>ENA-OPSZ01000909-OPSZ01000909.1-human-gut-metagenome-genome-assembly--contig:-NODE-909-length-15917-cov-3.714475_pt1 | contig 15917 bp, 13 predicted proteins | sample MGYA00241814_ERZ501919 | MGnify/ENA primary metagenome ERZ501919 (study PRJEB25962, sample SAMEA2042440) | human gut metagenome | biome: human gut; feature: human-associated habitat; material: faeces... | reverse complement strand
GCACTATGCTCCTGCCGAGCCGAGCCGAGCCGAGCCGAGCCGAGCCGAGCCGACAATAATTGTCGCATTTCCGTTTGCCATAGTCAAGTCCTCCTTCCATAATTTCTAAGGCAAAAGGATATGAATTCCCCTACCCCATAGATATACAAAAATATTTTAGCAGATTTTCCCCAAAATTTCAAGTAGTTTTCAGAATATTGCTCTCCTCTTTTCTCAAAGCATTGCCTTCTTCCATTACTCACGAAACTTTATGACTTCTTGAATACTACCCGAAAAGGAAAAGCCGCCGTCTGTTGACAGCGACTTTTCTCTTTAGCTGGTGAACTGTATCAGCAGTTCGTTTAAGACATCCACCGCACCGTGTTTTTCTGCCTGTATCTCTCGGTTTCGCCACTCTATAAGGCAATGTCGAATTACTCTGATTTCTACCGGCTCAAAAGAGATTTTCTTCTTTCGCCCCGACTTCATTGCTTCCGCAATGTCACACAAGCGAAGGGCGAGAGAGTCAACCTGACCGTTGGTTTCAGCGTCATAGCACCTGTGCTGCTGTACCAATCCGTTTATCAGCACCCGAACATAGTAATCGTCCAGCTTGACCTTCATAGCCGCCCTCCTAACAGTAAATCAAATCGTTTGTAACGATTTCCATAGCAGCATTTCGGATGTTGTTCATCCCTTGCACCCACAGCATCTGGTTCTCCGCTTTGAGAGTTTCCGTTACACCCTCTTTTTCGGAAAGTTGCTTTACCAGCCGAGAAAACATTGCTTCTGCCTGCTCGTTGAGGTCTGCAAGGTAAGCGTTCAGCTTGCCGGTAGTCAGCAGCTCGGCATACAAGCTGACCTTGTGCTTGCGGATATACCGCAGGTGTCGCTGTCCCCAAATGCCGATGGGTCTGCCCTCCGGCTCGTTTTCTCCGGCAATCAGGTAGTAGTCCCCGACAAGCTCATAACGCAAGCCTGTCCTTTCGTCTGTGATGAATTTCTCCATTGTTTCGTCCTCCTTGGTTTTATATTGCTTCTCCGGCTTTCTGCTCGGATTGCTTACGGTGATAATAGGCAAGTTGTTTCTGCCTGCGATTGATGGTTTTACATTCCTCGGAGCACAGCACCTCCTGACCGTTGGACGGCCAGAAGGGTTTGCCGCAGATTTTGCAGGCCTTTTGACGAAAGGTGTGCTCGCCCTTTTCGGCATAGCGTTTCTTTTCTTTTTCGGCTTGCTGATGGGCTTTTGTGCAATCGGTATTGCAAAACCTCTGCCTTGTGCTGTTCGGATAAAACTCTTTGCCGCATTGTTCGCACACACGCTTCGGGAACTTATGCCCATCATTCGCCGCCCAGCGTTCCGCCTTGGCTTTGGCTTGATGGGCAACATTACTCTCACGCTGCCGGTTCTTCTTGTGCTCGACTTTTTTCGCCGCTTCTTGCTCGGCTTTTCGTCTTGCTTCGGCAATTTCCTTTTCGGAAAGTGGAAGATCAAACTGCCCGATGAAGTTATAGTAGATGTCTACCTGCTGCTGACGGTTCGGCTTCTTGCCTATGGCTTCGTGAACAACGATTTTATCAATCAGCTCACACGCCATTTCTTTTGTCAGCTCTGAGGGCAGCTTATACTTCTTGATGAGCTTGATAAACCGACCGATATGGGCAGAGGACGCTTTTGTTTGCTCCAACTTCTCCTGAATTTCTGATACTTGGCTCTCGAGGCTGTCCTGCTCAGCCGAGTATTTCTTCATCAGGGACTTGTACTGCTTTTCGGGCAGCAGACCTGAAATGAAATTCTCATAAAGGCTTCCAATCAGGCGGTCAAGCTCGTTCAGTCTGCGATTGATTGTCTGAAGTTCATCATTTTGCTTTTGCGGTTTGCCTTTCGCCTGTGCTTCCCATTTGCATTTCAGTTCTTCGGCAAACCCACGCTCATCTGCGATAATGTGGCTTGAAAGGCGTTGGATAGAGCGCAGTACCAACTGATAGAGGACTTTGTCGCTGATATGATGGATGGTGCAGTTCACGGTTCTGTTCCCATAGCTGCTGCATCGGAACGAGTGATAGGGTTCTCCGCTTTTGTAGTAGTTCGTCTGATAGGACATCTTACTGCCGCAATCAGAGCAATACACAAGACCGGGCAGTAAGCATTCCTCTTGGTGCGTCCCTTCCTTTATACGGCGTGTGGTGTGTTTCAATCTTCTGTGCGCCTGCTCCCAAAGCTCGCTGTCAACGATAGGCTCGTGGGTGTTCTCAAACACAAGGCGTTCCTCATCGGTGGCAAAGCGGCGTTCATCGGTCTTAAAATTCGTTCCGATGGTCTTTCTCAGCACAGTATGACCGAGATATTCCTGTCGGCTTAAAATCTCTCTGACCGTGTTTGCGTTCCAGTTTGTGCATCCGTACTCTGCTTTTCGGTTGCACTGCTCGGGGTGGTATTGGAGGGTGTATGCCGATGGAATCAGCACCTTTTCCTCCGTAAGCTGTCTTGCGATTGCCGGAGGCGTCAAGCCCTCTGCCGCAAGCTCAAAGATGTGTTTTACCACCTGAGAAGCAACAGGATCGACCACTAAGGTCTGCTTATCTTCGGGCAGTCGATTGTAGCCGTAGGGAATGCTGCCGGAGCAGCGTTTTCCATCGCTCATACGGGACAGGAAGATGGACTTTATCTTGTTGCTGGTGTCCTTGGCATACCACTCGTTCATTATGTTGAGGAACGGGGTAAAGTCGTTATCCTGCGGTTTGTCGCTGTCCACGCTGTTATTGATTGCGATAAAGCGTATCTGCTTCTTGGGGAACAGAATCTCGGTATAAAAGCCAACTTCAAGATAGTTTCTGCCGAAACGGCTCATATCCTTGACGATAATCGTGCCGATTTTTCCGGCTTCGGCTTCTGCAAGCATTGCCTGAAATCCGGGACGGTTGAAGTTACGCCCTGTGTAACCGTCATCGGTAAAATGCTTGATGTTTGTCATACCGCTTTTGCGAGCAAAATCTTCGAGAAATCTCTTTTGATTCAGTATCGAGTTCGATTCGCCCTGCTGCTCATCATCCTTGGACAGCCTTTCATAGAGGGCTGTAACTCTATCAAAATCCCTGATTTTAGGCACTTTCTGACCTCCTTTCCGTCTTTTATTCGCAGCCATATTCAATGGACTGCTTGCAATATATATCCTAAAACTTCTTTTCCGTTTGGTGAAAATAAAATGCAATTAGGGATACCTTGCAATTTACTCTTGATAAAGTGTATAAAACATAAAAAGGTCCTTTCCCGAACAAACAGGAAAAGACCTAACACTGTACGAAACAAAATTGAGCAACAAAAAAGCACCGCAGAAAGCAGATACACAAGAGGGTACAACAATCCCTTTGTATATCCGGTTTCGTACGGCGCTTGGTAGCTTAGTTTTAAAAAACTATCTCCGCTTGCTCGATTAGAAATCGTAAATATTCATTTGATGCTACAAGTCTACATCATTTAATTCTGAATTTCAATAGCTATTTTCAAATTCACAGCGAGGTGTCGCCATTTGGCAACACCTCGCTGTACTAAAGCCGTTATTTACTCGCAAAAATTTCAATCATTGTTCTGCTAAGTTGTCAAATAAATTCCACGGAGTATCCATATATTTATAGGCATAATCGTTGGTCTCTTGTTCCATCTGCCTATAGAGAACATCAAAATTTGCGTGTGTAATAAACGCTTCCTGAATTGGTTGTTGCCAGTAATCCCATAAGCGTGGAGAAATCACAATAGAATCAGTCCATCTTGGTAGATTGTTATTGAAATAGTTTTCTCGGTCTACTATGTTTAACTGTTCAAATTGATTACCAAATTCTTTATAGCATTTGTTGTTGTCTTCCAGCCAACTCCAAATGCAAAGAGATTTCCCTTCAGTAGGGAAAATATTAAGATATATTTTGGCGGTTGGCTCATCACTCATCATATCATTTAGCTTATTTCCTTTAATATCGTGTTCAAGTTCCGTCATCATTGAAACAGCGAAACTTACTTCATAAGGAATTTCCCAAATAACAGAGGATATTACGTCAAATTTTTCTTCCAATAAGTACTCATCAAATTGCTTTTTCTCTGCATCATTATCCGAATTACCGATAGAAAGCATTGTTAAGTAATCTAAAAAATCATTCGATTTTGCTAAATCATAACCTTCTTCACGAAGTTTTTCATAATGAATACAAGTAGCATTTATCTGTTCCTGTTTTTTATGATAATGCCAAGCCATCGTTCGATATGTCAACAAAAACAATTGCTTAGATGTGCAAGTAAATGGTTTGTCTTCAATTTCTTGAAAAAGTATCTTATCGTGATATTTGCAAAAGCCTGTAAAAACCGTTGCAATTTTACGTCCCTTTGTTTCTGCCGTCTGAAATATGAGATGTTGCACTCCATCCATAGATATAATCATACCATTTTCAGAAATTTTATTAAGGATTCGATTGTTTTGAATCGCGTGTGCTTTTATGATTTTTTCATCGCACTCATCTTTGTTTGGATGTAGACATTGCTTAATATGTGCTTCGTTTTTCAAATTCTCGGAAGAACGCAAAACAGCCTCAGCCAAACGCTGTTCATCAGATTTATCCAAACAACACTTTTTATATTTCTTTCCGCTGCCACAAGGACAAGACTCATTGCGTCCTATCTTCATACAATTATCACCTCATATTTTCCAATCATCTTCATAGTCCATAAGACTCATTGGTAAAACAAGCTTATCCTTACTTGCTTCCCTTTTAGGTATTTCTGCTATATTTACACATAAAGATAAGTTGATGATAGCCTCTCGAAGAATTTTTAATAAGAATATCACTACCTCATACAATTCTTCTTCTGAAACATATAACGCCAATCCATCTCCATATTCGGGAATATCTTTTTTGCTGATTATATCATATACTTTTGTATACTTATGCTCTAACGAATTTCTAATATCAGATATTCTTTTCAGCTCTGGATTTGGAGAATCTTCAAATTTCTCCGAAAAATCTTTACTAATCCAATATAATGAAGATAAAGCAAAGTTTTCCGAAGGATTCAGCACATTTTTATAATTATATGCCTTTTTCCCTTTGCCCGCGGAATCTCGCCATATAGAACGAAAATTTATATCTCGCTCATTAATACCTAGTTCAAAATAATGCTCAAGAAAATATGCTATTTTATCAAATAGTCCATAGAGCGTTTTAAAAGCGGTTTTCAATTTTTCTACTCTAATTGAATAAAGAGAATAATCTGTATATGCTTTTATATATGTATCCTTATCCGCATAATGTGGCTCTGATATAAAAGATAATGTGCTGTAATAAAGATACCTTGCATAAATATATTCTTGTTTAAGCTGACTGAACATTCCGTGAAAAATAGGCTTGGAATGAATATTTGCTATCATATTCGGAAGTTGAATTACATCTGCTGCAAAGCAAGATTCTGCTATAGGCAAATCATTCAATGTATTTAAAAACAAACCATTACTTAAACACCACTTGCGATAATTAAGTTCATCAGGGTTTTCGTAAGAAAACTGTTTAAAACATAAATCTGGTTTTAAAACTTTTTCAATATATTCCGGAGCATAACAATCAATAGTAGCTTCGAAACAATCTTTAGCTTCAGAATATGTATTAGGGTCCGTAGATTTAATCGCATTGTCCAAATAATGGTATGCGAAATAATGAAATATATCTCGATGTCCATTATCATATTCAAGCATTCCATAATGTTGATATACTCTACCTAAATTTCCAAGAGCCATTCCAAAATTATCATCAATATTAAGTGCCTTTTTATATTGTTCAATAGCAGCAATTTTTCGTCCACAATGATCTAAAGTATTTGCATAATTTGTATATAAGACTCTTTTAAATCCTAAAACATATGGCTTGTACTTCTCATCAAAATATTCATTAAATTCAATCAATGAAATACTTTTACGAAAATAATACAGCTGCTTTTCGGTTGACTTTTCGGTTGAAATCCCTTTAAATTTTGCAAAATCACTATACACCGTTCCCATTGAATAATATAACTGAGCTTGGGAGGCAGCATTTTCATCACAAAGCATTTTCTCAGTTTCAGCAAGCAATTGCTCTAATTCATTAAAATTGTGATTAATTGTTGCATAATCAAATCGTTCGGACATTCTTCTTACATCTTGAGAAAACGGATTGACAAATTTGCTTACTGTACCTGCTTCATCATACATAACAAGCCCCTCCCCCTACAATTATTATATTTCTCCGTTTTTAGACTGTTCAAGTATTGTTTCTATGCGAGCTTTTGTTTTCGTTTTTATTTCTGCAGAATCAACGATTTCATCATAAGCTAAATGGTTAACATCAAATGGAACAGATGGGCATTTATCAGATTTCTGAAAATAAAATACCATTCTCCCGGTATCTACGTGCTTTAATGCATAGCCTATTTCAATCATCACATTGTGACGAGCACCGGAAATATCTGCAATAAAAATATCGCACTCTCGGATATCTTCATACATTCTTTTTCTGATGTCAAAAGTCCCAGTAACACAGGTGCCTAAATCAACAAGTTCTAAATTAAGATCATCAGCTAATTCTTTCATAGCTCTTATTCTACAGTCTGCACGATCTGCTTCATCCTTACCATCGTGTTCGGCAGAAGGATACCACCTTGCAAGAAACACTTTTTTAGGAACGTGTTCATAGATTTCGTCATATAAATTGATAACATCATCTATATGTAGTTTTTCCACATTGCCAATGTTGTTTTTCTTAATCCAAGAAAGAAATCCACGATACTTGAATTCACTTGTTAATCGATAATAAGCCAAAGCACCAATAACAGCAATGTTGGTCGTTGTAGCAGTTATTTCAGATTCAACTAAAGCTTTTTCTATATCAACTAGCTGACTTTTAACAATTCCTACTGCCTTATCATCCTCTTTAACACTTTTATTTTCAATAAGGAAATTATATAAATCAACGAAAAAGCTATATTTAGAATCGTTAATATATGTATTAATTGCGGGAAAATATGAAAAATCAATCTTTTGTATAGTTTTCCGTGCTAAATAATATTTCCAACCAAAAGAAGGGTCATTCATTAATGTTTCATCTGAAAACACCTGAGGACTTTCCAAAATAACTTTCAGATTTTCCTCCAGCTTAAGAGGAATCTGTTTTGCATTTATATTATGGAAAATTGCTCTGGTAAACTGGTCGTTTTCGCTCGGATTACGGAATAACAATAGGCAAAACGGAAGATTAAAATCGCTTACAACATCATCGGCTGCACTCAGCCGATGATTTCCGTCAATACGCACTAACTCACAAATTGATTCATCAAATTTAATATGCGCCAAATAAGTTCTTTCTACTCTCGGCAGAGGGTCATACTGGTTTAGTAAATTTTTACTTACGTGTCGTGAAATATTAAATTGAAAATCTCCGATAGTTTTATTCCAAGTTTGTCCAGACTGCAAAGATGCGTGGAACAACTCAAGTTCCTCGAAGTCTTTTGTTCCATCGGTCAAATTGGTGGAAAGAATTACTTCGGGGAAAAACTTATATTCTCCAGCATTTAAGAATCTTGCCATATCTCCTTTATGCTCGTTGATTAAGCCTCTCTGTACTTCTGCATTGGGCTTTGAAATAGCACTAAGCATTTTATATGATGCAAAGCCTCTTAAACAAAGGAAACCACCCATAGAATATTCTAAAATTCCGCTCAGCTTTATCATATCTATTCTCCCAACAATTCTTTTTCAAACTGTTCTTTTGCGTTTTGCCAATCAGTTTCTGCTTCTTTTTTTAATGCGGCACTTTTATTCAATGCCATAAGAACCCTATTAGCTAATTTCCTTTGTATTTCAAATTCTGGTAATACAACAGGAAAGTTTTTCAGAAATATATCTGAAACACGTTGCTGTCCAGCGGAACCGCTGAACATACCTTGTGCAGCCTCAAGAATATGCCGTTCTGACAATAGCATCCATAGGTATGGCATATAAATTTCATCTTCTTTTCCTGATTTGATTCGAAGAACGTGAAATTCTGTTGATCCAAATCCAATTTCGGTTGGCATTTCTTGAGCAATAAAGGATTTTCCATTTTGCATACAAGGTGTGATTTTTGCCCACAGCAAATCTCCGCGTTTGAAATTTGTAAAACCAGTTTTAACCTCAGAATATTTTCGTATTTCATACTCTGCATAATTAATAAGTTCTGAAACAGCTGACATCGGAACAAAAGATACCTCGGTGTCCTTCTCAAGTTCAGTTTTTTTTGTGGCTGGATTTACATCAATATAATTCGAAAGATGCCCCTTATATTCTCTATTGCTTTTCAGTTCTTCAAGTAGTTTATTCAAGTAATTGCTATGAGGATTACAACTAAATCCGTATTCGCGTGCATCTGCAAGCGTAATATAGTTAAATAACGAAGGTGTATATTCCGGAAATGAAATTCCAATCGAAGTAAATGCTTCTATTTTAGCATTATCAACTATTTCATCTGCTTGTCGAAGCTTTAAAGCTCTCTTATTTGCTGCTTCATCCATTATCTGAACAAGCCTTCTTTGAATATCTAACTCTGGTAGTACGATTTCGTACGATTTATATTCCTCTTTATTAATATTAGGCTGACCAGATGGACGCTGTATCCCTTTAACCCAATTAGCATAACTAGATGTCTTTGTGCACCAATATACAAACTTAGGCAAAACCTTCTTTGTATCAAATCTAAAACGAATACAATATCCCGCAAAAACTGCCATTCCAATACTTCCGTCATAATAATATGTCTTACCAACCGTAGCACCAGTACGAGCAAATAAAATGTCACCTGACTTCAGGAAATGCTTTTCTGAATACGATTCTGCCGTCATATATTCGTGATCTGTATCAATTCCGAAATCATCAAAGTCCGTAATTCTAATATATTTTGGCTGAGATTCATCATTTCGTACAATTGCAGTTGCAGAAGTTCCGTAACACGGCTCCTCTGAACAAAGACTTCCTAATGACTCAGTGGCGATTTTTGTATCCGCAATATAGCGATTGAATAATGCATTTTTTACATCAAAGCGGTTATGAATACTCCCCCGCTTTACCGCAAAGGTGCAAAGTTCACCTTTACCGGGGGTTATACGAAAAAAGGGGTTGCATTCTTTTGAAATTCTTCATATTTTTGGATTATTTCGTCAAACTGCGACTCTGTTTTACGTCCTGTTGCATCATAACCTATAAGTTCCGGTGCCGCCATAAAGATTTCTTCATTTTCATCAGGTTTTTCGTCTGCTTTTCTTTTACGCGCAAAAATTACAGATGCTTTAACGCCTGCGCCAAAATGTGAAAAAGCACACTGAGGTAAGCTCACAACTGCAAGAAGTTGGAACTTTTCCAAAATAAAATCTCTAACATATTGCATAGAGCTATTTGTAATGATACCATCGGGCAGAACAATGGCTGCTTTTCCAATGCCTGGTTTTAAAAACTCCCAAATACGCTCGATAAACAACACTTCCGAGCTTTGACGAGGACGATCTTTTTCTTTGCCCTTTGCATCTTTAGTTTTACCTAATTCGTAAGTTGTGAGATACGGCTTTTCTGTTTTGTTGATTGTTGAACCAAAAGGTGGATTAGTAAGAATTAAATCAAATTTATCCTTCGCGAAGCCTTGATTATGACTGTGCATTTTATCAATGCTATCTAAGGCATCGTGGCTGATAACATTGGTATGTCCGTCATCGTGAACAATCATATTCATTTTTGCAACACGAGCAATTTCGTCATTGATTTCAATTCCGTAAAGATGTTTCGAAGCAAAATCGTGCCAATAGTTAAAGTAATCCACAGTGCCCTTGTCATAATACTCGTTGGCCTGTCCTCGCATATAATCTAATGCGTGCAACAAAAACCCGCCTGAGCCACAAGATGGGTCAAGAACATCCCAATCGTGTTGTGGTTTCATCATTTTGACGCAGAATTCTATAATAGGACGAGGTGTAAAATATTGACCAAAATCGCCCTTAAAGAAGCCGTCCATAAACTGCTCAAAAGCTACACCCTTAACATCGAGATCCGTTTTATTCAGGTTGATTGCTTCCAAATGAGAAACTACAGTACGAAGTACACGGTCATCTACTTTAATAGATTCTGTAAATACTTCTGGGTCTTTGACTTTTTGTTCGTCATAAAGTGCATTGATTCGCTCTGCTAACTTTGAAGACGGCTCGTGGGTTTTAATTTGAAATTGATATGGCTCGCCATTCTTACGAGGCTTTTGTTCATCGCTGATTTTTACAAAAATCAGTTTGCAAAGCTCCCCAAAAGCTGTTGGAGGCGAAAGCCTTCCGCCACCCCAAAGCGTCTGATGACACTTTTTAATTGCAATAATCAAGTCTTCTCGTGCAACTGGTGCAATGTCCGAGGCATCTTCGCCTTTTTGATTTACTCCGCCTTTATAAAAACGATATTCCTGAGGTTTTCCATATGCTTTTGGTAAATCCGCAAGAATATTTTGTTCACGTTCAAAAGCACCGAAATTATCAGTCACATCCAAAACACGACGTGTACCACCAGCAATAATAACAACATAATCAGCACGAAGTTTTACCCAAGTAGCATTACCTACGCCCTGCTCAATTGCTTGCATAAACTCTGCGTCTGTTACGCCATCTTTTTTACACTCAACAACTGTATAGGGACGCTTGCATTCATCATCGATGAACACAACAATATCCGCACGGTCTGTCGGCAGTCTGTCGGGTATAACCACTTCGACCTTGATTCTGTTTGCAGGATATTCGTATTTGTAAATAAGTTCAGCCCAAAACTCTGCACGAACCTTTTCTTCAGGGTCATTATAGTTTTCAGTATGATTATCAGAGGAAACATATGTAATTTTTTGCTTGTTGTCAGTTCCTGTAATATAAGCATAACCGTCTTTTATCGCTCTTTCAAGATTTGTCATTTTTGTATCCTCCATTAATTCTCATTATAAGCTCTGTCAATCAGTGCTTTCGCCTTTTCAAAATCAGCTTTGTTTTTTAATTGTACTTCAACTGCACCACAACCCCAGTGGCCTATGTTAGTAACATCTCTTGAAAATCCTTCTTCAAAAGTTACGGTTGATACATCAATTGGTAAGTTGATAACCAATTTCTTTTTCAATGCAACCACCGTAACTATATTGCGGATTTTCTTAAATGCAGCATACAACTTTAGGTGTGTTTCGCTGATGTCATCGCCAAGACTTAAAATGTAGTTGGACAAATTCTGATAAAGAACCTTAATCTCTTTGTCAGCACCATTAATTTGTTCTTCAAAAGTTTTATCGGAAGATTTTGGTTTACTAACAGAAGTATCTTCAGAAATCGCAGCAGCGATATTTTCATTGATTTGTTCAAACATTAAGAGGTCATCGCCAAACTTCTTATAACGAATAAGGCTGATGTTACGGTTCATCTGCTTGATTGCGGACTCATCATATTTAGTAAAATCTCCTGCAATACACACAACACGAGGCATAGTCCAATCAATATCATCAGCAGCTTTTAAGCCGAGTTTCTCAATAACAAGAACTTTAAAACTATCTTTATGGTCAAGCAGCCAGTTCAAGTAAAACAGCCCTTGGTTAATGACATTTTCTTTCATTGAACGTTTATATTCAAAGATTACTGGACAATGATTTTCGTCAATACCGATACTGTCCATTCGTCCGCCATCGGTGGTACGATATTCAGAAGCAAGGAAGGTGACTCCGAAAAAAGTATTCATATTGTTTTCAATTACAGTCTGCAATTCTTTTTCGAGCGTGACTGTTCCGCTTTGATATTCTTTTACGGTTTTATTTATATTAAATAACTTTATGTCAGCCATTTTATTTTACCTCTTTTAACATTTCACTATATTCAACAAGCCTTACATTACCCATTTCTTCCGCTTTTCTAATACAACCTTTAGTAAATCCTGATTTAGCAAATAGATAGAAGTGCTTATTCTTGTAATTGAATAACTCACTTCGTTCGATGAGCTTTTCAAGAACAGCAAGGTCAACTTTTTCATTCGTCCATTTACATTCGCCGAAAAGGGCGGTAGTTTTGTCTTGTACCCCCATAATGTCAATTTCTTCCTGCTGTCTTGTTTTTTTATTTGTACCCCACCAGCGACCGATGTCGGTGAAATTAACGGGGCAGTTATCATTCAGAAGCTCATTCCAAAGATGCTGCTTTGAAATATCCTCAAAAACAGCTCCCATATAATCGGACAAATACGGCTCTATTCTCTTATAAGCAAGCTCGTCCGCACCTCTTGAAATAACCGAAGTGTTTTCTGCCACAAAGCGATACCAAAAACGGAACATATTATCTTCAATTGAGTAGATTGTTTTTCTGCCGGAGCTTTCGCCGTACGGTGTTTCTTTCTTCACAATTCCAAGAGAAATAAGGTTGCGGATATAGGTTGCGCAAACACTTGTGTCCTCGCCAACCTTGCTTGAAATTTCCGAAAGTTTTGTACCACCAGTTGCGATAGCAGTTATTATTGCATTATAAATCGCAGGCTCGCGCACTTCTTGTTTGAGAAGATTTGTCGGCTCTTCAAAAAGGAATGAAGACGGATTTAAAAATATCTTTTTGATGTTTTCTTTTATAGACAAGCCGTCGTCAAGCTGAAGCAGGTACTGTGGAGTTCCACCTACAATTCCATAAGCAATAGCCTTATCCTCTGCTGCGAATTTTGGAAAATGCTTGCACGCTTCCATAAATTCAAAAGGCTGGACTTTAAGCTGTGCGGTTCTTCTGCCGTAAAGCGGAGCCTTGTATGCAAGCACGTGGTCTTCCATATAGGACATCGACGAACCGCAGAGAATTAAAAATAATTTTGAAGCATCTTTATGCTTATCAATCATAAGCTGCAGGGTAGAGGCGAGGCTCTTTGAAGCCTTTGCAACATACGGGTACTCGTCGATTACAAGGACGATTCGTTTTTCCTGTGCCAATTTGAAAACGAATTCCAATGCATCCTGAAAAGATGTAAATTCACTGCCTTGCGGCAAATCAGATTTGTAACTCATTATACTTTGGCTGAAGTTTTCGAGATTCTGTTTTTCATTGCTCTCGACGCCCGTAAAATAAATTACATCTTTATCTTTTACAAATTCATTTATGATTGCGGTCTTACCGACACGACGACGACCGTAGATTACAGTGAATTCAAATTTACTGCTATTATATTGATTCTGTAACGCTGTAAGCTCTCGTTCTCCTCTTCCGATAAACATACGCATACCTCCGTTTAGTAAATTACGATTTACTATATTATACTCTCCAAAAGAATCGATGTCAATACGTCTTATGCATTTTACTAAAGTATGTTTTAGTAAAATAAAATTTATCTGTTTTTTTGGCAGGTCTTAGGGTGTTCCCTAACGAGATTTGACCGTTTTACGACGATAGGAGTATAAATGGTCTGCTCGCTAAGATTAAACAACACCTTACACCAAAGAAAAAGCGAGAGCTTTCCGTTAAAGTTTGCTCTCGCTTTCGGTTTTATTTTATCTGTATACTTTTCATTTTCGCTGATGAAAATTTTATAATCAAGTCATCAACGGCGTCTGTATATCTGCCTTCGCTTTGCAATTTATTCTTAAGACGGATAAGATTTTTTATAATTTCTGAATGTTCATTTGCGGATATGTATAGGTGATATTTTTGTTCTCTCATACATAAATCACCTCGACATTTACAATTTCTGTCGCACGATTCCGGATGTTATTCATCTTGCGAATCCACAAAAGTGTATTTTCTGCTTTAAGTTTCTCTGTTACATTTTCTTTTTCGGCAAGTGTTTTTACAAGCTCATGAAACATTACTTCGGCTCGTGTATCGACTTCAGCAAGGTGTTCATACAGTCTGCCCGAAGTCAAATAATTGTAATAGATAACTCGATGATTTGATTTTAAATGTCGTTTATATCGCTGTCCCCACACGCCGATTTGATATTCTTTCTGTTCACCCATTCCTACATTAGGGAGCATATAATCTCCTGCCTGACGATACTCAACGCCTTGCTGTTCAAATATTGTTTTCATAGAAAAATCCTCCTGTAATTTGATTGTACTATCATTTTACAGAAGGATTTTTGATTTTACCAATGTACCGATTACACGTTAAATCATCTTAAAATGTCTCAATGCTTCTTCAATCATTTCAACTTTTTCTGCTGGACATTGTGGCTGTTTTGAATTCTCTGATTTTGGCTTATTATAATTTTCTCTTTCAATAATGCCATATTTCTCTTTCACCTGAGCAATATAGAGATTGGACACCTTTGTATCGTATTTATCTAAGATGTACTGTTTGATTTCTTCATAAGTCGCTTTTGCTTCAGAAGCAGTTAAATCCAGTTCATCCATATCAACGGTAATGTCGATATATGCGTCAGGAGCTTTTCTAACCAACTTAACTACCGTCTCGACATGCACCGTCTCCGGGAACTGATCCACTCCCCGCACTTTCCTGATCTCATACCCATTTTCACACAGATACTTCAGATCCCTTGCCAGGGTCGCAGAGTCACAGCTTACATACACAACTTTTTCCGGCTCCATCTTCACGATCGTCTCAAGCAGCGTCTCATCACAGCCTTTTCTCGGAGGATCTACTACGATCACATCCGCACGTGCCTTCTCGCCACCATGAGTTTTAGCATATTCTTCATAATAGTCCGGCAGAACTTCTTCTGCCTTTCCAACATAGAACGCTGCATTATTGATCTCATTGATCTTCGCATTATTCTTTGCATCTTCGATTGCCTGCGGCACGATCTCAACTCCATAGACCTGCTTTGCCTTCTGTGCAAGGAAGAGAGAAATTGTTCCGATACCGCAATACAGATCCCATACAGTTTCCGTCCCTTTCAGATCTGCATATTCCAGTGCAAGTCCGTACAGTTTTTCAGTCTGCACCGGATTCACCTGATAAAAGGACAAAGGAGAAATCTGATACTTTACATTTCCAATATAATCTGTGATAAATCCCTGTCCCCACAGTACTTCATAAGAATTTCCCATGATGACGTTATCCCTGCGTGTATTCGGACTGAGCGTAATACTTGTCATTCCTTCAAGCTGAGTCAGTTTTTTAATCAGCCGGTCCGCTTTCGGTAATTTCGTTCCGTTGATCACAAGACAGACCATGATCTCTTTTGTTGTAAATCCATAGCGGATCAGTACATGGCGGATCAGGCCTTTGCCTGACTTTTCATCATACGCTGCAACACAATTTTCTTTCATATACTGCAAAATAATTTCGAGAATCTCCCGATTCTGCTCAACTCCCAGGATACATTCTGTATTGGCAATGATATCATGGGTTCTTCCGGCATAAAATCCAGTAACAGGATTCCCCTCTTTATCTGTACCAAAGGGGAATTGTGCCTTATTTCTGTAGCGGAATGGTTCATCCATTCCTTCCACCGGTTCCATTACTGCATCGATCTTTCCCCTGTCAAAACCACCGATCCGTTCCAGATTGCCACGAATCTTCTGTTCTTTGAAAGCAAGCTGACGCTCATAAGACATTTCCTGGATCTGACAGCCACCGCACTTTCTTGCAAATGCACACTTCGGTTCTACACGATCTGCCGACGGATGGATAATCTCCATCATCCGGGCATAGCCATAATTTTTCTTTGCTTTCATCACTTTCGCTTCTACTACATCCCCGATGATCGCATCTTTAATAAACAGGGTATATCCATCCACGCGGCCGATTCCTTCACCGCCCACACCAATATCCGTTATTTCTACTGTTACAACGTCATTTTTATTCAGCATTTTATTTCTGTTCCTATTTCTATTCTTGTTGAAAGCCGATTCTTAAATTGATGTTGGGGTCAAAAGCCCCCAACAATGATGCCAACGGATTGTTT
>ENA-OPSZ01000905-OPSZ01000905.1-human-gut-metagenome-genome-assembly--contig:-NODE-905-length-15983-cov-3.008350_pt1 | contig 15983 bp, 10 predicted proteins | sample MGYA00241814_ERZ501919 | MGnify/ENA primary metagenome ERZ501919 (study PRJEB25962, sample SAMEA2042440) | human gut metagenome | biome: human gut; feature: human-associated habitat; material: faeces... | reverse complement strand
GATTCGAACCCACGACCCCGAGATTACAAATCACGTGCTCTGGCCAACTGAGCTAAAGAGGCAACGTTAAGCAGCCGTTAGGCGCTTGTTGTAAGGACGTGTCCTAAAACGGCTGCAAAGATAGGCATTATTTTTTAATCTCCAAAACTTTTCGCGATTTTTTTTATCTATTGCGCAATTTTTCTTTAAATTTCGCCAATTGGACCTTCAAAGAGTCCACACAGAGGTCAATTCCCTCTTCAAAAGTATCGCACACTTTTTCAACAAAAAGACGTGAGCCGGGAACCATTACAGTGATACTTGTTTCCTTATTCATGGCAGTGGCAGGCTTAACAACTTTAAGTTGAACCTCTACAGTTTGAATATCCTCATAAGATTTTTCCAACTTGGCAGTTTTCTTTTCGATAAACGCCTTCAATTGTTCAGTAGCGTCAAAATGGATTGACTGAATTTTAACTTCCATAGTTACCTCCTTGTAATTTTAAGGGTTAAGCCCTTGGATGGGCGGATTTGTAAACTTTCTTAAGCTGTTCAAACGTGGTATGAGTATATATCTCAGTAGTTGTCAGCTCCTGATGCCCCAACAGCTTCTTAACGCTCTCAAGTCCGGCGCCATGATTAAGCATGGCTGTAGCAAATGTATGGCGCAGCACGTGCGGGCTGCGTTTTTTAAGCGAGCTCACCCGCGCAAGATTGTCCGACACGCAGACTCTCACTTGCGGATAAGTGAGCCTGCGGCCCTTTGCCGACACAAACAGCGCCGGCTCAAGCCTCGTCACGACTTTGTCTCTTAGTTCCATATATGCCGACAGCGCGTCGCGCAGCCCTTGGCCAAACGGAATGACGCGCTGTTTGTTTCTTTTGCCAGTAACCTTCAGCTGGCAGGCTTCGAGGTCAACCATAGCATCGTCAAGCCCTATAAGTTCGGCAGCGCGCATCCCTGTCTCATAAAAAGCCATTATAATAGTACGCGCGCACACATCTTTATAGTCAGAGAGATTCCACATGCTGCCGTTGAGCAGCTCGTCCATCTCGCTTTCCTTGACGAATTGTGGCAATGGTTTGTTTTTCTTCGGGCCTGTCAGACCGTGGGCCGGATCTGAGCTAACAAGATTTCGGGAAAGGGCAAAACGAAAAAAGGAACGCAATGCGCTCAATCGCCTGTTGACCGACGACGCACTGTTTCCCTTATCCATCATACTCTCCATCCAGTCGCGGATGACATCAGAGTCGACCGACTCCCATGAAAGATGAGCATCCAAATTTTTGAAGTACAGTTCAAACTCTTTCAAGTCTGCTCCGTATTCCTTCACGGTTCTCGCGGAGTAGTTCCGCTCAAACTGGAGGTAGTTCAAAAATTCTCTTATCATCATAAATACAGTTGCTCAAACCATGTTATTCGGCAACGAATTTACAAAAATAAAACCGAACCGCCAAATTTTTCCGCCAAATTCTTTTCCGCTTTACAGGGAATAACTATCATGAGCAGGAAAAAGAAAAATCCGGCACTGAGGAAACCTTATACGTCAACATTTCTTCAGAGCCGGACCAGAATAATTCCCTCGTGCTTAAAATCAGAAAGTAGGAATTGCTCTTCCTGCGGAGCCTATCGACGGCATGTCACGGTTATCTTTTATCTTCTTGCCAATACTGAAATTCCACGACACGTTCAGACTTACAGATGTGTTGTGGCTGAGATACTTGCGCGTCAGCATCCATCCATCGCCATACACAGTCATTTTCGGCCTGTTATAGAACACGCCATTGTAGCTGAGGTTTACGTTCAGCTTGTTTTTCAACAGCGACATATATGCCTGGGCATTGAGATTGAACCAGCCGTCATATTCATACGACAGCGTCTTTGTCTTGGTCGAAGCTGCAAAGTCGAGTGTTATGCCATAGTTTTTAGCTATTTTAAAATTGTTACTGGTTGAAAAATATAACGAAGTCTGACTGACAGACTTTCCCGGCATGCTCTCGCGCCTGTTTCTGACTATCATCTCGGTGTTGGTGTACCAGAAGTCAAATACTTTAGTCTGATATGCCACCGACAGCTTGTGCTGTATCTGCCATCCGGCGTTTTCCGGCCTTGTAAAATAGGTATCCTTACGGTCAGGGTCAGCATGCATAATCACCTTCACCAAATTGTCGCCATAGTTGAAGTCGTAGTACACGGTCCACTTTCTGTGATATGCCAGCCACACATAAAAGTCGTGACGATTTTCTTTTGTCAAGTCAGGGTTACCTATGCTGTATTGATTTTGTCCCTGCCATGTAACGGTAGGCAGCGTATAGTTATAATTTGGCAAAGAGTAATAATACTGGTAGTTAAAGTTAATATAAAATTCTTTTGCCGGCGACGGATTTTCCTCCTTGCTGAGATTCCATTGCGCAAAGATACTCGGATATATTCCGTCTTCCCATAAATCTACATTGTTTTTACTGTCAATACGGTCACGAAATACGCTTTTTGTCCCGTGATAGTTAAGCGTTCCCTGCACATACAGGAACTTGCCTATCTTCGTGCTATAGTCCACCCATGCGCCATAGTCGGTGCCGGAGCTTACATAGCGCCCGTCACGAATGTATCCAAGCTGCGTTGTCCCCGTGTCGTCGTGCTTGTCGTACATATAACCGTAAACCAAGCCGGCATTTAAATTCGATTTTTTGTTTAGCACCATATGCAACACCGGGTCTATCAATACGTTATTCGTATTATAGCCAAGCCTGGCATTGTCGGCAGTAGAGTTCAAGACATAGCTTAAGCCTTCGCTGTAATCCTGCCCTGAGTAACTTCCTCTGAAAAAGAAATAGCTGACACTGTCTTTACGGAAAAAGTGTTTGTATTGCAGTCCGGCACTATAATACCGTGGTTTCGACAGACTGTTAATATCCAAAAGATCCGTGCCGTCATGGCTGTTGGTCGACGTTTCGCCGTTACTCATTCTCACGCCTCCGTACACATAGATTCTGTCAAGATCAGTAGGCGAATATCTCAGCGCGAGATTATCCATAAGATAGCCATTGCCCCTGGTTACGCTGTTTGTTTCGGTTTGTGTTTCCACATTATCCGCCACGTCGTTCTGCACCTGCGATCGCACAGACTTGTCGTGCAGGCTGCCTGTCAGCAGGTTGCTTACTCTCACCTTGCCTCGCGCATATAGAAAATTCAGCCCCGGCAAGGCACGCAACAGACCATCCTGACTGGCTCTGCCATTGAATGTCAGCGTGCCGAGCACACCGCCGTCGTCACGCAGATAAATTTTTATCACGCCACCAATACCCAAACCATAAGAGGCATCAGGGTTGGTTATCACATCTATGTGTGAAATCATCGAAGGGTCGATGGCCTTCATCTGTTCCTGTGTTATTTCTTGCTCCTCAAGATATATCAAGGTGTTTTGTCGTCCGTAGACACTGACGTCCTCACCCCTCACGCTGACGCCGCGCATAAATTTCATAAAATCCAGCAGAGTCAGGCCTTTAGCCAGCGGATTGCCTTTCACCCTGACCGTTATTGTGCCGTTTGACTTCACGCTCGAGTAATCCGCCATGACCGTCACTTCGTCGAGCATTTTTGCAGAACCGCCCATAACGACCGCGCCCAAATCGAGAGGGCCGCTTACGCGCAGTTTTTTATTGTATTTGTCATAGCCCACGCACGTTATGCCGAGAGTGTAGCGTCCTTCGGATATGCTGTCTATCATAAACGTGCCGTCGTTGCCGGTAATTACAGGCGCCAGCTTTGTTCCGTCGTCAAGCCGTGTCATCGTCACAGTGGCGCGTTCTATGGCGTTGCCGGCATCGTCTGTCACGCGTCCGGTAACAGTGCTGCCAGTCTGGGCATTCGCAGTGTATGCAAACAGTGCTAGTATAAAGGCTAAAAAGTGTTTCATAGTTTAATTTTTTATTTGTATCAGATATTCGCGGAAAACACAAGCAAGCGGCATCAGCGTGCTTTGCGCCACTTCAACTTATAAGTTGGTCATGTATTATGAATGTTTTCAATTTGTCGGCAAATCCGTTATGTGTAAACCTTGCCTGTTCTTGCCAGCTGTTTTCCTTTCAGATTACCTATTTCTCTGATAATTCCGTTAATTTTCATAGCGTAAAGTTTAATGTGTTTTTACAATCCCTACAAACCGACTATATTAAGGTATATAGAATTTGTTTGCCGCAAGAGGTTCGGGCTTAAGCCTCTGCAAAGATTATAGCCAAGAAAGGTAAGCCATGCCTATCAGACTACACTCTTTAACACAAATGCATATATATGCAAAGATAATAATTATATTTCAAAACTTCATCCTTTTACTTTTTTTAACCTTAATCTTACAAAAATCACATTTTTTAAATCGCCTCACAAGACTACCTGAACAAAATCTGACATCGCCGACACATTTTTTAAACGCCACATAAAGGGCCGGATGTCAAATGGCTATACTGAAACAAGCCCAACAGCCACATACACCCACAGCCCTACCCTCCGGATGCACACACAGGAGAAAAGCCAATGCTGATGCTTACAAGCACGATGCAGACAGCCGAAGCTGTTACGCAACACAACAACAATAATAACAAAAAAACGTGATTGATTATCGCTTTCCAAAAAATACGACGAAAGCGCCATAAGAAAACAGCAATGCCTCAACGGCACACAGACGCTACACATTTTTATATATAAAAAAAGGATGTGGCACAGTCACTCCGTGTACATCCCCCCAATAGCCTATCGGCAAAATTACATCGTCCTGCGAACGCACCATCATATCGGCTGCAAATATTCGCAGGACCTTATCATTACTTTTTAACGCCTAAGCGGTATACCCATTCAATATTGGTTATTCCTCTGTAGCTCTCAGTTTCTGTACGTAAATAGCGCGTTCCATCTTGAGCCTCTTCAAGACAGACGGCTTATCGAACTGCTGACGTGCACGAAGTTCCTTTACGACACCTGTCTTCTCAAATTTTCTCTTGAATTTCTTCAATGCTCTTTCGATGTTCTCGCCATCTTTAACTGGTACAATGATCATTTTTTGTCTTAAAATTTTATATGTTAAACTTATTTTTTAATTTCATGCTATTATTAGCGGCTGCAAAATTACATCTTATTTTTTTATCTTCCAAATATTCAGAGGCTTTTTAAGCAAAAAGTATTTATTTTTCACATCTGCCTGACTTTCAGCGGTTAAATTGCCCATGCAAAACGTTTTATTGAGCATATGAAACGTGGTTCGGCGTAGCCAATTATAAATTATGAATTGTGAATTATGAATTGTGAATTGTGACTACAGCTCCGGGTTAAAGTCCCAGTCTGTAGCCTAACGTCAGCGTGAAAGTCGAAGAACGCTTCAATTTGCCGTTAAGGAGGTAATACTCCAGAAAATAGCTGGTTCCGTCGGTCGAAAGATTCTTCGCAACAATCTCGTCATCTTTTATGTCGAGCAGTCCAAATTCATATCTTGCATCAAGTACGAAACGTTTGTATTCATACGAGAGTCCCAGAGGTATGGTAACATCAACCTTACGGCAACGGTCTTTTATGTCTGTATATTTGCCGTCCCACGGTTGTCCGTCAAATATCTCTTTGTATCCCCTTGGATATTTTGCGCTCAGCATGAAGTCTACCTGCACTCCGGCTTTAACGGCGAGACCTTTATATATATAAAAGTTAGCCATTACAGGCACACTGAGGTAAGAAAGCTTCACTTTATGCCCGTCTCCATCTTCTTGCCAGAATTTAAGTTCTTTATCATACATGCCTTCGTCTATTTGTCCGGTTCCGGGATCCTCCAAAGGCCCTTTAAGATAAGCATACCCCCAGATAAACTTGTCGAAACCGCAGCCGCGCTCCGAATAATCAAGCCCCAAAGTTACTCCGAGCCATTTTGTAGCCATATATTCGGCCTCCACTCCTGCCTTTATCCCGGCTTTATACGCAGTATTGTCAATGCCGCTTACATTTGAAAAAGTTAGTCCTATCTTTGGCTGCAAAGAAAATTCGCCTGCCTGACGCTGCGCAAACATCGTCAGAGGCATAAGAAAAACAGCAATTAAAGCAAAAAGTTTTTTCATACTATTTTTATAATGATTAAAATTCCACACCAGCAGTCAGAACACATGGTCTGACAGAATCAGACATTTATATAAATGTATAAAAAAGACCATTCTTCACACTCTTTTCCCTTCAGCATTGCTCATTCGACATTCTTATGGGGCGATATTCCGGTATCGTTCACGGGTGCAAATATTCTTTAAAAACAGGTTCCGACTGCAGATTTAGCAATATTTTACAAATATAAAAATATTTTTTGTCTCATCAAAACTTTAAACACTTTATTTTTTAATTTGCCGGCATCAGCATGCAGCAACCTGAAGATAATATTTCATGAAGGAAGAAAACCTAAGCAAATCACATTGCTGAATAAAAACGGACTTAGCTTCCTTTTTGATTTTCTTTGACGCTCTCATACTGAGATATTTGAAATTTAAAATCTGTTGGATGAAAATTCGGGCAGTTTTCGCGTGCAAACGTAATCCTGTGTGTTATAATGCGTTACGGCAGAATCTGGCAATATGTGCAACATTTTTTGTCCCATTTCGGACAAAAAAGCTATTATTTCAATAAAAAAACAGGCCTGTTTTCGCCTTAAAAGCGGTGCTTTTTCCACTAAAAAGTGGCCGAGTAATTTTTCAAAAGCATGCCTTTTGCATGATAATGTAAACATACTTTACCAATGCAAGCCATAAAAGCGCTCTCCGTTTTCTATTTCGGCAGAAAATCATGACATTTTTGTGATGACACTTTGAGCGGCAAAATGCATGATGAGCTGACAATGTTTCAAATCATGAGCGTCTGTCTTATGCCATACATCTTGTAAACATAAAATAAGCGGAAGTAGCCCAAGGTATTCCTTAAAGGACGACTTCCGCTTATAAAGTTACAGGAAAACAACTGCCGATAAGATGTTATGTTACATATTTTAGCATGTAAATCAATAAAAAGCAAGATTCACGGCATCAGATTTCTGCACAAGCCGATGCCAGCCACTCGAGGTCTTCGCCTTCGAGATGCGGCGAAAGGCGGTCGTAGACGGTGCGGTGATATTCGTTGAGCCACTCTTTTTCTTCAGGCAGCAGCATATCTTTCTTAACCGGGGAAAGGTCTATCGGACAAAGCGTCAACGGCTCGAAGCCGAGGAACGAGCCAAACTCGGTGTTCTTATATGGCACTATTAGCAGCGTGTTCTCTGTCCTTACACCGAAACGGCCGGCAAGATACAGGCCCGGCTCGTCGGTTACGGTCATGCCTTCAACGAGCGGTGCGGGCTTATACTCCATGCGTATCTGGTGAGGACCTTCGTGAACATTGAGATAAGAGCCTACGCCGTGGCCCGTGCCGTGCATGTAGTTAAGGCCGTAGCGCCACATGTCTTTGCGGGCAAGCGCGTCGAGCTGTGTGCCGCTGGCGCCGCGCGGAAACTTGCAAAGCTCCAGCTGTATGTGGCCTTTCAGCACAAGCGTGTAGACTATTTTCTGCTCCTCGGTTACATCGCCCAGGGCTATGGTGCGCGTTATGTCGGTGGTTCCGTCAAGATACTGCGCGCCGGAGTCGATAAGAATAAGTCCTTCGGGACGCAACGGCACATCGGTTTCGGGCGTTGCCTCATAGTGAACAATGGCTCCGTGCTCCTGATAGGCGGCAATGGTGTCAAACGATATGTCCTTAAACAGTTTCTGCTCCGCGCGCAGCGATGTCAGCTTGCGGTCGACGCTCATCTCGGTCTCACCGCCGGCCTCAACGGCAGGCTTAAGCCAGCGCAGAAACTTCACCAGCGCAACGCCGTCGCGCAGCATGGCGCGGCGGAAGCCTTCTATCTCGGCACTGTTCTTGACGGCCTTCATATATGGTATGGGCGACGGCTGCGCCACCTTCTCGCATCTGACGGCACTGAACAGCGTATGGTTTATCTCGCACGGATCGAGCAGTATGTTATATTCAGAATATGCAGCCAGGGCATCTTTCACCTTATTATAATCTGCGGTGTCTACGCCCTCGCCCTTCAGATACTCACGCACGCCGTCGTCGAGCTTGGCGCCGTCAACGAACAGCGTGGCATGGCGTGACGTTATGAGCAGATAAGACACAAACACAGGATTGCAGTGGACATCAGAGCCTCGCAGGTTGAGCGTCCAGGCTATGTCGTCGAGCGCGGCGGCAAGCATTCCGCAGGCGTTCATGTCCTTCAGCATTGCGCGTATGCGCTCCAGTTTCGAGGCGCACGACTCTCCGGCATACTCCAGCGGATGAACGGTTATCTTGTTCTGCGGCACCGGCGGACGGTCGGTCCATATCTGCCCGAGCGGATCAAAGTTGGTTCTTACGGTAATGCCGCCCTCATTCCGAAGTCCGGCAATGAGCTCTGCCACCGAAGCCTCTGAGTTGACCATGCCGTCGATGCCCACAACAGGACTCGAAACGAAAGAGAGCTTCTGGCCGAGCCACTTTATTATCGACGGCGTGCCCTCAACACGCTCTTTCATCAGCTTAAACTCCGTGCCTTCGAGCTGCTCGGCAGCGGCAAGGAAATAGCGCGAGTCGGTCCACAGCGCGGCAGCATCCATCGTAACCACGGCAGTTCCCGCCGAACCGTTGAAGCCGGATATCCACTTGCGCCCCTCCCAGTGTTCGGGCACATACTCGCCGTTGTGCGGGTCGGTAGAAGGGAATATAAACGCATCGATGCTCTCGCGGCGCATCACGTCGCGCAGGGCTGCCAGTCTTTGTTCTATAATAGTGTTCGTCATAATGAATAAGATTTTTCAGAATAGTCTGAACAAAGATAATTCTTTTTAGACTTAACAGCAAACTAAAACAGAAATAACCTGATTATTTTTTAGCAGATACCTTAGAAGGCGTTCGTATCTACACTTAGCGTTTTTAGAATTAAGGCAAAAAGAATCAGCGGACAAGGGATAACCCCTGCCCGCTGACATCTCAGAAAAATTTACTACATTAAGAACCTAAAAAACTTATTTAAGCATAACTTTCTTAACTATGCGCTGGCTGCCGCATCTTACGTCTATCATGTAAACGCCGCCTGCCAGGCCATCTACTACAACGGTTCCGCCCTCAACGTCGAATGAACGCACCATCATGCCGGCTGTGTTGTATACGAGCACCTTAGCCTCGCCGTCAACAGTGATCACGATGTTTCCGTTTTCAACCTTAATGCCTTCGCCTGAAGTTATTCCGCCGATACCTGTTGTCTCAGGCTTAACGCCTATAGTCTTCAGCGTCAGTTCAGGATAAGCCGCATTGGTCATAGAGCAGTAAACATTCTCGTCGAAGTTCTTCATGAATGTTGTAACGCCGTTGTCAATAGTATAGTCAGTGCCCTCAACGAGAGTTGCGCCTGATTCTGTTGTCCATGTGTAAACTGTAGGATTCTCAGCCACCATATACTCGCTGCTCAGGTCAACCTTACCACCGTCTACAGTAATCTCAACGTCCTTCTGAGGAGTATACTTATAGTTCATCGGGTTATAGATGTCGAATACAGGCAGAGTGCTGAACTTAAAGTTATTGTCGTAAGCGTATACCATGCTATATTTATCTGCCTGGCCTGACATATCGAGCGATGAAAGGTTATTGCCGTCACAATAAAGTTCGCGTAATATCGGGCAATTAGTAACATCAAGAGTCTTCAGCTTATTACGTGAAACGCTCAGCTGATACAAGGCGGGAAGCTCAGGAAGAACCAAAGTTTCAAAATTATTGTCACTAAGTTGCAGTGTTGCCAACTTTGTATTGTTGCTAAGGTCTATTGCCGAAAGCTTGTTATTATTCAGCGACACGTTTGTAAGATTGGTAAGTTTAGACAAGTCAATCTGCTCCAGGTTACAATCTGACAATGTCAGGAATCCAAGGAGAGTGTTGTTACTCAAATCAATCTCTGTCAAGCCTGCATTAGCTAATGTAAGCGTAGTCAAATCTTTCAACTTAGAAATGTCAGCCTTTTCCAATGCTACGTTGGACATACTCAGAATTGTAAGGTCACAATAAGACTCATCATAGCCGTAAATTGTTATATTCTTGTTGGCACCAAGCTGTGATGTCAATGTTGTATTTCCACTACCCAACATACATTCAGCCAATTTACCGTCACCGAAATCTACATAAACAGTCTTAGGAGTCTTGGCAGCCAATATCATCCTTACTTCAGAGCCCACTTCTGCGGTACTAACCAAATTAGCCAACACAAATTCCGGTTTTTCAGAAGTTTCAACGAGAGTTGTTGTAAGAGTCAGATCAGGATAAGCCTCGTTTGTCAGCTCAGCATATACTTTCTCTTCCTGTACTTTCAAGAATGTAGTAATACCATTTTCAATGCTGTAGTCTACACCTTCTTCCATTACATTTCCGTTTTCAGTCTTCCATGTAAACTTGGTATTCTTGCCCTTAAATGTCACTTCAGAAGACAAATCTACCATGAATGATTTTTCTGCAATAGTTACAGGATTCTGGTTACCGTAAACAAACTCCTGTGCCGTAGTCTGAGGCAATGTGCTGTATGTAAAGTAGTTGCCCTCAATGTTAAGCTTCTCAAGTTTGGTGTTATATGCCAAATCTGCTGACTTAAACTTATTGTATGACATATTCAGGTCACGGATGTTGTACATAGTTGTAAACATATAGTCTGAAACCTCGTTGTGTGAGAAGTCCAGAACCTCTACTGACGATGCTCTGCTTAAGAAAGACAGGTTCTTAAGTTTATTGCCAGAACAGCTGATATTAGACAAAACCGGAGCTGAAGCCTCAAATACAATACTTTCAAGCTGGTTATTGTCGCAGCTAAGCATTGTGGTGTTATTAATTCCTCTTAAGCTCAAAGTTGTAAGTTTATTGTTGTCAAGCTGGATAGAATTAAAACTCAAATTACCAGACAAATCGATTTCTGACAATTCGTTATCATTAAGATTAAGGTTCTTCAGAGCCTTAGACTTAAATATGTTCACATTAGTAAGTTTCATTCCTGAAACATCGAAGTCTTTCAGCTGGACTCCTGAAGCCGTATAAACCTTAATGTTTGCGCCCTTAACCTCACCACTGATTTCTTGTGGTGTGTCAGACAGAGTAAACTCTTTAAGTTCACCGTCACCAAAGTCAACTTCTACTTTTTCATCCTTACTGAATGTAGCCACATTCATTGCAAATGTCTCACCAACAGCCATACCCGTTGTCATGTCAGCAGCAAGCGTTGACTTACCCATATCCTCGGGGTTAAGAACCATAAAACGTGTAGTAGACAATGACAGTTTCGGATAAGCATCGCATCTGAAAGTACAATAAACGCTGTCCGTCTGAGCTTTAAGGAAATTAATTACACCCTTGTCGTAAGTATAGTCCTCACCAGCAACGAGACGTTTACCTCCACCATACAGGCTGTTAGAATCAAAAAGATATACATCTACAGTTGTCTCATAATCCGGACTATAAATATCTTTAGACAAATCCAATGGTTCTGCAACAGAACGTTCTCTTTCAATCTTTATATTTTTCTGCAACGAATAGTCATAAAAGCCTACGCCATCATGAGGGAGTGGCAAAGTATTGAATGTAAAGCAGTTACCACGAATAATCAACTCACCAAGATTCTTGCAGTTAGACACATCCAAATTCTTAATATAGTTATCAGACAGATATATTGAGAAGAGTTTATTGTTCTTTGAAATATCAAGTTCCGTCAGGTCATTACCCTGTCCAAAAAGATATATAAGTTCAGGGTTATTGCTTAAATCTATTGATTTAAACTTATACGGACTGACATCTTTTTTAGTAAAATAAAGCTGTGTGAGTTTTGTATTTTTACTTAAATCAAGCGTTGTTATATTAGTGTAACTCACACTTAAAATTGACAAATTCAAGTTTTTACTCAAATCAATAGTAGAAAGAGCTGTCTGACTTACGTCTAGATTAAGCAAATATTGATTATTTGAAACATCTATAGCAGTCATATTGCTTGCTCCATATACAATAATATCACGAATTTCTTTATTCTTTGAGAAATCTATATTGCCAAGTTTGAAGTTCAGCTGGGCATTAAGCCAAATAAGACCTTCATTCTTTGATATATCCAAAGTTGCAAGATCATTAGACTGACAATCAATATAATAAAGTGCAGGATTATTTGTAACATCAAGTTCAGTCAATACATTATGTCCACAATCAAGATAATAAAGTTTGCTGTTCTTTGTCAAATCCAATACAGACAAACCATTACCATTACAGTTAAGAACCTCAAGATTTTCGCAGTTTGATACATTTAAACCTGTCAGACTAGTCAATGGACAGTAAAGAAATCTTATAAGCGTTCTGCTTCCATAAACCTTAACGCTACCTTCACTTACTTCTCCCTCTATTTGTATGGTATCCTTCTTGCCTATCTCATAATCCTTCACTGTTCCACCACCGAAGTCAACCTTGATAGAGCCACTCTCAGCATCAGATGTGCCCACGTAGAATGAAACTGCAGACCCTGCAGTTTTCAGATCCAATACGCACTCGTCCTCTCCGTCAGGAGCCTGAACGTTCATGGCATTACTATAATGTGGAACAGTCCACAACGCCACCAACAACATCAAAAGGGTAGACAACAACCTGTTATCAGTTCCCCTGCTTGTAAACAAATTCTTCATAAGCATTAAAAAATTTAATTCGCTCCAAAGATAGGCACATTCTGATTAAACTTCAAGCTTATTAGGGGGATAAAAAGGGGACCCTAGTAGTGTTTTTATGGGGATATATCGCTTTTTTGCCCTAAAACAGGAGGTTACACATTAAAAGAAAAAAGATATTGATACATAGAATGTGTATCTTCAAGTCCCATTTTTCTTGCAATTTTCTGTTTTTTCTTTTTGCAATACTCCGATGTTATGTTCAAAAGGGAGGATATTTCCTTATTATTCAGGCCGATATATACCAAAGAAATAAATCTTATCTCATTTGCGGTAAGATTAGGATGCTTTTCTTTAAGCCGAAGGACAAATTCTTTGTTAGATTCTTCAAAATAAGTTGTAAAATAGCTCCATTCTTTATTTTCAGAAAGATGCGACTTGAGTTCACGGATATTTAAATCGAGCTGTGAGTTCTTTTCGATGTTCACATCCTTCGACAAAGATTCTATAATATTCAGCACGGCCTCGTTTCTGTTTGCCATGAACAGAGCCTTAGACATCAGTTCGCGGTTCTTCTTCTCGAGCTGAAGCTGAAAATCTTTCTGGTCAAGCATGCTCTGTGCCTCCTGCTCTTCAAGTTTCTTCGCCAGCAGCTCCTGATTTTTCTTTTCCTGTTCGAGCTGAAGCTCCACAATCTTCTGACGCTGCTTCACCTTAACCATGTGGTTAGACAAGGCCCATATCAGCACGACAACCAACACCACAATAAAGACAATCAGAATCTGCGTACGGGTTTCCCGGGCATGATATTCACTTATCTCCTTCTCCTTCCTAAGCAGTTCAAACTGAATACTGCTATTTTCGAAAGCCACCCTGTCGATACGCACCTGCATGGAGTCTTTGGCTACGATGAACGAGTCTTTGTATGCAAACGCAAGATTATATTGTTTCATACAGAGATATGCCTCACTGAGAATTTCATAGAAAGGCTGCTTTCTGACAAGGTCTGTCTCGTTAGCGATGCCTTCATTAGCCATTGCCACTGCACTGTCATAGTCTCTCATCTCGATATAGGCCTTACACATATTTATTCTTATGTCCTGCCTTATATCCGGATACAGGTTCATCTTTATGACACGTTTTGCAAAAGATATGAGAGCCTTATACTGATGCGTCTCAAACAAATAGTCGGTCTTCAGGGCTTGCAGGGACATCCATTCCTCTGTATTGGGCTTAACCAGCTGCTCGGTTATATTCATATATACCCTACACTCCTCAAGATTGCCCATATCTATCGCCGAAATGGCTACGTTGAGCGCAGATCCCCGCAGAAAGGTTGTATCCTTTATCTCCTTTGCATAATTATAGTTGCGCTTGAAATATTCGTTTGCCTGCAAATACTTGTTGCTTTTCAGGTAAAGATATGCCATGTTGTTCAGGGTTGACATCTCCTCGCGCTTGCTGAGTTTCTCAACCGAAATCTTATATGCCTTCGACAGATAGTCTAAAGCGTCGTCATAATTGAGCATCTCGGCAAGATTGAACGCCCAGTTGATATGACAATGGAACACCATCTCGTAATCGTTCTTGCGTACTGCCATCTCACGCAGCTTTGTCAGCACCTCAAAAGACTCTTTATAATTACGCTTGTCCGACAGTCTCTTGGCAGTTTCAAGCAGAGAGTCCTCATAGTGAGTCCTGCCTTCAAACTCCCGATACAAGGCATGCATGCAGACAACATGAAGCAACAACACCAGCAAAAAGCAAAATCTTTTCATAATATTACTGACAAGAAAAGCAAAACATACAATATGAATACAACACACGCCATACTGACATCTGTGCAGCTGCAAGCCATGACATCCGGAACCACCATATATATTAAAATAGGATAAGCCGAAACTCCCGTCACGATTTATGGTCTGCAAGCCGGCACAGCCGGACATCTCCTGACGATTAAGGACGCCTGGAGACACAGTATGTACCCTATATAAGGGCAGGCTTGCCCATTTTAGACGAAATCACATAATATTTTATATGATTTTGCAAAATAGACATTACAAAGATATGTCTTTTTAAATTTAATAACAAACTAAAATACTAATAAATATTTTATATCCATTCTTTTTACTAAATTTGCAAAAGTAAAGCCGCATATCGGACTATTAAAAAGAGAGGTATGACACACCATGCCTGCGATTACGGTAAAAAACAAGGACAATTGAATGTCTTAACAATAATAAAACACAAGTTATTATGAAATTCTTAACTAACGAAAAACTTACAATCGTCGGCGCAGCCGGAATGATTGGTTCAAACATGGTTCAAACAGCCCTCACAATGGGTCTGACTAACGACATCTGCCTTTATGACGTTTTCTCACCGGAAGGCGTTGCTGAGGAAATGCGCCAGAGCGGTTTCGGCGATGTGAAGATAACAGCTACAACTGATGTAAAAGAAGCTTTCACAAACGCTAAGTATATCATCTCTTCTGGTGGTGCTCCACGTAAGGCCGGCATGACACGCGAGGACCTGCTGAAAGGCAACTGCGAGATTGCTGAAGGACTTGGCAAGAACATCAAGGAATATTGCCCTGACGTTAAGCACGTTGTTATCATCTTCAACCCGGCTGACCTTACAGGTCTTGTAACTCTGCTGTACTCTGGCCTGAAACCTTCACAGGTTACAACTCTTGCAGCTCTTGACTCTACACGTCTGCAGAGCGCACTGGCTAAGAAGTTCAACGTTATGCAGAGCGAGATCGAAGGTTGCGCTACATACGGCGGTCACGGAGAGCAGATGGCTGTATTCGGCTCACACGTAACTATCGACGGCAAACCTCTGACAGAAATCATCGGCACACCTGAGTTCACAAACGAGGAGTGGGAGCAGATGAAGGTTGACGTTACTAAGGGTGGTGCCAAGATTATCGAGCTCCGCGGACGTTCTTCATTCCAGAGCCCGGCTTATCTCTCTGTTGAGATGATCCGTGCCGTGATGGGGGGCGAGCCTTTCCGTTTCCCTGTTGGAACTTATGTTTCTAACGAGAAATACAACCACATCATGATGGCAATGAAGACTACTCTCGACACAACCGGCGCTCACTATGAGATGCCGCAGGGAACTGCTGAGGAGAACGCTAAACTCGACGCTAGCTACGAGCACCTCTGCAAGATGCGCGACGAGCTCGTCACGCTCAATATCGTGCCGCCCGTATCGGAGTGGTCGAAGATCAATCCCAATCTCTGATCGGAAATTCCGTTCGTTTGTTTTCAACAGTCGTTTTCTCGCCCCGGCATAGCCTGAAC
>ENA-OPSZ01000893-OPSZ01000893.1-human-gut-metagenome-genome-assembly--contig:-NODE-893-length-16187-cov-3.955926_pt1 | contig 16187 bp, 10 predicted proteins | sample MGYA00241814_ERZ501919 | MGnify/ENA primary metagenome ERZ501919 (study PRJEB25962, sample SAMEA2042440) | human gut metagenome | biome: human gut; feature: human-associated habitat; material: faeces... | reverse complement strand
TGAGTCCCGTCGCGAAGAGCGTGCGGAACAGGGTGCGGCTTGGGTTCGATTTCATAAGTTCAATATTAGAGGTTTCTTGATTGGCGGTTGTCGTGTCCGAAAATCACCCGGTTCGTCCCCTTTGTAAAACGGGAAGTTTCGTTTTGCAAAGGAAAGAGATTGCGAATGCTTTCGTGAATTTTTACAAAAGTAATTATTTTAACGGAGCAAACGAACGCGGAAGGCATAAAAAAATGTCACAGCAGTATGAATTTGTGACATTTTTTCTGGTTACGGGTCGTGGCGGGCGGTTACCTGCGGCCTTTACCGGCCGCAGATTCCGGAACGACAGTTTCCTGCTCCACGCCGATGGTGCGTGTTTCGTTCCCGCAGGTGACGGTCAGCGTGGCTTTGCGGGGTGCGCCCGTTTCGTTGGTCGTGTAGGTCATCGTGATCTCGCAGGGACCGGCCGCCTCCGCGGGCGTCACGGTCATCCAGTCGGGAATGCCGGTCAGCGTCCATGCGCCGGGGGCCGATACGATCATGCGCTGCATGCCTTCCTGTTGGGAGAAGGTCCATTGGGCCGTCGATACGGCGAAGTCGGGGGTTTTCACTTCGTCGTCGTCGCATCCCGTTACGGACAGTGCGGCCAGGCCGACGAGTATTGAACAGAGCAGTTTTTTCATCTCTTTATCTTGTTGTTTGGCGTGTGACAATGGGTTAATAGCCGGGGTTCTGCACCAGGTTGGGATTCTTGTTGATCTGGCTCATGGGAATGGCCAGCCAGTAGCTCTTCGGCGCTTCGAAGACGCGGACGCGGCCTCCCTGATTGGCCGGGATCACCTGGTAGAAATCCTCCTGGGTCTTGCCGTCCCGGTTCCACGAGCGGGGTTCCTTGTTCATCACCTCGGGAGCCTCCTTCCAGCGGCGCAGGTCGTGGAAACGGCGTCCTTCGAACAGGAATTCGATCGAACGCTCCTGGTGCAGCACCTTGCGCAGTTCGCTGCCCGAGGGAATGCCGCCCACCAAGGCCCACGAATCCTGGAAGCGGGGCAGCCCGCAGCGTTTGCGCACCCGGTTGAGGTATTCGAGGCTCAAGGGGCTCAACGACCCGTTGTATTCGAAGTCCGCTTCGGCGTAGTTGTAGAACAGTTCCGGAAGCCGCAGGTAGGGATAGGCGTATTTGCGGTAGTTGTAGGAGTTCTTCGACTGGTTGTAGGTGCTCGATTTGTGAATCCATTTCTGGCAGAGGTAACCCGTGCAGCTCTGGTATTCGTCGGTCTCCTTGAGCGTCGAGCCGTGCAGTTCGCCGCCGCGGAGCTGGAGCGTGAGGATTTTGTCGTCGATCTCGAACGTGCCGCGGTCGAAACCGATCGAGGCGTAGAAGCGGGGTTCGCGGTTGCGGTGCAGGCGGGCGGTGTTGTCGCCCGGGGCGACGCTGTACAGGTCCTCGTCCTTGGTCAGCGGGTCGACGTCGAGCGGCAGCCCGTTCTTGGTGTAGTACATCTCGACGGCCTCCATCGTCGGCACGAGAGTCGTTTTCCAGCCTTTCGACATGTTGCCCTTGATCGAACGCGGTCCGCCGTAGCGCTGCAAAGCCTGAATGCCGCTCTGCGCGCCTTTGGCCAGGATGAATTCGGCTCCGTTCCAAGGCTCTTCGACGAAGGTGTCGTGGTAGTTCTTGCGGCCGCGTTCGTCGTCGGGCAGGCTCGAATCGGCCGAGGTGTAGAGGTCGTATTTCGGCTTTTTCGTGTCGGGATTGATCTCGTCCGCGAGGGCGATCGCCGCCGCTGCCGCGTCCAGCGCCCGTTTCCACTTTTCCGGATCGTAGGTCGTGCTCATCAGGGGCGTGCCGTCGGGGTTGTTGAACCCTATGTAGTCGGGATTGCCGTTGACCAGCGGCGAGGCGGCGTAGAGCAGCAGGCGGGCCTTGTAGCTGAGCGCGGCCATTTTCGTGGGAAGTCCCAGTTCGGACTCGCCGACCACGTCGGGCAGCAGCCCGGCGGCCCGGTCGTAACACTCGGCGATGTACTTCACGCACTCGTCGTAAGGCGTCCGCGGAGTGAGGATCTCCGATTCGGGCGCGTCGATGGGAATGAACTTCTTGACCAGTACGATCGGTCCGTAGTATTCGAGCAGGCACTGGTGGTAATATCCCACGAGGAACCACGCTTCGCCCGCGTAGCGGTCGGCGTTTTCCTGCGAGACTGCGGGAACTTTGTAGATGTTGTCCAGCAGGTAGAAACAGTAGCGTATGCCGCGGTAGATGTCGTAGTTCGTGCCGCCGCTGGTGCAGTTCGGGGCCCAGCGGCCGAAATAGGTCAGGTTGGCGTTCTCCTCGCCGTAGAGCAGGCTCTTGCTCGAAAAATAGTAGGTCGTGCCGCGCGCTCCGGTGATGAAGTCGTCGCCGGCGAACTGGTCGGGCGACCAGTCGTACCCGATCAGGTTGGGCATGTAGGTCTGCATGTAGTAGCGGTAGTTCTCGGCCTGCTCCTCCGTTTTCCAGATATCCTCTTCGGTGGCTTTGCCTTCGGGCACCACGTCGAGGTAGGAGCAGGAGCATAGCAGCAGCAGTGAAAGTGCGAAGATTATCTTTTTCATGGTCTTTTGCTGTGTTTGGGTTAGAAATTGAACTGGAATCCGAGGTTGTACGTCCGCTGGAGCGGGTATCCCAGGCCGTTGCCCGAACCCTTTTCGGGGTCCCAGTACTTGAACGGGGCGAAGGTCAGCAGGTTGGTTCCCGAGACGTAGACGCGCATTTTCTTGTAGGTGTAGCCGATCTCGGCGGTCTTCAGGCGCAGCATCTTGCCGTTGCGCACGTAGAGCGTGCTGGCCTTGGTGTTGTTGTTGTTCCACAGCGGCGACAGGCGCGGGTAGAGAGCCTTGGGATTGGGGTCGTCCTCGCTCCAGTGTTCGTCGGCGATCCACTGCATCAGTCCCGAACCGGGCGTCGCGGCTGTCGCGAAGGGGTGGTAGTTGTACATGAGGATCGACACCTTGCCCTGTCCCTGGAAGAAGGCCGAGCAGTCGAATCCCTTGTATTTGAGCGAAAAGCCGAATCCGTAGATGATCTCCGGGACGGTCGGGTTGCCCGTCCAGCACATGTCGTTGTCGTCGATGATCTTGTCATCGTTCAGGTCGCGGTATTTCACGTCGCCCGGGCGGATGGGGTAGGTCGTGGCGTAGATGTCCTGCGAGGGCGAGGAGGCGATCTCTTCCTCGTCCCTGAAAAGCCCTTCGGCGATCAGGCATTGGATCGAGTTGATCGGATGTCCGGCCTTGTACTGGTAGGCCCATTTGTATTTGGGTTCGTCCATTTCGACGATCTCGTTGTGGGCGTAGGTGAACGTGCCGCGCAGCGAGAGGATCAGGTCCTTCGAGAAGGCCTTGTTGTAGTCGACCGAGATGTCGACGCCGCTGTTGTCGACCTTGCCGATGTTGGCCCACGGCGTGATGCCCGACATGCCGAAGGTCGAGGGCAGCGACGTGCGCTGCATGAAGATGCCCGAGCGTTTCTCCTTGAACCAGTCGAAGATGATGTTCAGGCTGTCGAACAGGCCGATCTCCACGCCGATGTCGAGTTTGCGGCTCTCCTCCCACGTGGCGTTGGGGTTGCCGTAGACGGAGAGGATGGGACCGTACTTACGCTCGAAGTTGTTGCCGATATAGACGTCGTAGCCCTGTCCCATGTCGACGGTCGTGAGGTAGGGGAAGCGGTCCGCATAATCCTTCGAGATCACGTCGTTGCCGACCAGTCCGTACGAAGCGCGGAGTTTGAACAGGTTGACCTGTTCCTTGATCCCCTTCCAGAACGGCTCGTTCGAAATCACCCAGCCCACGGCCACCGACGGGAAGAATCCGAAGCGTTTGCCCGCGGCGAAGTTCTCCGAGCCGTTGTAGCCGAAGTTGGCTTCGAACAGGTAGCGTTTGTCGAAGCCGTAGGTGACGCGTCCGGCGAGTCCCTGCTGGCGGTAGGGCAGCGCGGCGTACTCCTGCTCGTCCGAGATGTTCATGTTGCGCTCCTTCTGCATGTAGACGATCGTCGCTCCGACATCGTGTTTGCCGAACGTGCGGGCGTAGTCGATCTTGGCCTGGAACGCCAGCTCGCGGTAACCGTCCTTGCCGCGCGTCGTGCCCAGGTAGGTGGTTCCGGTGTTGGTCGAGTTGCTGGTGTAGCTGTAATTGCCCGCCTCGTCGATATTGTAGTCGGTCAGCTGGTACATGAACGGCGTGAACGAACGGTAGACGGCCGAGTAGACGCGGTTGTAGAAGGTCGCCATGCCCGTTGCGCTCAGGCCCTTGGTGATGAAGTCGAGGTTCTGGTTGACGGTCAGCGCCGAGGTGAAGTGGCCGCGGAACTGGTCGCCGTAGCCGCGGCACAGCTGGGCGTAGGGGTTGGTGAAGAAGCCGCTGTTCCAGGCGTTGTTGGTTCCGAAGCGCACGAACGTGTCCGATTCCTCGCCGGGCAGCGTCGCGGGGAATTCGCAGGGCATGCCGGTCATGGCGTAGGCGAAGAGGTCAGAGACGCTCTGGATCGGGGCGTGGCGGTAGTGCAGCTGGGTGTTCATCTTCAGCGATACGCGGGTGGTCTTGGTGGCGTCGGCCGAGACATTGGCCTGGAACAGGTATTTCTGGGCGTTGATGTTGGTGTCGAATTTCGAGGCTTCGGGCTTGCGCATGATGCCGTTCTCGTTGTAGACCGAGGCGTTGAGGAAGTAGTCGATCTTCTTGGCTCCGCCCGTCATGTTGAAGTTGAAGTTCTGGTTGAAGGTGCAGTCCTTGAACAGCATGTCGTACCAGTCGACGTTGGGGTAGACGTAGGGGTCGAGTCCCAGTTTGGTTCCCATGATCTTCTCGTTGCTGTAATAGGGCTTTTCGCCGCGCGTGGTGCGGGCCTCGTTGAAGGTCTCCATGTAGGTGATGCCGTCGGCGACCTTCGGAACGCGGGTCGGGGCCGAGGCGCCGAACTCGGCGCGCAGGTTGATGGTCATTTTCTCCGAGTCGCGGCCGTTTTTCGTGGTGATGATCATCACGCCGTTGGCTCCGCGCGAACCGTAGAGGGCCGTGGCCGTGGCGTCCTTGAGCACCGAGAACGACTCGATGGTCTCGGGCGGGATGTTGTTGAGCATCTGGTTGGTGATTTCCACGCCGTCGAGGATCAGCAGCGGCGACTGTCCCGATCCGAAGGTCGAGATTCCGCGGATCCAGAAATTGGCGCCGTCGGCGCCCGGCTCGCCCGATTTCTGCACGGCGATCACGCCGGCGATCTTGCCGCTGAACGAGGTCGAGAGGTTGCTCGACGAGGTTTGCAGGTCGCTCGGCTTGACCGACTGCACGGCGCCCACGAGCGACTCTTTCTTCTGCACGCCGAAGCCGACCACCACCACGTCTTCGAGTTTGTTCGAAGCGTCGGCCAGCGTGATGAGTTTGAAGAGGTGGATGTCCCGGACGGAAATTTTCTTGGTGTCGTAGCCCAGGAACGAAACGGTGACCGTCTTGGCCGAAGCGGGCACGGTCAGTTTGTAGTTGCCGCCGGCGTCGGTGGTCGTGCCGACGTTCGTGCCCTCAACATAGATGTTGGCTCCGACGATGGGCTGGTTGTCGGCCGAGGAGATGACCGTTCCGGCGACGGTCATCTCCCCGTTCGGGGCCGTCGGGGCGGAGACCGGCGAGCGGCGGGAGATGGTGACCAGTTTCCCCCCCCCCTTTGACGGTATAGCGCAGCGATTTGTCGAGCACCGTGTCGAGCACGGTCTGAAGCGTCGCGTCCTTGAACGTTGCCGTGACCGGCCTGCTGACGTCGACGTCCTCGTTTTCGAAGAGGATCGAGTAGCCGGTTTGCCGCTCCACCTCTTCCAGCACCGTTTTCAGCGGAACGCTCCGGAAGGCTTTGGTGACGGTTTGCGCGTTGAGGGCGACTGTCAGCAGCAGGCACGGGATCAACGCTGCAATCTTCTTGAATAGGAGATTTACATGCATAAGTTTTAAGATTTAGGTTTGTTTGGAAAGAAGTTTTTTCAGGGTTCGGTTTTTCGGGGGCGGCTGTCGACGCGGTAACCGCAGGTGTCGCGCCTGACGCTGATCGGCAGGATGTCGCACAACCCGCCCATGATTGATTCGATGTCCTGCGCCTCGGTGATTGATATGCGGAAGGTCTTGTCGTCGAACGCGTCGGTGCAGAGTTCGATCTTCACGTCGTATTCGCGGGCGAGCCGCCGGAGCAGGGCCGGGAGGGAGATCGCGTCGTAGCGGATGATGCCGTCGATCCAGCTGCGGAACTGGTCGGTGTCGACCTGCCTGCGCGACGCCTCCATCGTCCGGCAGTCGTAGGTGATCAGGTCGCCCGGAACCATCGTTTCCGTGCTGCGGGACGATTCGAATTGCAGCGAGCCTTCCATCAGCGCGGCCAATACGTCGGGGTCTTCGTCGTAGGCCGAGATGTTGAACCGGGTGCCCAGCACGGTGAACGTGCAGCCCCGGGCCTGCACCCGGAAGGGGAGGTCGGCGTTGCGGGCCACCTCGAAGTAGGCTTCGCCCGAAAGGCCGATGTCGCGCGACGAGCGGTTGAAATCCGACCGGTAGTTCAGGGTCGATCCGGCGTTGAGCCACACCTGGCTGCCGTCGGGCAGCGATATGCGGCTGTTGGTTCCCTGGGGAGCCTGTACGGAGAACATTTGCACGGGGTCTTCGGTGTGTATGAGGTGCCGGGTGGTGAAGGCCGAGATCAGGATGAGCACGGCTGCTGCCGCCGAGAACCGCAGCCAGCGCCGGCGGGCGCGGATTCGGTTCTCGCGCCGTTCTATTTTTCCGTTGAGCCGGGCGAGCGAACGGAGGACGTCGGCCGACGGCACGTGCCGTTGCTTCCATTCGCGTTCCCATTCGCGCATCAGGGCGGCGTTTTCCGGCGAGGCGGCGAGGAATCCGAAGAGTTCGCACTCTTCTTCGGGGGCGATGGGTCCTTCGAAATAGCGGACGGCGAGTTCTTTCAGGCTTTCGTTCATGGGGTCGGTTGTTGTACGCATACATACATACAACAATCGGGGCGGATTTTACCCCCCCCCGGTTCCGGAAAAAATCGCATATTTTTTGAAATTCGCCTCTGGAAGGCTTCAGGACGGCTGGTTCATCAGCCAGGCGAGGATCAGTATTTGCAGGTAAATGGATTGTTCGCGTTCGAGGGCTTCGGCGAAGATGCGCAGGGCGCGCTGGATGTGCCGCTCGACCGTATGCAGGGAGATGTGGAGCCGTTCGGCTATTTCCCGGTTCTTCAACCCCTGGAACCGGCTGAGGAAAAACACTTCGCGGCAGCGTTCGGGCAGCGAGTCCATGATGCGCTGTATCTGCTGTTCCAACTCCTGGTACAGGTAGGGATGCCCGTTTTCGGCGAAGGAGAAATCGTAGTTGTAAAGACGCTCCTCCCCGATTTTCGCCCGGGCCAGGCAGCTGATCGTGTATTTGTCGACGATGCTTTTGTGCTTCAGGTAATTGAGGCATCGGTTGCGGGTCATGGCGAACAGCAGCATGCGGGCCTCTTCGGGGTCGAGGGGGGCTTGCCGGTCCCACAGCGCCATGAAGCAGTCGTGAACCAGGTCCTGCGCCTCGATGGGGTTGTTGACGAACCGCAGCGCATAGGCCGTCAGCCGGGGTTGGCAGTCGATGTAGAGCCGTTCGAAATCATACCGTTTGGATTCGCTGTGCATTTGTCGGGTCCGTCCTGATGCTTTTTTGTTTTGGGCGGTTTCCGCCGCTTTTCGGGGGTGAAACCGAGGCAAATATAATCAAAAAAGTAAAAAAATGCCGCAGACGCTCTGAAAACATCTGCGGCATGGGGCGTGTTTCGACGCCGGTGCGGGCTACTTGTAAAGCCCGGCGACGGTGAAGTCGAGTATCTTGCCGAAGCCGTCGAACACCAGCGCGTTCGGCTGGTCGAGCTGTCCGCTGCCGAAGTTGATCTGCGGCACGACGTGTATCTTGTCGTTCCCGTCGTCCTTCGAGGTGACCACCGTCACCGCGCGGCTGCTCCATGCCAGCGAGGCGTTGCTCGGAAGGGTCGACGAGCCGTCGTAGTTCTCCATGGCGTAGTAGCCTTGCAGGTAGAGACGGGCCAGGGTGATGTGCTCGCCCGCAGGGGCCGTGAAGACGGGCGCCGGGTCGAAATTGACGCTGCCCGTCGTGAAGATCACCTTGTAGATGGCGCTGCGGGTGGCGATGTAGAGGATCGGGTCGAATCGCGAGAAGACGAAGCTCACGGCTTCGGCGATGAGGGCGTTGGCCTCCGCGGGGATGTCGTAGATCAGCTTGGCGGCGGGTGCGCCGGCCGAAGCGGAGTAGTTGCCGAAGGTGTAGAGCGCATGGTTGCCGTCGGCTTTCCGCATCAGCAGGGTGTGGGTGGCGTTGTCGATGCTGATGGCTCGTTCTTCAAAATCCGTCAGCGTACAGCTGTCGATGACACAGTGGTCGACGCCGTCCATGACGATGCCGTTCTTTTTGGAGGACGTGACCGTCAGGCCCTCAAGATTGAGATACGACGCATTTTTGACCGAGATCAGGTCAAAATTGCTGCTCGTCATGCGGCGTAGAACGTCTGGTTGTAGCCGTAGCAGAACTTGCCCTGTTCCCGGTTGTAGAAGATCGTGCTGGGTTTGCGGGTGCTGCCCGGAGCGGAGTGGGCCGAAACGACGCCGTTGTCGACGGTCATGGTTTCGGTTCCGCTGACGGGCGTCGAGATCCGGCCGCGGCTGAGCAGCGTTTCGTAAATGTCGCCGTCGTTGAGGATCATCGTGCACTGGTAGGTGTTGAGCAGGCTCCGGATGTCGAGCTTTCCGGGCAGGTAGACGAACGCATCCTCCTTATGGCCCAGGATTTCGTAATAATCGGTCTCCACGCGCATCAGGTCGTCGTCGGTCGACACCCAGAGGATGTTTTTCTTGTCGGTTTTGTCGTAGGTGTAGAGCATGTGGGTGACCGCCGAGGGGAACGGACTGCCGTTGCGCCGGCTGATCAGCTCCTTTTCGACGGTTCCCTGCTCCGCGCCCGAGTAGGTCTCGGTCAGCTGCGGGTGCATGATCAGTCCCAGGTCCGAGGTGGTTCCGTCCCGGGTGTAGGCCACCACAAGCCCTTCGTTGAATTGGGCCGTCACGATGAGCGTCCACTTGTACTGGTACTTCAGGTCGTGGGCGGTGTCGGTGACCGTCAGCAGGAACAGGTAGCCTTTCGAGGAGATCGGCAGGTCGATCACTTCGTGGAACTCGCGCGTCGTGGCGAGCGAAATCGCCTCCGAGTCGTTGTCGGTCTGACTCACCGTCCATTCGTAGGTAAGCTCCTCGGGATTCTCCCGGCCGTCTTTGGTGATGCGGATGCCCGTGATGTCGAGCCGTGCGTTGTGCACCACCGTCAGCTGCGAGGCGATGGCTTCCGGCACTTCGATCTCCACGGGCGGGATATGGGTGGTCTGCAACGTGCTTTTGTCGTCGTAGCACGACGCGGCGAGCAGGCCCCAGCCTGCCAGCAACAGATATAGGGTGTGTTTTCTCATGGTCGTTCGTCGTTTACTTGGTGCGGATCGTTACCTCCCGGCCCTTCATGGAGCCTGATTCGTGGATGCGTTTTTGCCCGGGGTTGGCGGCCTTCCATTCGTCGTACCAGGCCTGTGCCCTGGCGCGCCAGGCGTCGATGTAGTAGCTGTAATCGGGTCCCCAGTCGGGGAACACCTCCCAGCCGAAGATGTCCAGCAGCAGCTGGTGGCCGGCCTGGCTGTAAGCCTCCGTCGACGAGCTGCCCGAAGATGCCTCCGATTCGATGAAGGCGTTGTAGGTGGACCACTGCTTGGTCGTCGCGGGCCGCGGCAGCATGTTGTGCCACGAGACGTTGGCTTTCAGGTAGCGGTCCGGTCCCACCCGGAGGTCGGGCGAATCGGTCAGGCAGAGCGTCAGTTCGCGCTGCTGCGTGTCGAGTTCGGCCGATTTGGCGACCTCGATGCGGATGGCGCCGTAGGTCTTCCCGGCCGGAACCTCCGCGCCGAGGATTTCGTACTGTCCGGGCTGCGCCGTGGTTCCCTCTTCGAGAACGCGGACGCCGATTTTCCGGTCGGAGCCGGAGGCCCCGCCGATGAGTTTCACCGGGACCTCGATCACCGCCTCGGCGACCCCTTCGGGCTGCTGCTTGAAGGTCATCGAGGCGTAGAACGTGCTGTCGGAATTCGAGTATCCGGGATATTCGGCCGTTTCGTTGGGCGCAGCCCCCGGGAAGCAGACCCTTCCCTGCGACATGTCGTAGCGTGTCGGGTCGTCCTTTTCGCAGCCGGCCGCCGTCGCCGCGGCCAGCAGTATGCAGATCAGTTTTTTCATGCTTCTCAACAATTAATCGTTCGACTTACTGTACGCGTCCCGACTGTATTTCGAAATCGGGGTAGGGCAGCATGTAGACGGCGTCGTCGATGACCTTGCTGCCGCTCATCACGTCGCTCTGGCGGGGCAGTTTCTCGTAGCCCAGCCGCTTGTAGAAATAGAAGACCACGCCTTCGCAGATGAACTCCTTGCGGTACTCCTTTTCGAGCTGGGCCATCAGGCCCGCCTCGTCGAGGTCGGCATCCAGTTCTTCGTAGACCGCGCGGGCCTTGCGCACCTCCTGCAACAGGCTGCGGGCTTCGCCGAGGTCCTTGTCCGGACCGGAGATGCGGCACTCGGCGGCGATGTAGTACATCTCCGGCAGGCGGATCAGCGGCATCAGGTCCTTGTGGCGGTAGTCGGCGCCCGTCGAGGTCTGCTGATAGAGCTTCGAAGGGGTCTTGGTCCCCTCGGGCCAGTAGTCGGTGTTGTGGTAGAGCTGTTTGTAGCGGCAGTCGGAGATGCCGGCGCCCTTGATTTCGAAAAGATCGTCGGCGACCGAGTTCTTGATGCACAGCGTGCGGTACTGGCGGTCCTGTTCCGAATATTCGCGGTTGAGGTTGCTTGCGATCTTCTTGGCCATGTCCGTGACGCCGAGCGCGAAGATATGTTCGCTCGGGAAGCACATCTCGGTCGTGGGGGCCTTGGCGGAGTCGGTGAACGTGCGCAGCGTCAGCCCGCCGGCGATTCCGACCGATGCCGGGTCGTCGATCACTTCGAGGGCGGCCAGCAACGCGGTGTGTTTGTTTTCGTCGCTGCCTTCCCACATGCAGACGCGCGCCAGCAGGGCCTTGACGGCGAAGTAGTTCAGGTGCATGTAGCGGTAATCGTAGAATTTGTCGACGTTGGCTTCGGTATAGATGCTTTCGGGATACCTGGCCCGGATGGGGTCGATCTCCAGCAGGCGGGCGGCCTCCGTGAGGTCGGCGATCATGCGGCGGAGCGTCTCGGCGTAGGTCAGCTGCGGCGCCGCGTCCTTGTCGACGCTCGTCAGGTAGGGGACCGTGTGACGGCTCTCCAGGTCGGTGCGTCCGGCCAGGTCGCTGCACCCGAACAGGCGTATCAGGTCGAAGTGGATGTAGGCCCTCACGGCGAGCAGTTCGCCCTTGATGATGCGGTAGTTGACCGAGTCGAGTCCGTCCTTCCGGCGGTCGATGTGGTCGAGGGCGTCGTTGACGTTGGCGATCACCGAGTAGGATTTCTCCCAGACCTTTTCGATCACTTCGGTGGATTTCGTGGTTTTGTAGTTGTAGCGGTCGAGGTCGTAGTCGTCCGCGGCGGTGTTCTTGCGGGCGTCGTACTGGCGGCCCAGCATTTCGACCATGTGCCACGTCAGGTTTTCGCCGTAGAGGTCGGTTTCGCCCATGGCGAGGTAGCAGCCGATGAGCGTCTGCTGGAAGCCTTCGGCCGAGGAGTAGTGGTCCTCGGCGCGGATTTCCGACGGGGGCGTCACGTCGAGCCAGCTCTCGCACGAGACGGCTGCGAGGGCTGCGGCGGACAGAAGGAGGTATTTGATGCTGTTTTTCATGGCTTCGGTGGTTTGTGTTAGAAGGTTCCGGTCAGCTGGAGCGACATGCTCCGTGCGAAGGGATAGGTCGTGCCGCGCTCGATGCGGATCGACGAGAGCGTGGCGATGTTGTTCATGTAAAAGGCCAGCTTGAGCCGCTTGAGGCGGATTTTGCTGATCAGCCGCGGGTTGAACTCGTAATAGAGGCTCAGCGACGAGAACGTCAGCTCGTTGTTGTCCTGCACGAAGCGCGTCGTGGCCCGGGTCTTTTCGTCGTGCTGCTTGCCGTTTTCGTCGGTGTAGGAGCCGAGTTTCTTGAACATGGCGTTCTGGCCCGGAGTCTGCCAGCGGCCGTAGAGCACGCGGCGGTCGACGTTGTAGTGGATGTCGACGTTCTCGACCTTGTTGACCAGCGTGGTGTTGTACCGCTGCCCGCCGCCGAGGAAGGTGCAGGTGGCGCTTAACCCGAAGCCCTTGTATTCGGCCGCGAAGCCGAAGTTGCCGCGGTACTTGGGGTCGCTGATGCCGGCCACGACCTGATCCTGCGCGTCGTACTCGTAGGTCAGCGTGCCGTCCTTCCTGACGTAGATTTCCTGACCCGTCGTGGGGTCGATGCCCAGCGACGGCACGGCCCAGATGGCGTTCATCGGCATTCCGTCCTGATAGATCAGCACGGGCGTCGAGTTGCTCTTGTCCTGCGCCTGGGCCATCATCTTTTCGTTGTAGGCCTTGAGGCTTTCGGAGAGGTTGATGATGATGTTCTTGTTATAGGCGATCGAGCCGAAGAGGTTGAAAAAGCCCTGTTTGCCCTGCCAGAGCGTATAGCTCAATTTGGCCTCGATGCCGCGGTTGCGGACCTTGCCCAGGTTGTCCTTCACGGTGTCGAAACCCGTGGAGATGGGGATTGCCACGTCGGTGAGCATGTTCTCGGTCACCGAGTTGTAGTAGTCGAAGGCGATCGTTGCGCGGTGGATCGTAATGTCGGCGCCCACGTTGTAGTCCATGCGCTGTTCCCATTTGAGGGCGGGGTTGGGCATCTTCGAGAGGTAGGCGCCCGTCTGTCCGTGGTAGGTGGCCCCGGTGTAGTAGAGATAGGTGGCCAGCACTTCGTTGGTGTCGTAGTTCTGGTTGCCCGTCAGTCCGGCCGAGGCGCGGATCTTGAATTGTTTCAAAACGTCCTGATCGCGCAGGAAGGGTTCGTTGTGGAGGTTCCACGCCACGCTGGCGCTCCATGCCGACGACCAGCGGTTGTCGGCGCCGTAGAGCGACGAGGCGCTTTCGCGGAACGTGAGGTCGACGTTGTAACGGTCGTCGTAGCTGTACGACGCGGTTCCCAGGAAACTGATTTCGCGCGTGATCGACGAGATGCCGACGGGCTTTTTGTCCTGGGCGTACTGCCGGGCGAAGGTGATGTCGGCCGTCTGGCTGTTGGGGAATCCCTCGGCGTAGTGCTGGTAGGCGCTGTACGTGTTTTCGGCGATCCGGCCGCCGGCGTTGACGTAGAGGTAGTGTCTGCCCCAGTTTTTGGCGTAGTTGGCGTAGATTTCGCCCGAAATGTCGCTGCTCTTGCCGTTGTCGAGCTGGTAGGAGCCTTTGCGCAGCTGCATGCTCGTGCTTTCGTAGGCCGAGGTGGCGAATTTCGAATGCTTGGCCGGATAGAATTCGTCGGCGTCGCTGCGCTTTACGGCGATGCCGAGGCGGGCGGTGAGTTTCAGCGCCTCGGTGGCCTGCCATTCGGCGTAGAAGTTGTCCGTCACGCTGGTGTAGGTCTCGCGGTCGAGCGTTCCGAGCGTGGCGTCGTACATCGGGTTGGCCACTTCGTCGTAGGCCCAGCGGGCGATCTGGCCCGTCTGGGGATCGACGGCGCTCCAGTAAGGATTCATCCGGGCGTAGTCCCCGAAATCGCCCCACGGCGAGTTGTCGCTCCTGGTGTTGCTGACGCTCAATATGTTGCGGAACAGGAAGTTTTTCTTGCGGTACGAAACGTTCACGTCGCCCGAGAGCACCGTGCGCTCCGAACCCTTCATCACGCCCGCCACGTTGTTGTACGAGAAGTCGATCATCGCCCGCAGCTTGCGGCTGTCGCCCAGTTCGACCGAGAGGGTGTGTTTGTGGCCGACGCCCGTGCGCAGGGGTTTTGCGAGCCAGTAGGTGTCCAGTCCGCCGAGCACCTGCGCTTTGAGTGCGTTGTAGCGTTTGGTGAGATCCACCTGCGTCTGGGGATTCGCCGAGGTGTAGACGCCCTCGATGCGCTCGGCCTCGAGCTTCTCCCAGGCGTTGCAGAGGTTGTAGCTCGTCAGGTCGGGCATCGACACCTCGATGCTTCCGGTGTAGGTCACCAGCTCCTGATTGCCGGCCAGGCGTTTGGTCTCGATGACGATGACGCCGTTGGCGGCCTTCGAGCCGTAGAGCGCCTTGGCCGCGGCGTCCTTGAGGATGGTGATGCTCTCGATACGGGTCATGTCCATGTCCATCACCTTCTCGGCCGTGGTTTCGAACCCGTCGAGGATGAACAGCGGCTGGTTGGGGCGGTTCTGGTAGTTGCCCTTGATATTGACGCCCGTGGATTCCGAGGGGAAGGTGGTGATACCGCGCAGCTGCATGTCCGGCAGCGTGTTGGGGTCGGAGCCCATCAGCGTGTTGTCCATGATGTAGAGCGATGGCTCGATGTTTTTCAGGCTCTCGAAGACGTTGCGGTTACTCACGCGGGCCAGCTGGCCCGACGTGATGGTCGTGGCCGAACCCGTGTAGCTCTCCTTCTTGCGGGTGAAGATGCCGGTCACCACGACGTTTTCGATCTCCTGTTCGTCCTGCACCAGCCTGACCAGTCTGGTCTGTGCCGAGGGAAGCGTTTGCGAGACGTAGCCGATGTGGGAGAAGATCAGGTTGTCGCGGCCCTCGGGCATGCGGATCGAGAATCCGCCGTCGGACCCCGACACGACTCCCGTGGCGGTCCCCTGGATCAGGATGTTCACGCCCACGAGCGGCGCGCCGGCCGTGTCCGTCACACGTCCGCTGACGACCTTGTCCGGGGCTTTCTGCGGGGCGGAGGCGTTCCCCCCCCCGCTTCGGCCACGGATCACGATCGTGTCGTCGTCGATCGAGTATTCGAGCCGCGTGCCGCGCAGCGCTTCGTCGAGCACTTCGCGCACCGGGGCGTCGGCCTTGCTGAAGGAGATGCCGCCGATTCCCCGCACGGCGTCGCTATTATAGAGGATGTAATATCCCGTCTGCTGTTTGATCCGTTGGAGAACTTCGGCCAGCGACGCGTTGCGGAACGATACGGAGATGCGTTCCCTGCGCTGCTGGTAGGCTTCGCTCGCCGTCGCCTGCCGGGGCGCGCCCCAGACGGAAATCGCCAGCAGCCACATGCACACGGCAAGCCATGGCCTTCGGTGCGATACTGATAGGTAAAGTTTCCTCATAATAGCTGTGTTTTAAGTGACACGAATGCCGCCCCGTCGGGCGGCTTCCCAACTAACCGGCATCAATCGTCGTCACGGTCGATGCAGAGCACGATCTTCCCCTCCTCGACATCGGCGCGTATCTGATCGGTGCGCGCCAGCAGACGGGCCATTTCGGCAAAGGTTTCGTAGCGTTTCACGACGCCCGTGTAGCGCACCTTGTCGGCGTCGACGCCCCGCGGGACGATCTCCACGCCGTACCAGCGCGAGAGTTTGCGGCATATCGAGGCGATCGTCTCGTCGTTGAAGGTGAACAGTCCCCGGGTCCAGGCGGCGTAATCTTCGGCGGCGACCTGCCGCACGTCGAAGATAGCCCCTTCGCGCCCCACGCGGGCCTGCTGGCCCGGCTGGAGCATTGCGCGGCGGTGTCCGCTCCGCACCTCGACGCTGCCCCTCACGAGCGTGGTCTCGATCGCGCCCTCGTCGGCGTAGGACGAGATGTTGAACGCCGTGCCGTAGACGCTTACGGAAACCGTGTCGGCGTGGACCACGAACCGCCGCGAGGCGTCGTGCGCCACGTCGAAGTAGGCTTCGCCCGTCACGGTTACCTCGCGCGGCCCGTCGCCGAAGCGGACCGGGAAGACGAGGCTCGACTCGGAGTTGAGCCATACCTGCGTGCCGTCCGAGAGGCGGAGCGAGAACTCCTTGCCGCGCGGTACGGTGACGGTGTTCGTCATCGGAATCTCCTGCTCGGCCTCCACCTTGTGGTAGGCCAGCTCCTCGCCGGCGATCTCGAGGCGCGTGCCGTCCTGTTCGACGAGCATCCGCCGCCCGCCCGCTTCGAGCGCGACGTTCTCGCCCGACGAAAGGGTCAGCACGGCGCCCCGTACCCCGGGCGTCAGCTGCTCGATG
>ENA-OPSZ01000877-OPSZ01000877.1-human-gut-metagenome-genome-assembly--contig:-NODE-877-length-16559-cov-2.862458_pt1 | contig 16559 bp, 15 predicted proteins | sample MGYA00241814_ERZ501919 | MGnify/ENA primary metagenome ERZ501919 (study PRJEB25962, sample SAMEA2042440) | human gut metagenome | biome: human gut; feature: human-associated habitat; material: faeces... | reverse complement strand
ACGAAAAATCCAAATGTATTGTGGTTTCTACTTGTAAGCAATACGTTTGCAATTGAATTTTTCACTCTTCACTTTTAGTTCTTCACTTAAACACGCACTACGTTAGCATATGACTTTAACTCCTAGCCAACTCCGTTGGCGATAACTCCTCTAACTACTTTAACTACTTAAAACGAATCTACTGATTCGGATTCTTCACATACCCCTGATATTTCGGAGTCAGGTCGGCCATAATCTCCTTATAGCTTATGTCCATGCGCTTGCTTATGTCTTCGGCTCCCTGTCCTTCGGGGTATATCGGCTTATGGATGGTCAGTGTCAGCGGATGCCATTTCACCCAGAACCATTTGTTTGTCCTTGGCAGCACGTCGAAAGAGCCGTTGATGGTCAGCGGCACTATGGGCAGCTGAAGCTCGTCGGCAAGCATGAAGGCGCCACGCTTAAACGTACCCATATGACCTGTAAACGTGCGCGAGCCTTCGGGGAACACCACCACGCTCATTCCGTCCTTCAGCGTGTGGCGCGCCTTGTCGTATGTCTCCTTTACCTTGCTCGGGCCGCGTTTGTCTACAAATATCTGGTGAGACATCTCGCAGGCAAAGCCAACGAGAGGAATCTTGCGCAGCTGGTGCTTCATCATCCATTTGAAGTTGCGTCCCAGATGACCGAATATCAGAAATATGTCGAACGAGCCCTGATGGTTGCTCACAAACACATACGACTCGTTGTGCTTCAGGTTCTCGCGTCCCACAACCTTTACCGGCAGAAACAGCACCTTAAGTATGGCTGCTGCCCACAGCTTAGGCGGATAGTAGCCCCAGAAGTGACCGTTGCCAAGCACGCAGCCCACGCTCGTGGTGAGCGATGTAAGTATGGTGAGCACGAGTATTATCGGCAGCGCGATGCATATTTGATATATTCGGTAGATGTATCTCATTGTTAGTTGTTTTTATCGTTTTTTCGTTAGAATAATATTTGCGGTTAACCTGTCTGTGATGCCTGCTGCATCTGTGGCAGCCTAGTCTGCCTCGGTGAGCGTGTCGTATCTGATAAGCCGGGGCGCTCTTTCCCTTGCTCGTCTTCTGATATTGCGCGGCTTGCGCTTTATGTCTGTATCGCCTTGCGTCCTTGCTGACCGTTCGGCGCAGCAGCGTTGTTGCGGTTATGGTGTTGCAGCAGGGCAGCGGCCCTGCTGCATGTCCCTTCCTTCTGTCAGTCTTTAATCTTAGGATACTTGCGTGTCCATCCGTCCCAGCGCAGACGCATCACGCCGAAGAAAGCCTCGCCGAATATGCCGCCGCTCATCTTCGATACGCCTTCACGTCTGTTGACGAATATCACGGGTACTTCCTTAATCTTGAAGCCTATCTTGTATGCCGTAAACTTCATCTCTATCTGGAAGCCGTAGCCCTTGAAGCGTATCTTGTCCAGCTCTATTGTCTCGAGCACGCGACGCTTGTAGCACTTAAATCCCGCAGTGGTGTCGTGCACCTTGAAGCCCGTCACCATGCGCACATACTTAGATGCAAAATAGCTCATCAGCACGCGTCCTATAGGCCAGTTAACCACGTTCACTCCGCTCACGTAGCGCGAGCCTATGGCAACGTCGTAGCCCTCGTCGTGGCATGCCGAATAGAGGCGCGGCAGGTCGTTGGGGTCGTGACTGAAGTCGGCGTCCATCTCGAATATATAGTCATATCCGTGCTCCAGGGCCCATTTAAAGCCCGTTATGTATGCCGTGCCGAGGCCCAGCTTACCGCTGCGCTCAATGATAAACAGACGGTCGGCAAACTCGCTCTCCATCAGTCGGTGAACTATAGCCGCGGTGCCGTCGGGCGAGCCGTCGTCTATCACGAGAATATTAAAACATTTTTCAAGCGAGAACACCGCCCTTATAATCTTCTCGATGTTCTCTTTCTCGTTATACGTAGGTATAATGACTATGCTGTCGCTTTTGTTCATGTCCTGAATGTCTTTTGTTTATGCGTGCTATATATGTCTTGTCTCCCTCCGGCTGGCGTCGTCATGGAGCCTTCAACGTTGTTGTCTTCTTCTTCAGATAAAGCAGCTCTCAGTCGTGTCCGTGCGTCCTGTCTGCAGCTTATCTTATTGCAGAGATAATGCAAACCGAGAGCAGAATCATCAAGCTTGCTTGAATGTAATGCCTAGATGCCGCTTATCTTATGTGCAAAGATAATGCAAATTGGCATAACTACAAAATAAAAATTTGCCAACGGAGCCATTATTTTTCGTCCTTGCCTTTTAAAATGACGTTTTTCAGTCAATTTGCTTTATTACATCACGTTTTGCGTAACATTATTTATGACTTTTTATCAATCGCAATACCATAAACCATAGTCGCCCCGTAGTCCGCAACATAGATATGTGTGTCACTTCTTATTCCCAATAGCCCGATTAATATTTGTCAGCTCCCCAGTCCGGTCGCCTTTTCACGTCCATACATTTGCGTCATAAAAACAATCTCGAAAAATCGTAAGTATTTCTGTTGTTTTATGTTTTAAATTGAAAGATTATATCTTTGTATATGGCTTCTTGTTAAGCAAATTCGATGCATTTACTTCTAAACTGTTAATGGCCGAGTTTTGCCTCGTAACTCGGCCACTTTTGCATCAAAAGTCATAGGTTTTTTATGCGTAAGTCATAGGTTTGTTTTTGGGGATATAATAAGATAGATATAAAACGCAGGAAAGTATTTGTTATTATTGTCGTTTTTGATAAGTTTTGTCATGAAACGGTATAATCCCCAATCGGCTTCAGGCCGCACATAGCTTTATCAATTTTGTTTATTCATGCTTTCTGCCCGCCTTTTGGTTCTATTGGCGCAAGCTAATTATGAAACGTAGTTCGGTTTAACCCAATTATGAATTATGAAACGAAGTTCGGCGTAGCCAATTATAAATTATAAAAGTGCCTGTAAATAATCCAACAAAAAGCCGCTCGATATAAAAAAATACAGACCGAATACTAATAACAGATTTTGTATTATGGCATTTTTTGATTCAAAAAAATTTTTGAACGATGTGGTATTTACAAAATATTTTTATATCTTTGTTCTTCGTGTGCGTCGCTTGAAATCCAGCTGATGTTACTTCTGATAGTGCAGCTGATGGTGGCGTTATTAATGAATTTAATATTGATAATATTTAATAAAAAATATCATGGCAAAGAAACAGACTAAACAGAAAAGTATAGAAGAAAACCTTTGGGAATCGGCTAATAAATTGCGTGGCTCGGTGGAGCCGTCTGAATACAAGCATGTTGTTCTGAGCTTGATATTCTTGAAGTATGCTTACGACCGTTTCATGCAACGCAAGAACGAACTTATTGCCGACGGCAAGGGCGCGTTTGTCGACCAGCCTGTTTTTTATAATGCCAAGAACGTTTTTTATTTGAACGAGATAAGCCGCTGGAGCTACATCATGGAGAATGCCAAGCAAAATGACATTGCCATAAAGATAGACAAGGCTCTAGCGACCGTGGAGAAAGACAACCCCACACTGCGCGGTGCGTTGCCCAGCAATTATTATTCAGGGCTGGGGCTCGACCGCAACAAGCTGGCTGCGCTGCTCGACGTGATAAATGACATTGACACTCTGAAAGACCCTGAAAACGACCTGATAGGCCGTGTATATGAATATTTCCTTGCCAAGTTTGCCATTGCCGAAGGTAAAGGTAAGGGTGAGTATTATACGCCGAAGACCATTGTAAACCTTATTGCCGAAATGATAGAGCCTTATCGCGGCAAGATTTACGACCCCTGCTGCGGTTCTGGCGGCATGTTTGTGCAGAGCATGAAGTTTATCGAGGCTCACCACGGCAACAAAAAGGATATTTCCGTCTACGGTCAGGAATATACTAACACCACATATAAGCTGGCAAAGATGAATCTTGCCATACGTGGCATAGCCAACAATCTTGGCGAGCAGGCTGCCGATACGTTCCATAACGACCAGCACAAAGACCTGAAAGCTGACTTCATTATGGCAAATCCCCCTTTCAACCAGAAGTCGTGGCGTGCCGAAAACGAGCTTGTTGACGACCCGCGCTGGAAAGGATATGAAGTTCCGCCCACCGGCAATGCCAACTATGGATGGATACTCAACATCGTTTCAAAGATGTCTGCAAACGGCATGGCCGGATTCCTGCTGGCTAACGGTGCGTTGAGTGGCGACGGTACTGAGCTTGACATACGCCGGCAGCTGTTGAAGAATCATCTGGTTGAAGCCATCGTTATTCTTCCGCGCAATATGTTTTATTCTACCGACATAAGTGTAACTCTCTGGATATTGGCAGGCAACCGTAAGGCACGCACTGTGGAGCAGAACGGCAAGACCGTGAAATATCGTAATCGCGAGAATGAAGTGCTGTTTATAGACCTGCGCCAGTGGGGCGAGCCGTTCGAGAAGAAATACATACAGTTCTCAAAAGAACAGATAGCACAGATAACCGAAAACTTCCATAACTGGCAACGCGAAGGTTACGAGCAGACTTATAAGAATGTGCCTGAATATTGCTATTCGGCTACTCTTGAAGAAATAGAGGCTAAAGGTTGGTCGCTAGTACCGAGCAAATACATTGAGTTCAAGAGCCGTGACGAAGGTGTAGACTTCGACACAAAGATGAAAGAGCTGCAAACTGAAATGAAAGATTTGCTGAAACAGGAGGAGGAAAGTAGAAAGGAGTTGTTGAACCTGTTTAAAGAGTTGGGGTATGGACTTGAATGATAAGATTGTAATCTACCAAACGGCTGATGGACAAACGTCCATTGACGTGAAATTGGAAAACGATACAGTATGGCTTTCAGCTAACCAGATGGCCATTCTGTTTGATAGGGATGAAAAGACCATAAGAAAACATATCAATAATGTCTTTTCCGAAGGTGAACTTGAAAAAGAGAACAACACGCATTTTTTGCGTGTTGATGGGGTGAAACAGCCTGTTGCCTTTTATTCTTTGGATGTCATCATTTCCGTGGGCTATCGTGTGAAAAGCCAGCGTGGTACGCAGTTTCGTATATGGGCAAACAAGGTGCTGAAAGAGTATTTAATAAAAGGCTATGCCGTCAATAAAGCCCTGACAGAACAACACTATACGGAGCTGAAGCAGCTTGTTAATGTATTGGGCAGAACGGTCAAGGCACAAGAGGCGCTGACTTCTGATGATGCGCTCAATCTGGTGGAAGTGGTTGCCGATTATGCTTATGCCCTTGATACTTTGGACAAGTACGATTACCAGCAATTGGCTGTGGAGCAGACCACTAACGAAGCCAAGTTTCGTGCTACATACGAAGGAGCCATGAAGGCAATAGAAGAACTGAAGGAGAAATTCGGCGGCAGCCAGTGGTTCGCCCATGAGAAAGACGATTCGTTCAAGAGTTCCATCGGGCAGATATATCAGACTTTCGGCGGGCAAGACCTTTATCCGTCAGTAGAAGAAAAAGCCGCCATGTTGCTTTATCTCGTTACAAAGAACCATTCGTTCAGCGACGGCAACAAGCGCATAGCTGCAACCCTCTTCTTATGGTTTATGGCAGGTAACGGCATTCTCTATAATCCTGACGGCACGAAGCGCCTTGCCGACAACACTCTTGTTGCTCTTACGCTGATGATAGCCGAGAGCCGCACAGAGGAAAAGGACGTGATGGTGAAAGTAGTTGTAAACCTGATAAACAAGAACAATTATGAGTAAGACAAATTACAAACGCTTGGGTGATTACATCCGCGAAGTGGATGTAAGAAATCGGGATTTGAAGGTGACAAAACTTTATGGCGTAAATATACAAAAAGAATTTATGCCATCTGTAGCTAATATAATTGGCACTGATTTGTCGAAATATAAAATCGTGTCGTATAATCAATTTGGCTGCAAGTTAATGAGTGTAGAACGTGATCATAAATTACCCATCTCATTAATGAAAGAATCCCAACCTGCAATAATGTCGTCAGCATATTTTGTCTTTGAAGTGATAGATGAAAATGTTTTGAACCCTGATTATCTTTTTATGCAAATAAAAAGGCCTGAATTTGATAGACGACTGTGGTTCTCAACAGGTGGCGATGTAAGAGGTGGTGCAACTTGGGATAATTTATGTGATATGCCAATTATAGTCCCTTCGATTGACCAACAACGAAAAATAGTCGCAGAATACAATGCTATTCAGCAACGTATAAAACTTAATGAACAGCTAATCGTAAAATTGGAAGAAACAGCCCAAGCCATTTACCGCAAAATGTTTGTTGACGGAATAGATAAAAATAATTTGCCTGAAGGGTGGAGAATGGGGAAATTAGAAGATGTTGCTGCATATGTTAGTGAAAAAATACCATTAAAAGATATAGATGAATCTGCCTATATTTCAACTGAGAACATGCTTAAAAATAAAAAAGGGATAGAATGTTCAACAAATAAACCAAATAATGGAAAAGGAACAAGTTTCATGGTTGATGATATACTTATTTCAAATATTCGACCATATTTTAAAAAAATTTGGAGAGCGTCTTTTTCTGGAGCTTCGTCTAATGATGTCTTGTGCATAAGGGTTAAAAATATATTTAATGCGTCCGTACTTTATTATACCTTGGAAAAAGATCTCTTTTTTGATTATGTGATGGCAGGAAGTAATGGTGTTAAAATGCCTCGGGGGGATAAAAAGTGGATAATGAAATATCCCATAGTCATACCTTGTACTGATAAAATTGAACAATATAAAATAAAAACAAATGGAATTCAGAAACATATAAATATTTGCAAAAAAGAAAATTTCAAGTTAAAAGAAATAAAATCATTGATTCTTGTAAATATATTAAGTTAAATAACTTATGGATAAAAAACTAATTGTAACATATGCTGTTTTAGCGTACCTTAAAGAAACGTCTAATAGTAGTAGAACTTCTATTTTCGACATTTATATACCCTTGATAAAGAAAGGATTATCTGTCTTTTCTGAAGAAAATAACTTGATTCAAATAATGGGTCGTTCATTTTCAGAAATTCAGACTAAAATTTTCAATGTTTTTGGCCTTTCTATTCCAATACCAGTACTTGCTCGTGCTTTAAAAACAATAGAGAAACAGATAGATGATGAAAATATATTTAAAATTAACAATGATCATTCCTTCATTATAAAATCGTACATATTTTCAGATATAGATGAAGTTATATCAGGTGAAAAGAACGACATCCATATACTAGAAGAGGATTTTAAAACTTTTTGTAATGACAGTATTATTCCATTTGAAGAATTAATCGCTTTTATAAAAGCACAGGAAATAGACTTATTTACAAAAGGTAAGTCAAATTTCTTATCAGTAGATTCTTTGCTGCCAAAATATTTAGATAAAGTAATTAAAGAAAAGGGTTACATTTATCAAATTGTATGTAATATCTATTTAGGAAGTTTGTTGGCATCTTATTTTGAATTGAAATTGGATAAAGTATCTACTAATGTTAAGTTCTTAATTGATACAAATTTCTTTATCAGTTTAATAGATTTGAATACTGAAGATGCTTTTTCTGTTTGTGATCAAGTATTTAAATTATGCAAACAGATGGGATATCATTTTTATATTCTTGAAAGTACAATAAAACAAATAAAAATACTTTTAAATAATAGAATTCAAGATTTTGGGAATAAAGATTTTATTGGAACAATTAGAAGTGCAGATATTTTTAATGCTTGCATTAGAAGAAATATAGGAAAAACAGACTTAGAAGCAATAAAAGATGCTGTAGACCGAAAATTAAAGAATTTTGAAATAGAAACAATTTATGATGCTCAAATTAAAGACATAATTGAAAGTGCTAAGAAAAGTGAAGAACTAAAGACACTTCAGGAACAAAGAAATAATAATGAAAGTGCCTTAAATGATATGGTTGCTAAGTTGTATGTTGAAAAATATAGGGGAAATGATATAACGGATTTTTCTGATGTGAAATGTTGGTTTCTTCATAATTCATATTCTCCATATGAATATTCATCAAATAAAAAAATTTGTGACAGATGGTCGATCGGTGCAAATGAATTGCTTGTATTGTTATGGTTAGCTAGTCCAGCTCAAGGTGGAGATATAAAAACTAGAATTCTAGTAGATGGCGGACTTGCCTCTTATATAACTAAATATCGAAGAGCAAAAACACCTTCAACAAAAGCACTTAAGGGTATAAAGCAAAAGATGGATAATGCTGTATCATTAGGACTCGTTGATGAAAAGACAATTTATAATTTGACAATAAGAATGTCAGAAGGAAGTATTGATCAAGAAACCAACAATGAATTAGAAACATTAGAAGATAATAAATTTGTTTCTAAATTGAATGAATTTAAAAATATTGATATTGAAAAAGATAATAAGATTAACACTTTAAAAACAGATTTAGATCTTTTAAAAAAGGATAGAGAGGAAAAAAATAAAATTATTGAGCGACAGGAAAAAGAAATCTCAAAATTGAGTAATTCTGTGAAAGAATTAACAAAGTACAAGTATGATGATGAAAAGGAAAAATACGTATCAAAAGAGATGAGAAAATACAAAAACTATACAATTGGATATATTGTATTTGTATTGGTGATTATTGTTCTTTGGTTTATAAATTATAATCATCTCATAATAAATAAGTATTTGGCAGCATTAATATCTTTAATATTGTTTATTGGTTCTAATTTAATAATAAATCTTATTAATCATGCAAATGTAAGAGATTTTTTTTGCAGGAAACGTTTGAGATATCGTTTAGAACAAAAGTTTGAATCGCAACATAGACATATTTAAATATGTACTAACATAGTATAAAAAATAAATCATGATTAAATAAAATGCATCCACATTTTAACGAACACACCCTTGAAATGTCCATTATGGAGCTGTTTCAGCAAGAGGGCTACATATATACCAACGGTGAAGATATAAGCAAAGAGGCGAGCGATGTTATTCTTCGTGAAGACCTGTGCGTATATCTGCGGAGCCGCTATGCGAAAGACGGGATAACGGAACTTGAGGTGGAAAGCGTGATAGCAAAACTTACGGCAGCAAACGGATTTTTGCTGTACGACAAGAATGTAAACACCTACCGCCTTATGACAGAGGGCTTTTCGTTGAAGCGTGAAGACAAGACACAGCCGGACCTGTTTATCGAGCCAATAGACTTTGAGAACGAAGGCAAAAACACGTTCCGAATAGTGAACCAGCTCGAAATACAAGGCGACGTAAAGCGTATTCCTGACGGCATAGTCTATGTAAACGGTCTGCCGGTAGTAGTGCTCGAATTTAAAAGCGCCGTTAAGGAAGACACAACTATAATGGACGCTTACAGGCAACTGACCGTAAGATACCGCCGCGACATACCCGAACTGTTCAAATATAACGCCTTCGTAGTAATAAGCGACGGCGTGAACAACAAATACGGCTCGCTGTTTACGCCTTACGAATTCTTTTATTCATGGCGTAAGGTGAACAGCGAGGACAAGCCTGACGACGGCATAAACTCGCTGATGACAATGGTGAAAGGCATGTTCGGCAAGAAACGTCTGCTGAGCATACTGAAAGACTTTGTTTACATGCCCGACTCGTCGAAGACGGAGAGCAAGATTATATGCCGTTATCCGCAGTTCTTTGCTACGCATAAGCTGTTTGACAATATCCTTAAACACTCGCGTCAGCATGAAGGCGGCGACGGAAAGGGCGGTACATACTTCGGCGCGACAGGCTGCGGAAAAAGCTTTACGATGCTCTTTCTTACCCGTATGCTTATGCGCAGCAAGGCTTTCGCCAGTCCTACCATAGTGCTTATTACCGACCGCACCGACCTTGACGTACAACTATCAGAACAGTTTGCAAAGGCGAAGACATTTATCGGCGACGACTGTGTGGTTGAAGTGGAGAGCCGCGCCAAGTTGCGTGAGTATCTTGCAGGACGGACAAGCGGCGGAGTGTTTCTTACAACAATTCATAAGTTTACCGAAGACACCAAACTGTTGTCAGACAGGGCAAACATTATTTGCATATCCGATGAAGCGCACCGTTCGCAGACAAATCTGCAACAGAACATAAAACAGACCGAACGCGGACTGAAGAGAAGCTACGGCTTTGCCAAATATCTGCACGACTCGCTGCCAAACGCCACATACGTAGGCTTTACAGGTACGCCGATAGACGCAACTATTGACGTGTTCGGAAAAGTTGTCGACGCCTATACCATGACAGAGTCTGTGGCAGACGACATAACAAGGCGCATAGTGTATGAAGGACGCGCAGCAAAAGTATTGCTCGACAGTGCGAAACTGAACGAGATAGAAGAATACTACAAGCAATGTGCAGAAGAAGGCAGCAACGAGCATCAGATAGAGGAAAGCAAGAAAGCCGTAACCAAGATGGAAAGCATACTTGGCGATTCAGACCGCTTGCAGGCGGTTGCAGAAGACTTCATCGCGCACTATGAGAAACGTGTTGAAGAAGGCAGCACCGTAGTTGGTAAGGCAATGTTTGTATGCTCTAACCGTACAATAGCGTATAATCTTTATAAGAAAATCGCAGCCCTAAGACCTGAATGGGTGAAGCTGCCGGAAGAAGAAAAGAAAGACTATGCCATGGCAGCCGAACCTGTAGCCCTATACGGCAATAAGGAACGGCCGATAGAGCGAATGAAGCTTATAATGACACGCACCAAAGACGATGAGCCCGACTTGTATAATCTGTTGGGAACGGACGACGACAGAAGAAGTTTTGCGGAAGCATTCAAGAATCCGAAATCTAACTTCAAGATAGCCATCGTGGTAGATATGTGGATTACGGGTTTCGACGTACCTTGTCTTGACACAATGTATATTGACAAACCGCTGCAACAGCATACGCTAATACAGACAATTTCACGCGTAAACAGAGTATATCCGGGAAAGGACAAGGGACTGATTGTTGACTATATCGGAATAAAGAACAATATGAATACAGCTTTGAAGCATTACGCACAAGGCGAAACAGACTCTGATTCGGTTGAAAGTCTTGAAAAGTCAATCGTTATGGTAAAAGACGAGCTTGACATAATAAGACGTATGTTCAACGGCTTTGACTATTCGAAATTCACAAGCGGAAGCCCGTTGGAACAGTTGGAATGTCTTAACCGTGGAGCTGAATTCATGCAACGCACCAAAGAACAGGAAAATCTGTTTATAGGGCATACAAAGAAACTGAAATCCGCCTTCAACTTATGCAGCAACAGCGAGGAAATAACTTTCTCGGACAGGGAAGACATACATTATTTTACCGGCGTGCGTGCTGTAATATACAAACTGACAAAGGGCGAGGCTCCTGACGCCTCACAAATGAACAGACGTGTCAGGGCGATGATAGAAGAGGCTATTCAGTCGGAAGGCGTGGAAGAAATAATCCGCATAGGCAACGATAAGGAAAATCTTGATGTGCTGAGCGAGGAATATATGGAAAGGCTGGCAAAGATGCAAATGCCCAACACAAAAGTGAAACTTATGGAAAGGCTGTTGCGCATGGTTATTACCGAATTTAAGAAAGTAAACAAGATGCAAGGCGTAGACTTTTCAAAAAGGCTTAACGACCTTGTTGATAAATATAATGACAGACGCGACAGTGCTGTGTTTGCCGATGAAGTGGTAACGGAAGTTGCCAACCAGATGGCTATGCTCCTGAAAGAGATTAACAAGGAAAAATCTTCGTATAAAGGTCTCGGCATAAGTTATGAAGAAAAGGCATTTTATGACATACTGAAAGCAATAGCCAAACAGTTCGGATTTGAGTATCCTGAAGATAAATTGCTGGTGCTTGCTGCCGAAATAAAAAAGATTGTGGATGATAAGTCTAAATATACAGACTGGGCAACTCGTGACGATATCAAAGCCGAACTGAAAATGGATCTTATCGTAGTGTTGGCTGAACATGGTTATCCGCCTGTAACAAACGATGAAGTATTCAAAGAAATTCTTGAGCAGGCCGAGAATTTCAAGAAGAATAATTGATAGTTGGAATAGAAATTATATTTGTTACAGAAATAAAGAAATGTTAGATTAAGAAATGCTCATTTGCAGTATATGACAATAAATAATTTGCTGAACGTCAAGTCTCGTGATGAACTGCGCGAATGGTTGATGCAGAATCATGATAAGGAGCCGGAATGTTGGGTAGTGGTGAAGCGTGGAAGGCCTGTTGACGACGGCACGTTCTGGTATGTAGATGTAGGTAGACATCATATAGATGTAAAGTCTAAAGGTCCTTATAATTCTATATACAAGGTATATACACAATATTGCAATAAGTACGGAGCTAATTCGACGATAAATCTATTAGATGTATTATATGATCACAATATTTTGATTAAAGATAAATTTTAAAATTAAGAAATATGGCAGCGCCAAGAGTTTTTGTAAGTTCTACATATTACGATTTGCAACATGTAAGAAATGATATACGAGTTTTTCTTCAAGGGTTAGGATATGAACCTGTAATGCATGATAAAGGGAATATACCATATACTCAAGAAGTTAGTTTGGAAGAATCATGCTATAATGAGCTTGAATCATGTGACATAGTCATTTGCATAATAGGGAATAAATTTGGAACTAAGTCTTCTAATGGCAATTATTCTATTACAATGACTGAATTACAAAAAGCTATAAAAAGTAGAAAGAAAATATATATTTATATACTTAAAGATGTATATATAGAGAATTTCACATATAAAGCTAATAAGGATAATGGATTTGTTCCATATCATGTAGATGATATTAGAATTCATGAATTTATTTCAGAATTAAAAGATATAATAAAAAATCATCCTATAACCTCCTTTGAAACAGTAACAGATATTACACTGAATCTAAGGCAGCAATTTGCAGGACTTTTTCAACATTTACTATCACAAGAAGCAACGATTACAGAGTCTAAGACATACGAGGATTTAAAAGATACCGCAGAATCAATTGAAGGTCTTATTGATAGTTTGTCAAAAGAGCAAAAATCTTTTTTCAATAAATTTAATGGAAGTATTTTTGCTATACAACCTAGTATAAGAAAAATATTAAATGTATTGGGAGGAAAACAATATGATTTATTTATACCCAACAAAGAGGCATTAAAGCAGTATTTAATAGATTTAGGTTTTACTTTTTCTGAGAAAGGGTTTCCTCTTGAGGATTTAGTGTTTTCTAAATGTATAGGCGGGGATAAATATACATTAAAAATAGATAGTTATGGTTTTTCTTCTAACGGAGAAATTAATGATATTAGGGATCGAAAAGATTTAGAACAATATATTACATATACCAGTGAATTAATACCAGAAGATGAGGATGAGTTGCCTTTTTAGAAAACCACAATCTAAATATTGCCTATACATTTTCTCGGCTCTGGTGAAATTGAAGTCTTGGGACGTGGTATTGAGTGTATAATCATTGCTTGCAAAAATACTTATTCTATGCTTAGGAATTTCGCTATGCAGCTTCGGTCATATGTACAATATTCAAATTCGAGTATCTAAAAAGAGTAACAATCCAAAAGATTATGCAAAACTTGATGGAATAAAAGAAGGCTATCCCATCTTTCGTAAAAGAAAATATGATTAGGTAGAATATCAAATAAGAAGTAAACAACTATTAAATATATTAAGAAATGGGAAATAAAACTACTATACCTCAACGACCTAAGTATGCACATTTATTCTTAATAGTATTAAGCATATACACTGTCATATTTATGGGTTATCAAATATTTGCAATATGTAGTCTTAATTCATCACAGGATAAAATTAAAAATTATTATCTTAGTCATATAGAAAAAGTGGATAGTTTATATTGTAATTTAGGCAATAATAATAAAGCCATATTATCAACTTATATGCGAGATTCTATATATAATGGGAATATGGAACTGTTGTATATGGAATATGAAAAAGTATTAAAAGAAGACTCTTTGCGTTTACAGAATGAAAGAGTACTTCTTGAAAATCAAATAAAATCTATGATTGATTTACATTTGAATAAGGTAGAACATGAATATAGTAATTTAACTATGTGGGCTGCTGTCCTGACCATATTATTTCTTGTTTTTAGCTTTTATTCCATTTTCAAAATGGATGAGTTGATACAACAAGGAAATGAGGGAGTAAAAGATATTCGTAGTCTCAAGAAAGACGGTGAAAATTTAATTGAAAATTTAGAAGCAACAAGTAAATCTGAGATTGAAAAGACCCAAAATCAAATAGATGACTTTATCAAAGAACAACAAAATAGAATGATACAAACACTTGGGTATTTTGAGAAAGAAAATACAAAAAAACTTAATGAAATTAATCAGTATGTTGTTGATGCTTACAACATTGTAGGGCAAATAAAGAATATGAAAGATACTATTGAAAATAATCAATCAAAAAAGTAAGCTATGGATTCAACTGTGGTAAAGATTTTATATACAAACGCTTTTAATGATATTGAATCCGCTAGAAATTGTCAAAATTCCATTTCTCAAAAAGAGATGGAATTACAAATGATTAATATAAATAGTAAATATTCATCATTTGATAATTCATATTTGAATAATATGAAGAAACAATCTCTTGAAATGGAGATTATGAATCTAAAGGACAAACGAAATAATTATATAAATAGTTCGATTGGATATGCTCTAACAATCGCAGTGGATGAAATACAAGAGAATAACGGTATATCTGTTGCCGCAATAGTTATCGGAACTATATCATCATTTATATCAAACATCAAAGATAGTTTCAATATATCAATTTTAAATAGTTCAAGCTTATCCTTAATATCATCAAAACTTTTATTTTCAGGACTCGATATGTTCCAATTAAAGAATGCTATTGAAAGATTAAAATCAGTTTGTAAAGTAATATAAATACAGATAAATATTATTTAGTATGACAGAAACCAACCGCATAGAATATAAAATAGAATTGACTCCGGAACTTGATATAGAGAAGGAGATTGTGGCGTTCCTCAATTACAAGGAAGGAGGATACATCTACATTGGAATAGATAAAGAAGGTTCAACTGTGGGTGTGGATGATGTTGACGATTGTATGCTAAAGCTGAAAGACCGCATCAAGCACAATATATCCCCTTCTGCAATGGGCCTGTTTGATATTGCAGAGGAACAAAAGGATGGGCGTAGTATTATCAAGATTACTGTGGCAAGCGGAATAGAGAAACCATATTTTAAAACAAAATATGGAATGACTCCACGAGGTGCATACATGCGTGTTGGAACATCGGCAGAACCGATGCCTCAAGAACAGATTGACCGCCTGTTCGCCATGCGGACAAGAAACTCCATCGGACGCATAGTATCCAACAGACAAGATTTGAGTTTTGAGCAGTTGCGTATCTATTATGATGAACGTGGCAAAAGACTTAATGATAATTTTAAACGAACATTGGAATTGCTTACAGGAGATGGAAAACTCAATTATGTAGCTTATCTCTTGGCAGATGAGAATGGCAATTCAATCAAAGTGGCAAAGTATTCAAGTCTTGACCGTTGTGATTTGGTAGAAAATAATGAGTATGGATATTGCTCCCTCATTAAAGCAACCAAAAGCGTCTTGGCAAAACTGGATATTGAAAACAAAGTTGCTGCAACTATTACACCTATGGAACGTATTGAAACACCATTGTGGAACAAGGTTGCTTTACGTGAAGCAGTCATAAACGCAATAGTACATAACGATTACTCATTTGAGGTGCCACCTAAATTTGAGATATTTCCCGACAGGTTAGAGATAACATCAGCAGGGCGCTTGCCTGAGTCTCTTTCCAAAGAGGAGTTTTTCAATGGTATATCAATTCCACGCAACAAGGAGTTGATGAGAATTTACCGTGATTTGGAATTGGTCGAGTCGTTAGGCTCCGGCATTCCTCGTATTCTGAAAGCATACGGAGAAGAATGTTTCAAGTTTACCGACAATTTTATTCGCATAACTTTTTCTGTAAGCACTCATGACCATGCAAGTGACCATGCAAGTGACCATGCAAGTGACCATGCAAGTGACCATGCAAGTGTACAGGTGAAAAAACTGATTTCTGTTTTAATCGGAGAGAAAGGACGTTCGGAATTACAGGAATTGTTGTCGATTAAGAATAGAGATTATTTCAGAACAGATTATTTGGTTCCGGCCATTAATAAAGGCTATATAGAACTAACCATACCTGATAAGCCAAATAGCCAAAATCAAAAATATCGCCTTACGGCAAAAGGATTGGCATTGAAGGAGAAATTGAAACACAATGAGTAAATTATAAATAGGTACTTTTCCTGTATTTATTATGAGTAGGTTATGTAAATAGTTTATCTGATAATAAAATTATGCTTTTTAATCCCCTCGGATTCGAGGGGATTAAAGTTATTATTGATAGTAAGCAAAAGTTTTATATTACGGAAAATTTTATAAATTTGCGACAGGCATTTTTCAAAAAATAATTGCATACTAAAGCTGTTATCATTCTTCTTGTTTGAACTAAGGTAATATATGACAATAAATAATTTGCTGAACGTCAAGTCTCGTGA
>ENA-OPSZ01000844-OPSZ01000844.1-human-gut-metagenome-genome-assembly--contig:-NODE-844-length-17206-cov-3.258352_pt1 | contig 17206 bp, 14 predicted proteins | sample MGYA00241814_ERZ501919 | MGnify/ENA primary metagenome ERZ501919 (study PRJEB25962, sample SAMEA2042440) | human gut metagenome | biome: human gut; feature: human-associated habitat; material: faeces... | reverse complement strand
ACGGCTGGCCGAAGCGGTGCGCGAACTGCTCGGGGAAGGGGCGGTCCGGACCTTCGCAGACGGACGCATCGCGCTTTTCAGCGGTCCCGACGGCCCGGACAAGGCAAAATAGCGCGCCGAAGAGCCGCTTTTCTGAAAATAAATGCATAAATTTGTGGGAATTTTCACCGCATGACCACAGTTAACAACTTCATTGATAAAATCAGCAACGAGCAGACCGCCCTGCTCCCGGCCGTAGAGTTCCGGGGGGAGATCCGCATCGTCGAACACGAACGCGACATCGCCGCGGCCTGCAAAACGCTCGCCGAGCAGCCCGTCATCGGCTTCGACACCGAGACGCGCCCCTCGTTCCGCCCGGGCGTCACGTTCCGCGTATCGCTGCTGCAACTCTCCACGCCGACAGTCTGCTACCTGTTCCGGCTCAACCGGATTCCGTTCGACCGGGCGATCCTCCGCCTGCTCGAGAGCCGCGAGGTGCTCAAGATCGGCGCCGACGTGGCGGGCGACCTGCGCTCGCTGCGCCAGATCCGCCACTTCCGCGACGGGGGCTTCGTCGACTTGCAGGGCATCGCCCCCGAGTGGGGCATCGGGGAGAAGAGCCTGCGCAAGCTCTCGGCCATCGTGCTGGGCCGGCGCGTCTCGAAAGCCCAGCGGCTGAGCAACTGGGAAGCCGCGACCCTCACGGACAAACAGCAGCTCTACGCCGCGACCGACGCATGGGTCTGCACCCGCATTTACGAACAGCTGCTCCGCACACCGAAAAAACCGATCCGCAAATGATACCGCAAATTTACCTGCGCAAAGGCAAGGAGGAATCGCTTCTGCGCCGCCACCCGTGGATTTTCTCGGGCGCCATTGATCACATCAAAGCCGAGGAGGAGTCCGATTTCGCCGAAGGGGCGCTCGTCGAGGTCTACACCCGGCAGGGCGAATTCATGGCCCTGGGCCACTACCAGGTGGGGTCGATCGCCGTGCGCGTGCTCACGTTCGAGCGCGAGGAGATCGACCAGGCGTGGTGGAACCTCCGGATCGCCGTCGCCTACGACGTGCGCCGCACGCTCGACCTCACGGACAACCCCGCGACGACCTGTTATCGCCTGGTCCACGGCGAGGGCGACTCGCTGCCGGGCCTCGTCGTCGACATCTACGGCCCGGTCGCCGTCATCCAGTGCCACTCGGCGGGCATGTACCACGCGCGGATGCAGATCGCCGAGGCGCTGCGCACGGTCTACGGCGCGCGCCTCACGGCCATCTACGACAAATCATCGCAGACGCTCCCCTTCAAGGCCGCCCTCGGAGCCGTCGACGGCTACCTGTGGGGAACCTCGGACCATGCGTCGCACATCGTTCTGGAAAACGGCGAGCGGTTCTGCGTCAACTGGGAAAAGGGACAGAAAACGGGCTTCTTCCTCGACCAGCGCGAAAACCGCCAGCTGGTCAAACGCTACGCCAAGGGCCGCACCGTACTCAACACCTTCTGCTACACGGGCGGGTTCTCGGTCTACGCCCTCTCGGGCGGCGCCGGGGAAGTCTGCTCGGTGGACTCTTCCGAACGCGCCGTGGCGCTGGCCACGGAGAACATGCAGCTCAACTTCGGCGACAATGCGGCCCACTCGGAGGTCGCCGCCGACGCGGTGGACTACCTGAAGGACATCGGCGACAAATACGACCTGATCATCCTCGACCCGCCGGCCTTCGCCAAGCACCACAAGGTGCTGGGCAACGCCATGCAGGGCTACAAGCGGCTCAACGCCCGGGCCTTGTCGCAGATCCGCCCCGGGGGCATCCTCTTCACGTTCTCCTGCTCGCAGGCCGTCACGAAAGAGCTGTTCCGCACGACGGTCTTTTCCGCCGCCGCCATCGCAGGCCGCAAGGTGCGCATCCTGCACCAGCTGACCCAGCCCGCCGACCACCCAATCAACATCTACCATCCCGAAGGCGAATACCTCAAGGGACTGGTGCTTTATGTAGAATAAGCCATGAAAAAACTGCTGACCACCGCCCTGCTTGCGCTCACCGCGGCCCTGACGGCCGGAGCGCAGAGCCGCACCGAAGTCTACACCTTCCCGAGCGAGGTCCTCGGGGCCGAAAAGAGCTGCACGGTCTACCTGCCCGACGGCTACGACCGCTCGCAGGAGTCCTACCCCGTGCTCTACCTACTGCACGGCGCCAGCGGCTGCCACACCGACTGGACACAGAAAGGCGACCTGCGCCGCATCGCCGACGAAGCCATCGCCGCAGGCATGGCCCGACCGATGATCGTCGTCATGCCCGACGCCTCGGGCGAAGGCCCGAAACGCACGGGCAGACACATGGGCTATTTCGACGTTCCGGGCTGGGACTACGAACGGTTCTTCTTCGAAGAGTTCATGCCCGCCGTCGAAAAACGCTACCGCATCGCCTCCGACAAGGCGCACCGCGCCGTTGCGGGGCTGTCGATGGGCGGCGGCGGCACGGCGGTCTACGCCCTGCACCACCCCGAACTGTTCGGCTCGGCCTGTTCGATGAGCGGCCTGCTGGACATGTTCCCCGGCCGCCGCAGCTACGACAACGCCTTCCAGCAGTCCGTCGCCGACAACTCGCCCGTGGCCCTGCTGCGCGGAATGACCGCCGAACAGCTCGACGGCGTGCGCTCGGTCCGCTGGTGGGTCGACTGCGGCGACGACGATTTCCTCTGGAAATGCAACGTCGATTTCTACACGCTCATGCGCGAGCGCGACATTCCCCTGCAATACCGCATGCGCGACGGCGGCCACACCTGGCGCTACTGGCAGACGGTGCTGCCCGACGCGCTGACATTCGTTTCGAACGGATTCGGCAAATGACGACACAAAAAAAGGGCTTCCGTAGGAAGCCCTTTTTCGTTTCAGCGGTACAACACCGCCGCCAATGCCGCCGGATCGCCCGGCAGTCCGGGCCAGGCTGCGGAAAGTGCGGCCGCAAGCGCTCCGGCATCGGCATTCTCCGCGACGAGGGATTTCAGTTTTTCGAGATAAGCGATCTGGAACTCCACCTCGGCCGGTGTTGCGGGTGCGCCGTGCCCTCCCACGAAGAGCGTGCAGCCCGACGCCGCAGCGGCTTTCAGCGCCGCAAGCTGCGCATCGACCGCCTCCGGTCCCGTGATTTGAAGCGGGGATAAGTGGGCCTTCGCCGGAGCGAAATGCGTGTAGCAAACCCGGCCGCCGATCACCACGCTCGAAGCCGGAAAATCGGACGACGCACCCCGTGAAAAATCGAAAGCAACTCCGGCCCATATCCGGCGGCCCTCGGCCGGCACTTCTTCGTGCCCCGCGTGTTCACGCAGGTCTATCGCATCGCCGAACGCCGCTTTGAAGCCTTCGAGCATGCCACCGTAAACGGCCCCCTTCGCAAATTCGGACATTCCCTCGACCAGCACGACCTGACCGGGCGCATAATCGGCCACGCCGCCCACATGATAGTCGGCCACGACCTTCACGACGGGTTTTCCCAGTCCTTTCAGGTATCCGGCAAACTCTTTCAGGTTCTCTTTGAAGAGGGGCATTTCCAGTATCACCAGTCCGTCGCGGCCTTCGACGACGGTCGTCGCATCGCCCAACGCATCCTGCGTCAGGTAGACATGAAGCCGAAACCCGTCCATGTCATACGTCTTCACCTCACCTTTCAGCAGCGCCGCAGCGCCCTGCGCTCCGAACACGCCGCTGCCTGCCAGGAGCGACACGATCCATAAAATCTTTTTCATCGCATTAACAATTTAGAAATGAATATTAGTTACTTTCAGTAATATGATTACTATTATTTACCGCAAAGGTAAAGCAACGGTTGCGGATATGCAAGAAGGCACCTGCCGATCAGTAGGTTACCTTCGTGTAACGAATATTCGGAATGAGGCGATTAAATCGGTGAAAAAATTGAAAAAAATTTCGAAGGCCGCGAGTCCTGCGGCCGCAGTTTCCGGCACGGAATCGAAAAAGCCCCCCAGAGAGGGGCATTTCCATATTCATCTATTTCACCTTCTCGAAGACGTAGACTTCGTGCACCTCGCCGTCGTAGCCCGGATAGAAGCCCCGCGGCATGCCCAGCACGATCCGCGCCCCGCGATTGGCCAGCACCAGCAGATCGTCCGTCGCAGGATCGACGGCCAGCCCCTCGATTTCGCCCGGACGGCGGAAATCGGCCATCGAGCGGAACGGAAGCACCGTGGCATACGATTTTCCGTCGCGCAGATCCGCAACGTAGAGGTTGTCCGGTTCATCGAGGTCGGCGTCCCCGTCGTCCGCAGAGATCAGCATGCGTCCGCCGACCATGAAAATCCCCTGCTGCCACTGGGGTACGGGACGCAGGTGGACCTTGCGGACATACCGCCCCGTTTTCCGATTGTAGCCGTAGACGTAGCGTCCGTCGACCCAGTCGGCCATCCAGACCATGTCGCCGTCGCGGTCCACCGCCAGCCCGCACACCTCGACCTGCCCCGACGAGGGTTCCCAGTCGATCGAGCGTTTCCATTTCAATGTGTTAGCGTCGTAGACCGCCACCTGGATATTCTCCCCGCGGCCGTCGTCGAAGGTTTCGATCCCGGCGTAAATCTCCCCGTCCCACACGTCGATGTCGCCGATGTGGTTGGCAGCCAGCGGCAGCCCCTCGAACGGCCGCTCGTTTTTGGCCGCCAGCCGCCCCTGCTTGTCGTATTTATAGAGCGCCGTGCTGCCCGACACATAGTAAAAATTCGAATCGGCGGCGACACCCTGCCGTCCCTCGACGGGAATCACGCGTTTCAGCCGGTACTCCGACCCCAAATTCTGCGCCCCGAGCGGCATTCCGGCCGCCAGCAGCGACGCCAGCATCAAAATTCGTTTCATAACGGTATCGTTTTATGCGGCCTCCGGCAAAAACAAGGCCGGAGCGTTCCCGATGTGGAATCCGCTCCGGCCCGTGTTCAAAGCGGAGTTCCGCCTATTTTCTCTTCGCGCGCTGCTGGGCCTCCTGCTGACGCATCAGCTCCTCGTAGCGCTGCTGGAATTTCGATTTCTTGCCTTTCGACTTCTTCGCGGCGTTCGCCTGCATGATCGCGTGGATCTTGTTGTCGTCGACCATGCGCCGGATGACGAGCGTCTGCCCGATGGTGAAGATATTCGACAGCAGGTAGTAGTAGCAAAGGCCGCTCGAATAGCTGTTGAACCAGAAGAGCATCATAATCGGCATCATGTAGACCATCATAAACTTCATGCCGGCCATCTGGGGCTGCGACGACGCCGTCTGCTGGTAGTTGAACCAGGAGTATCCGAACAGCGACACCGCCATCAGCAGGGCGAACAGCGAAACATGATCGCCGTAGAAGGGAATCGAGAACGGCAGGTTCACGATGCTGTCGTACGACGAGAGGTCGTCGGCCCACAGGAAGGGCTGCTCGCGCAGCTCGATCGACGCGGGGAAGAAGCGGAACATGGCGATCAGGATCGGCATCTGAATCAGCATCGGAATACAGCCGCCCATGGGGTTGATGCCCGCCTTTTTATAAAGCTCCATCGTCGCCTGCTGCTTTTTCATGGCGTCCTCCGGCTTGGGATACTTCTTCGCCAGTTCGTCGATCTGGGGTTTGACCAGACGCATCTTGGCCATCGAAACGTAACTCTTGTAGGTCAGCGGCGAGATCACCAGCTTCACCAGAAGCACCAGGATGAAGATGATGATGCCGAAACTGCCGATGTAGTTGCGCAGGAAGTCGAAGACCGGAATCACGCACCAGCGGTTGACCCATCCGAAGATGCCCCAGCCCAGCGGCACGAGACGCTCCAGATAAATATCCGCACCGCCCGGCTCCCCGATCTTCTTGAGGATCGAGTACTTGTTGGGGCCGAAATAGAATGCGAAGTCATACCCTTCGGTCTGCGGCGTATAGGGCACGCCCATCTGCGCCGTGAAGGTCTTGAGCAACGACGACTCGGGAGCCGCCGTGTCGAAGGCGAGGTTGGCGTAGGACACGTTGTCCGGGGCGATGAACACCGACGAGAAGAACTGCTGCTTGAAAGCCACCCAGTTGACCTGCGTCGAGATATTCTTCGACTTTGCGCCTTCGCTCATGCCCAGCTCCTCGATCGAGGTCTCGTCGGGGAAACGGTACGAGAGCGTGGTGTACATGTTCTCGTTCTGGAAACCCTTCTCGTTCTGGAAGGTGGTGTTCGCCCAGTCGATCTGAATCTGCGTCTGGTTGGCCATCTCCGGAGCCATATTCACCAGCCGCACGTCGAAGTCGACGAGGTAGTCGCGCTCGGGAGCCTCCGTATCATATATAAGGTAACGGTACTCCAGATAGGCCCCCTCCGCCACCGGAAGGCGCCTCACTTGGCTCCGTCCGCCTCCCCGACTACGGGCTGGGCCGTAAACACGTAATCCAGCGTGTTGACCGGCACGTTCTTCAGCCCGTTCTTCAGATAGAACGAAAGCCCGAAACGCGCCGTGGCGGGGTCCATCATCTCGATTTTCCGGTCGCGTTTTCCGCGCGGACCGTATTGGGTGTAATCCTTCAGCGTGACGCCCTTGATCTGGCCGCCGCGGGTGGAGAAGAGCACCGCCATCACGTCGTTCTCCACGATGAATTCTTCGGCCTCCGCCTCGCGGGCCGCCGTCAGCGACTCGCCCAGCGTCTCCACCTGACGCTCGCGTACCGCTGCCGCAGCCTCTGCGGCCGCCACTTCTGCCTGCACGCCGTTACCCGACGCCAGCGAATCGGCCACGGGAGCCGCCGCACGCGCGGCTGCGGCCACCGAATCGACATAGGCCTCGTATGCGGCTTTCTGTTCCAGATACTCTTTCTGCTGCTGGCTGTTGAAATAGGCGAATCCCAGAAAAAGAACCGCTACGACGGCAATGCCTATGATTGATTTTTTATCCATTAAACTGTCTTCCTTTTTATCTTTTCAGAGGGTGATTACTTCTTCTCCGCATACGCCAGCGCGGCCTTCACAAAGGCCACGAACAGCGGCGAGGGGCTCAATACGGTGCTCTTGTATTCGGGATGGTACTGCGTACCCACGAACCAGGGATGGTTCTCGATCTCGACGACCTCCACCAGATTCGTGTCGGGATTCACGCCAACGGCCTTCATGCCGGCCGCCTCGAACTGCTCCAGATAGTCGTTGTTGAACTCGTAACGGTGGCGGTGACGCTCCGAAATGTTGAGTTTGCCGTAGGCGGCAGCGACTTTCGAGCCTTTCTTCAGCGCACAGGGATAGGCGCCCAGACGCATCGTGCCGCCTTTGGCCGTAACGCCCTTCTGCTCCTCCATCAGGTCGATCACCGGATGCGGCGTCTGCTCCATCTCGCTCGAATTGGCATCGGCGAGATTCAGCACGTGACGCGCGAACTCGATCACGGCGCACTGCATGCCCAGGCAGATGCCCAGGAACGGGATGTTGTTCTCGCGGGCGAAGCGCACGGCCTCGATCTTCCCCTCGATGCCGCGGTTGCCGAAGCCCGGAGCCACCAGAATGCCGGACATCTTGCCCAGCTGCGCGCCTGCGCTCTCGCGGGTGATCTTCTCCGAATTGACATAGCGCAGCTTGACCTTGCAGTCGTTGACCGCCCCGGCGTGGATGAACGATTCGCAGATCGACTTGTAGGCGTCGGGCAGTTCGGTGTACTTGCCGACCAGCGCGATCTCGATCTTCTTCGAGGGGTGTTTCACCTTCTCGACGAATGCGCTCCACGCGGCCATGTCCGGCTCTTTGTCGGCCGTCAGGTTCAGTTTGTCCAGCACGACCTCGTCCAAATGCTGTTCGTGCATTTTCAGCGGCACTTCGTAGATCGTCGGCACGTCGATCGACTCCATCACGGCGTTGGCGTCGACGTTGCAGAACAGCGCCACCTTGCGCTTGAGCGCCGTCGACAGCGGATGTTCGGCGCGCAGCACGAGGATGTCGGGCTGGAGACCGTTCTCCAGCAGGGCCTTCACCGAGTGCTGCGTGGGTTTGGTCTTCAACTCGCCCGAAGCGGCCATGTAGGGGATCAGCGTCAGGTGAACCAGCGCCGTATTCCGGTAACCCAGCGAATAGCGCAGCTGGCGCACCGACTCGATGAAGGGCAGCGACTCGATGTCGCCCACCGTGCCGCCGATCTCGGTGATGATCACGTCGTATTTCTTGGTCTGCGCCAGCAGCTGAATGCGGCGTTTGATCTCGTCGGTGATGTGGGGAATGACCTGCACGGTCTTGCCCAGGTACTCGCCCTTGCGCTCCTTCTCGATGACGCTCTTGTAGATACGGCCCGTCGTGACGTTGTTGGACTTCGACGTGGGCTGGTTCGTGAAGCGCTCGTAGTGCCCCAGGTCGAGGTCCGTCTCGGCGCCGTCCTCGGTGACGTAGCACTCGCCGTGCTCGTAGGGGTTGAGCGTTCCGGGATCTACGTTGATGTAGGGGTCGAGTTTCTGAATGGTCACCGAGTAACCGCGGGCCTGCAACAGGCGGGCGATCGAAGCCGAAATAATACCCTTGCCGAGCGACGACGCCACGCCGCCCGTTACGAATATGTACTTGGGTTTGGAAAGTTTCATTACTGTTTTATTTATAAATTCGTTGTAACACCGTTCAGCGCCTTTTTCCGCAAGCCCCCGCCAAGGCGGGGGTTCGGGGGCGGGTCAAACCTGTATACACGGCGTTCCGCCGTGGGCCGGCGTCCGGAGCGGCAGGGCGATCCGATCGTCAGGCATTGTTATTTTCGTCCTGGTCCTGCTTGTCGATCAGCTTCACCTTCTCGATCGTCGAGGCCATCTCCTCGCGGGCGCGCTCGATCTTCGCACGCACGTCGGCCACCAACGCCTCGGCGTTCTTCGACTTGGCGAAGAAGCCGATGTTGTTCTCCAGGAGGCCGATCTCCTGCTCCAGCTGACGCACCTTGTTGTAGAGGCGTTCGCGTTCCGAGCGCAGGCGGCGGTCGCCCGACGCCTTGAACGACGAGACTTTCTCGCGGAAGCGGCCCATCGAACGGTCGCGCTCCGAACCGCGCAGCGTGTTGAACAGCTCGTCCACGGCGGCCTTGTACTTTTTCTGGATGGCGTCCTTCTGCTTGATGGGCACGAAACCGATCTCGCCCCAGCGGCGCTGGAACTCGCGGATCACCTCGTAGCCCCCGGCCTTCACGTCGGCCCCGGCCATTTCGGCCAGCAGGGCGAGTTTCTTCTGCAGGTTCTCCTCGTGCTCGCCATCGACGCTCGCGAAGTGCGACGCCTTGCGCTCGAAGAACTTGTCGCAGGCAGCGCGGAAACGCTTCCAGACGGCGTCCGAATGGCGCCGCGACACGGCTCCGATCTGCTTCCAGCGGGCCTGGAGGGCGATCAGTTCGTCGGTGGCCTTCTTCCACTCCTCGCTGTTCATCAGCGACTCGGCGGCCTCGCAGATCTCAATCTTCAATTGAAGGTTGTGCTCCATCTCGGTCTTCATTCCGGCATAGAACTGCCGCTTGGCCTCGAAGAAACGGTCGCACGCCGTGCGGAAACGTTCGTAGATGCGGTTGTTATCTTTCTTCGGCGCGAAACCGATGGTCTTCCAGGTCTTCTGAATCTCCAGCAGACGGTCGCTCGCGCGGTTCCACTCCTTGCGGGTGGTGAGCGGCTGGGACGAAAGTTCCTCCGTGGCGACGCACAGCCCGGTCTTGAGTTCGAGGTTCTTCACCTGCTCGCCCTTCAGCGTTTCGAAATGCTCCTGATGCTGTTTGTTGATACGGCTCGACGCGGCTTTGAAACGCTCCCAGAGCGCCTCCTTGTACTCATTGGCGACGGGACCCGTCTCGCGCCACTCGTCATGGAGTTTTTGCAGCTTGTGGAACGCCTCGACGACGGAAGGCTCCAGCACCAGCGCCTCGGCCTGCTCGCAGAGGGCTACCTTCTGTTCGTAGTTCTTCTTCAGATCGAGGTCACGCAGCTCCTTGTTGATCTTGATGAAGCTGTAAAAATTCTCGACGTGCAGGTTGTAGGTCTCCCACAAATCCTTGACATGCTGCTGCGGCACGATGCCGGTATCCTTCCAGCGCTGCTGCAACTCGCGGAACTTGTTGAACGTATGGTTGAGCGTCTCGTCCGAATTGACCAGCTCCTTCAGCTCCTCGATGATCGCCTGCTTGACCTTGAGATTCGCCTCCTTCTCGGCTTCGAGGTTGGCGATGAACGCGTCGCGGCGGCGGCGGTACTCCTTGAACTGCTCCTTGAGCTGAATTTCGGCGCCGTCCACCGAAGGAGCGAAATCCTCCTCGGCGCCGCCCTCCTCGACGAAGCGGCGGCGTGCGGCCTCGACCTCGGCGCGGCGGATGCGGTAAAAGGCGATCTTCAACGCCTCCACATCCCGGCGGATCGACTGCACGGGCTGCTCTTCGAGCATCCGGGCGAACAGGGCCACCAACTCCTCCTTGCCTTTTCCGGCGAACTTGTCCTCCTCGGGCTTCTGCGCGGCGAGTTCCTCCGCGGCCTCCTCCTCGGGCGTCGCGCCCTCGATCTCCAGCCCGGCATTCTGCGCCGCGAGCGCAGCCTCCTCATCGGCAAAGTCCACCTGCACGTCCCGGGACGCGTCCTCCTCCGATTCCGCAACCTCCGGCCCGGCGGCAGGCTTGATCCGGGCACGTTTGGCGCGCGGCGCAGCCTCCTCCCCGGAAATCCGCTCCGCGGCGGCCTCCTCCGCAGGCGTTTCTGCGGCGGGCGCTTCGGCAACCCCGGCAGACGCTTCGGCGGCGGGCGTCTCCGTCACGGCGGATTCCGCGGGCGCGTCCGCAACCTCCGCAACGGGTTCTTCCGCAGCGGCGGACGCCTCCGCAGCCGGTCCTGCGGCGGGCATTTCGGGTTCAGGGACTCGGACAGTCACGGCAGGATTCGCTTGCGCATCTTCAGCCGCAGGGCTGACTTGCTCCTCGGGAGCAGGAAGTGTCGGTTTTTCAGTAGCCATTTCAGTACACGTTTTTGGTTCCCGCATGTGCGGGAGCATATAAATCTCGCAAATATAACCATTTTATGCGGAACGCCGAAAAGATTTCGTCAAAACATGCAACAACGCCGCCCTGCGGAAGCGCGAAATCGCTGCATCCCAGCACGGCGGCGCAATTTTCCGGTCTGTTCCGGCCCTTCGTCAGCGCTTGCGGCCCTTTGCGGCAATGCGTTTGGGCGCAGCCTGACGGCCCGTGGTGACGGGACGGCCGCTGCGGCGGACGCTCCTGGTCCCGCCGCCGCGCTTGGGCTTCTCCCATGCCGCGGCATCGTCGTAACGCTGGAAAGCCTCCCAGTCGAACCCGTCGTTGCCGCCTGCCGGAGACGCGTTCCAGTCGTTCTCGGCCTTTTTCCGGCTCCGCGTCACGGAACGCCGCTCCCCGGCGTCGTCCGCCGTTTCCGCGGTTTCCCTGCGCGGCCGCCTTTCGGAGCGGAACTCCTCCGCGCCCTCGGGCTGCCCGGCCTTCCTGCGGCCCCGCGTCTCGGAACGAGGCTCTCCGGCCGATTCGCTTCCGGACGCGCCTTCGCCGCCGTTGCGACCCTCCGTAGCCGGCCGGCGCCGCTTTCCGCCGCCGTTCTCCGCATCGGAACCGTCAATCTTGGCGATGCGGCGACGGCCTCCCGAGGCGTTGAGCTGCCCCACGACCGCCTCGGCGTCGCTGAACGGCACGCTCACCAGCGAATAGTTCTCGAAGACACGCACGTCGTCGATATTCTTGTCCCGCAGTCCGCACTTGCGCTTGAGCATCTCCACGATCCGGCGGGCCGTGTAGCCGTCGCGGCCCCCGAGCGCCAGGAACAGCCGCGCCTTGCCCTTGCGGTCAACCGAGAACGAACGGATTTCGGGATAATTGCTCTGATCCAGCTCACTGCGGAAAGCCAGCCGCAGCAAGGCTCCCAGCGCCACGTCGGGCGCATAGCTTTCGAGCAGTTCGGCCGCGATGTCGGCGTAGTCGCCGTAGCTCTCATTGGCCACGATCTCCTGCAAATCGTCCTTGATCTTGGCGCGCTTCATCGCCACGATGTCCTGCGGCGAAGGCAGCGTCTCCCGCTTGATGTCGGCCTTGATGTCGCGCATCATCCAGTTGAAACGGCGCAGTTCGGCGCCCGAAATGAAGGTGATGGCCGTACCCTGGTTGCCGGCGCGGCCCGTACGGCCGATGCGGTGGACGTAGCTCTCCGAATCCTGCGGCAGCGAATAGTTGATCACGTGCGAGAGGTTCGACACGTCGATACCCCGCGCAGCCACGTCGGTCGCCACCAGGATGTTGACCGCCTTGTCGCGGAACTTGCGGAGAATCTTCTCGCGCTGGGCCTGCGACACGTCGCCGTGCAGCCCCTCGGCCGAATAGCCCTGGGCCACCAGACGCGTCGCCACCTCGTCCACGCCGATCTTCGTGCGGCAGAAGACGATGCCGTAAAAGTCCGGTTCGATGTCGATGATGCGCGTCATGGCGTCGAACTTGTCGGCTTCGCGCACCTCGAAATAGATCTGGTTCGTGAGGTCGGCCGTCAGGTGCTGCGACTCCACGCGCAGCACCTCCGTATTGCGCATGTAAGCCTCCGAAAGACGGATGATCCGCTCGGGCATCGTGGCCGAAAAGAGCAGCACGCGGCGGTCTTCGCCCGTATGGCCCATGATCTCCTCGACATCCTCCACGAAGCCCATGTTGAGCATTTCATCGGCTTCGTCCAGGACCAGGAAACGGACCTTGTCCAATTTGAGCGTACCGCGGCGGATGTGGTCCAGCACGCGCCCCGGCGTGCCGACGACGATGTCGACGCCCCGCGACAGGCGGCGCAGCTGCTCGCTCATCGCGGCCCCTCCGTAGATGGCCGTGATCGAGAGCCGCCGCTCGCGGTTGTAACTCAAAAGTTCCTCGGCGGCCTGCACGGCCAGCTCGCGCGTCGGGACGAGGATGATGGACTGCACGCCCTCTTTCGAAGGCTCGATCTGCTGGAGTATCGGCAGCCCGAAAGCCGCCGTTTTACCCGTGCCAGTCTGGGATTGCGCGATGATGTCGTTCTCTCCCGAGAGCAGACGGGGAATCGTAAGTCGTTGGATGGAGGTGGGTGTTTCGAACCCTTTTGCCTGGACGGCCGCGAGCATCTCCTCGCTGAGGCCTAAAGCGCTGAAATCAGCTTCGTTGATCATATATGAATAGTTGAAAGGCCAAAGGTACGACAATTTATTGAATATTCGCCGGAAAATCATTATCTTCGCAAAAAGTTACGCACACACGGCCCCTCGCGGGCCGCCTGACCGAAAACCGACACCATGAGTCACCGTATCCTGCTGGTCGACGACGAGGTAGACATCCTCGAATTCGTCCGTTACAACCTCGTACGCGAGGGTTACGAAGTCTTCACGGCCGAAAACGGCGCCGAGGCGCTGAAAGTGGCCGCCGAATGCCGTCCGCACCTGATCCTGCTGGACATGATGATGCCGGTGATGGACGGGGCGCAGACCTGCCGCGCGATCCGCCGAAACCCCGTGCTGAAGGACACGATGGTGGTTTTCCTCTCGGCGCTGGGCGAGGAGGGGCAGCAGCTGGCAGGGTTCGACGTGGGAGCCGACGACTACCTGACCAAGCCTATCAAGATGAAGCTGCTGGTAAGCCGCGTGCAGGCGATCCTCAAGCGCATCGACGCCGACAGACCTCCCGAGAAGGCCCCGGCCCCGGGGCTCACGGTCGACCGCGAGCGTTACACGGTGATCCGCGACGGACAGGAGATCACCCTCCCGCGCAAGGAGTTCGCGCTGCTGGACCTGCTCCACTCGTCGCCCGGGAAGCTGATTCCCCGCGAGGAGATTTACGCCAAGATCTGGGGCACGGAGGTCGTCGTGGGCGACCGCACGATCGACGTGCACATCCGCAAGCTGCGCCAGAAGATCGGCGACGAACGCATCGTCACGGTCAAGGGCGTGGGATATAAATATGAACCCTGAAACGAAAGGTGAAAATTGGATTGTCATTCCGGGAAGAGCCGAAGGACCGACGTGGGAATCCGCTGGACGCGTTGTGAGGTTACGACCTTTGATCGGATTGCCGCGTCGCCACGCTCCTCGCAATGACGGGAGAGGGGGGGGGCAGGCGACCGAATCCGTTTGTCCGGACGAAGCGATTTTGAATTGTGAATTATGAATTGTGAATCGAAAAAATACCGCCGCATCGTCGTCAAGATCGGCAGCAATGTGCTCACCCGCGAGGACGGACGGCCCGACACCACGCGCATCTCGGCGCTCGTGGACCAGTTGGCGCGCCTGCACCGGGCCGGCACGGAGTTCATCCTCGTCTCGTCGGGCGCCGTGGCCTCGGGCCGCAGCCTGCTCGAAACCCGCGTCGGACGCATCGACACCGTTTCGGCCCGCCAGCTCTTCTCGGCCGTCGGGCAGGTGAAACTGCTGAACCGCTACTACGACCTCTTCAACGAATACGGCATCGCCTGCGGGCAGGTGCTCACCACCAAGGAGAGCCTCTCCACGCGGCGGCAGTACCTCAACCAGCGCAACTGCATGGAGGCGATGCTCGCGGCGGGCGTCGTCCCGATCGTCAACGAGAACGACACGATCTCGGTCACGGAGCTGATGTTCACCGACAACGACGAACTTTCGGGTCTCGTGGCGGCGATGATGGGAGCCGAGGCGCTCGTCATCTTGAGCAATATCGACGGCATCTACGACGGTTCGCCTTCGGACCCCGCCTCGCAGGTCATCCGCCGCGTCGCCCCGGGCCGCGACCTCTCGCAGTACATCGACACGGCGCGTTCCTCGCGCGGCCGCGGAGGCATGACGACCAAGAGCCGCATTTCGTCGCGCGCGGCGGGCGAGGGCATCGAGGTCGTGATCGCCAACGGCCGCCGCGACAATATCCTGACGGATCTGATCCTCACGGACCGCGACGTCGTATGCACGCGTTTCGAAGCGGCTCCCCGACCGGCTTCGGGGGTCAAGAAGTGGATCGCCAGCAGCGAAGGCTTCGCCAAGGGCGCCCTGCACCTCGACGCCGGGGCCGCCGCGGCCGTCTCGCAGAGCAAGGCCGCGAGCATCCTCGCCGTGGGCGTCACGGCCGTCGAAGGGGATTTCGAGCGCGACGACATCGTACGCATCCTCTCGCCCGAAGGCGCCCCACTGGGCGTGGGCCGCATCTCGTGCGACAGTGCGACGGCCCGCCGCAACCTCGGCCGCAAAGGTCTCAAACCGCTGATTCACTGCGATTACCTATATCTGGAATAAAAATGGAATACGATACGATCTTCGCCGCCGCCCGGCGCGCCGGCAACGAACTGGCCCTTGTCGACGCCGGGCGATTGAGCCGCACCGTCGCGAAAGCCGCCGCCCTGCTGCGGGAAAACGCCGGAAAAGTGCTCGCGGCCAACGCCCTCGACCTGGAGGCGATGGACGCCGATTCACCCATGCGCGACCGCCTGCGGCTGACGGCGGAACGCATCGCCTCGATCGCCGCCGACATGGAATCCGTCGCCGGACTGCCCTCGCCGCAGGGCGAAACGATCGCCGAATGGACCCGTCCCAACGGCATGACCCTCCGCAAGGTCCGCGTACCGTTCGGCGTGGTGGGCATGATCTGCGAGGCGCGCCCCAACGTCACGGCCGACATTTTCTCGCTCTCGATGAAGACGGGCAACGCCTGCGTGCTGAAGGGCGGCAGCGACGCCCGCCGCTCCAACGAAGCCATCGCCGCCCTGCTCCGCGAGGCGCTCCGCAGCGAAGGCGTCGACCCGGCGGCCTTCACCCTGCTGCCCGCGGGTCACGAGGCTGCCGGAGCGCTGCTGAACGCCGTGGGTTACGTCGACGTGGTGATCCCGCGCGGCGGCGCGGGACTGATCCGCTTCGTGCGCGAAAACGCCCGCATACCCGTGATCGAGACCGGGGCGGGCATCGTCCACACCTACTTCGACCTCGACGGCGATCTGACGAAAGGCCGCGCCGTGGTCTGCAACGCCAAGACGCGGCGCGTCAGCGTCTGCAACGCCCTCGACTGCCTCATCGTCCACCGCGAACGGCTCCGGGACCTCGCGGAACTGTGCGACCCGATGGCCGCCGAACGCGTCACGGTCTACGCCGACGCGGAGGCGTACGCCGCACTCGAAGGCCGCTACCCCGCGTGCCTGCTCCGCCCCGCCGCGGAGGAGCACTTCGGGACCGAATTCCTCGACTACAAGCTGGCCGTGCGGACCGTCGGCTCCCTCGACGAAGCTCTGGCGCACATCGCCCGCTACTCCTCGCGCCACAGCGAAGCCATCGTCACCGAAAACGCCGGGACGGCCCGGGAGTTCACCCGGCGGGTCGATGCGGCGTGCGTCTACGTCAACGTCTCGACGGCCTTCACCGACGGCGGCCAGTTCGGGTTCGGCGCCGAGGTCGGCATTTCGACCCAGAAACTCCACGCCCGCGGCCCGATGGGGCTGCCCGAACTCACGACCTACAAATACGTGATTTCAGGCAACGGACAGACCAGAGAGCCATGACGGTCACGCCGCCGCCCGCCGTTTTCGCGGCATCCCGCCGCGTTCCCGACTCCGCCCCGCACGGGAGAAGCGAAGTCGCCGCGCACCGATGCATCCCCCGACGCCCCTCGCGGAAGGGAGACGCCGCCGCATGGCCCGGACGGCCGGCGCCAAAAGACCCCGACGCCATATGTGACAAAAATTCCACTTATTTCGGCAAATAATTGAACGATTCGTAATCATTTTTTGCTTAAATTTGCACATCCGTAAAATAATACATATATTTAAATTATGATTCGTGAACTTTTCGCCGTGGGCCTGGGAGGCGCCGCCGGAAGCATCGTCCGCTATATGCTCTCCGTCTGGCTGCTCGGAGGGCACACGTTGCTGGGTTTTCCGGCCGGAACGTTCACGGTTAACGCCGCGGGATCGCTGCTGATCGGCATTCTGCTGGAGACCACGAATTCGGCTGCGGCAGGATGGTTGCTCATCGCAGGATTCTGCGGAGGATTCACCACCTTTTCGACCTTTTCGGCCGATGCCGTGCGGTTGCTGCGTGCCGGAGACTACGGGCCTGCGACGGCCTACATTGCGTTGAGCGTCGCGGTCTGCATCGCCTTCGCCGCACTGGGCATGTGGATCGGAGCGCAAATTGCACGCAATTAAAAATGAAAAATTAAGAATTAAAAATAACCTGCAACCCGGTTAAATCCCGGCTGAAATCCCGGTCGCGCTGCGACAAGCCCCCTCCGAGGAGGGGATTTAGGGGAGGGTTAGAATTGGATACGCGGCGGA
>ENA-OPSZ01000839-OPSZ01000839.1-human-gut-metagenome-genome-assembly--contig:-NODE-839-length-17280-cov-4.443309_pt1 | contig 17280 bp, 18 predicted proteins | sample MGYA00241814_ERZ501919 | MGnify/ENA primary metagenome ERZ501919 (study PRJEB25962, sample SAMEA2042440) | human gut metagenome | biome: human gut; feature: human-associated habitat; material: faeces... | reverse complement strand
GATATGGACGCTCTTCTGTCAGAAACACTTCCTGCTGTCGCGATATTTTCACCCCAACAACTACAAATTTCACAACATCTCCAGCTCCCGAAATACTTTTGCCAATTCTTCCGGCATGGACTGTGCCAGTGCATGTGCAAGATTTTCCGGACTTTCTTTCATCTCTCCCAAAACCCATTGTACCGTCATATAAATTGACCCCTGACAATACATTTCTAATTGAAATTGCAGATGCTCCGACATGGTTTTTCCTGATTTTTCTTCAATCTGATTTTTATAAAATTCCCTGATCAGTTCAAAATCATGATCTCTCAGACAGTTCTGAGTATCATTTTTAAATGCTGCTTTGAAAAACAGCTTTTCTTCCTGTATGTAATGGAATTTATTTACCAGTGCCTCATACACGGTCTTTCCTTCTCCCATGTGGGCAAATGATTCTATCAAAATCTTATCAAAATACCAGTTGATCAGATTATATTTATCCTGAAAATTTCTGTAAAATGTCTGCCGTGTCACACCACACTCTTCCGTGATCTCCTTAACTGTGATTTTCTCCACCGGTGCTTTTTTCATGCAGGATTTCATGGCATCTGCAAGTCTGTATTTTACTTTTTCGCCCGATTTATGCCATTCTTCCGAATGCCGCACTTCTTTCAATTCATTTTTAGCCACTTCATTTTTAAGCATTTTTCCCATGACCTCACCTCCTGTTGTCCACTGGTCTGCATCCAAGCAATTCTTTCAGCTCTGTATGCGGATTTTTTGTATTTTTCTGATAAATATCCACGCAGTTTAATGCTGCTCCCCCATCCAAAAATGCAGGAAAAAGGAATCCACATTCTGGCTCTCCAGGTTCATATTCATTTTCTAACGGACAAATCACACAGATCAGATATTCATACACATTTTCTGATTCTCCCAGCCTTTCATGATCTTTTCCCTTTGCAGGAATATCATATCTGTCATGAAATACATAGATTGCATAAGAACTGTCCGTCTGATATTTTTCTCCAATCACTTCATAAAAAGTATCCATCAATGCATCATTTTTGAGGCCACAGTTTCTCATCCCTATCAGAAGCTGCCGCATAGGATTCACTGTCGCTTTTCCATTCTGATCTTTTTCAGATTCAAAACAGTATTCTTTCAGATTTTTATTGGTTTCAGAAAAAGGAACTGCTTTTGCCAGTGCAAGATTCTTCTCCCTTTCTGCCGGACTCAGATTCTGAAAATGAGTATTAAATGTTCCTTCACTAAATCCTTCTTCATCCATATAACTTCCTGCAATTCTGGTAATGGATGTTCTTTTTACTGTCATTCGCCTTGTCAATGCCAGCATATCTTCTCTGTTGATCATATTCTACAATTCCTTATTTTCTAAATGATATTTTTTCTTCTCAGTATACATGATATTATCTGCCTCTTTTAACATGGTAACTATGTCATTTTCATTCTCTCTCCATAAAACACCAATAGAAAAGTTCTCTTTTCTTTTTTCCATTTCCCTGCGAAGCTCATCTAATTTTTGAAAAAACTGTGCCTTAACAATCCCCGTCTCAATAATTACAAATTCGTCTCCACCAACCCGGAATGCATTTCCCGGGAAAATATTCTCCATTGCAGTTGCTGCCTTTCTTTTCTTTCTATACTATTAATAATAAAAGATGTCAGGGGCAAAAGGTCTAAGCCCACATGAGCTTGCACACTGGTGGTAGAATGACCTTGAGACCCGCCCCGATATGAGCATAAAAGTGGGGCGTAAGCACCATGATATGCGAATAGCGGGTAGGATTGTGGGAGTGCGTAGCACGAAACAATCCGTTGGCATCATTGTTGGGGGCTTTTGACCCCAACATCTTTTTATTATAGCATGTATTTTACTGAGTTGTCATGATGTTACTAATAGATCTATATCTTTTCCGCTTCTTTCTCATCATGTATTTTACTCCATATTATAACTGTATCGCAATGCAATTCATTCTTTTTAATGTGTAATGCAAACTACTGTGGAGGTGAATTACAATGCAGGACATAAAACAAAATCTTGCCGATGCAGTGCGAGAAGCTCGCACAAAACTCGGACTATCACAGGAACAATGTCCCTTGTAATCTGCTAGGTGGTCTATATTGAATTTTTCATAAACCGCTTCCAGCGTTTCCCCCTGTGTCTGTCCCTGCAACTCGGATAATTCTCCCACATAGTTATGATTTCCTTTCTTCTAAACGCAAAAATACCGCTCTGTAAATTCACAAGACGGTATCTGAAAACTAAAAAAGGTGTATGGATTTTAATATTTTCCATACACCTGTCTCTATGTTACTTTAAAATTTTTAATAACTGAATCAACTCATGTGGTTCATGACTGGCTGATTCCGATAATCTGCTGTCAAACTGCTGTAACTGCTTAATTGCCAGTCCAAGCAATTCCTCCCCGGTAATTCGGTCATTTGCACCATTGTTATAGTTTTTGCCAAGCTGTGCTATCAAGTAAGCTGCCATATTATATGTATGATTCTGCTCATTCAGCTCACTTACTCTGGCTAGTTTTTTCTTTATTGTATTACTAAATGACTCTGCATTTACCGTTATTGGCTTTATGGTAATTGCAAAATATCCCACAAGTTCCGCATCTTCTGTTGAAAACACCAGATAGGTGACGGATTGCTGCTTTTTGGCAAATTCTATTGACTGTTCTTTTGCAAATCTTTCAACATCCGGATTTTTCTCACATGAAAACTCGGAAAGAACCTGTCGTAAATCGTCCTCTCCGAGTTCTTCATTGTTTCCATTCAAATACTCACGAATGTTGAAAACCGTGTATTTACTTACTTCCTGCATTCGCTTTCTTCCTTTTTTGCATAAATTTCGCTATATCTTTCGGATCTGTTAAAAAAGTAGCATTAACTTTAATGGAAGGTGTCTGATCGTTGGCAGATGCTTCAATCGCATCAGCAAACATCTCAACCTGCCTTTGACCTGATATAACAAAATTCTTAGTAATACTTGAAGTTGCCATATAAACACCTCCTTCATTAGTATGGCTTATCTTCGCTTAATCATACTTTTCTATTTTTATTGTATTCGGTAACTGCAAAATTTGCAATAACATAGTTGTGAATTTTTTTAAAATCAGCGAACCTCCTCTTTCTCCTTTACTTTTTCATGCTTATCCATTCCGGCTACTTTCTGCTTCATATTTTCCAGCCTTTCCTTTAATGACACCCTTGTCACTGGCTTATCCGTAACACTCTCCTTTGTCATGTAGTTATGTTATGAAATGTCAACGATGAAATATTATCTTGATTTTTAATCAGTTCCTCTTTTCTCTATTGTTTTCGTATAATAATATTGTAGCCTATTACTACCAATAATGGACTATGACTCTACATACAACAGAAAAAAGAGGTGATATAAATGGATATTCTCAATATTAATTGGAAACCGAATAACACATTGGAAATCTTACTTTCAACTGGTTCTGTTATTACCTTTACAGATGTTTCTTTTTCCAACCACTTAATTTTGTCTAATAATCCCACATTACTCGACAAAATTATACTTTCTAAGAAGCATACTCTCTAAGAAGGCATTAAGAAATTCATTTACTAAGTAACAAGGTAAGTAATTACAAATTTTTCTAAAACAAAAAAGACTCCTGAAACCTTAGATTATTTCTCTAAAGTTCCAAGAGTCTTAGTTTATGCTTGGACATTTAACTTGATTAAATACTCAAGTTAATTTCATATCACAGGACGGTTCTTTTTATCTGTACTCTGGTACAATTTGGGGGCTGATTTTCTAGTCAGTTAGCTATGTGTTTAGCTGTGTGTACTGGATAGAAGTTTTGCCCTAAAACTGGATAATTGGGTTTGCCCTGTGATATTACCAACAGTTTATTTCTTCTGGTTGATAGCTGCCTGTGCTGCTGCAAGACGAGCGATCGGTACACGGAATGGTGAGCAGGATACATAGTCAAGTCCAATGCTGTTGCAGAACTCTACAGAGCTTGGATCTCCACCATGCTCTCCACAGATACCAACGTGGAGTGTCGGGTTAACCGGTTTTCCGAGTTCGATAGCCATCTTCATGAGCTTACCAACACCAACCTGATCCAGTTTAGCGAATGGATCGTTCTCGAAGATCTTAGCGTCATAGTAAGCATCAAGGAACTTACCAGCGTCATCACGGGAGAATCCGTATGTCATCTGTGTAAGGTCGTTTGTTCCGAAGCAGAAGAAGTCAGCTTCTTTTGCGATATCGTCAGCTGTAAGAGCAGCTCTTGGGATCTCGATCATTGTACCAACCTCGTACTCAAGGTCGCTTCCAGCTGCTGCGATCTCAGCGTCAGCTGTCTCTACAACGAATTTCTTAACGTATTTAAGCTCTTTGATATCTCCAACAAGTGGGATCATGATCTCTGGTTTAACGTTCCAATCTGGATGAGCTTTCTTTACATTGATTGCTGCACGGATAACAGCACTTGTCTGCATCTTAGCAATCTCTGGATATGTAACTGCAAGACGGCATCCACGGTGTCCCATCATTGGGTTGAACTCGTGCAGGCTGTCGATAATAGCTTTGATCTGGTCAACTGTCTTGCCCTGAGCGTCAGCCAGTTTCTTGATGTCCTCTTCCTCTGTAGGAACGAACTCATGAAGCGGTGGGTCAAGGAAACGAATTGTAACCGGGTTACCTTCAAGAGCTTCATACAGTTTCTCGAAGTCTCCCTGCTGCTCCGGAAGGATCTTAGCAAGTGCTGCTTCTCTTTCTTCCACTGTCTCTGCACAGATCATCTCACGGAATGCGTCGATTCTGTTGCCTTCAAAGAACATATGCTCTGTACGGCAAAGTCCGATACCTTCTGCACCAAGCTCACGAGCTTTCTTAGCGTCAGCCGGTGTATCAGCATTTGTACGAACCTTCATAGTTCTGTACTTGTCAGCCCATCCCATGATTCTTCCGAACTCACCAGCGATTGTAGCGTCTACAGTCGGGATGATTCCGTCATAGATAGCACCTGTGGATCCATCAAGTGAGATTGAATCTCCCTCGTGGAATTCTTTTCCTGCAAGTGTAAATTTCTTATTAGCTTCGTCCATTGTGATGTCACCACAACCAGATACACAGCATGTACCCATTCCACGTGCAACTACGGCTGCATGGGATGTCATACCACCACGAACTGTCAGGATACCCTGAGCTGACTTCATACCTGTGATATCTTCTGGTGATGTCTCAAGACGAACAAGGATAACTTTCTCTCCTCTTGCAGCCCACTCTACAGCGTCATCAGCTGTGAATACGACTTTACCACAAGCAGCTCCTGGAGATGCTCCAAGTGCTTTAGCCATTGGTGTAGCAGCTTTCAGTGCTGCAGCGTCGAACTGTGGGTGAAGCAGAGTATCGAGGTTACGAGGGTCGATCATTGCAACAGCCTCTTCCTCTGTTCTCATTCCTTCATCTACAAGATCACAAGCGATCTTAAGAGCAGCCTGAGCTGTTCTCTTACCATTACGTGTCTGAAGCATATACAGTTTACCATGCTCTACAGTAAACTCCATATCCTGCATATCTCTGTAGTGCTTCTCCAGAGTATTGCATACTTCTTTAAACTGCTTGAATGCTTCCGGGAACTTCTGCTCCATCTCGGAAATGTGCATTGGTGTACGAACACCGGCAACAACGTCCTCGCCCTGTGCATTTGTCAGGAACTCTCCGAACAGACCGTTCTCTCCTGTAGCAGGGTCACGAGTGAAGGCAACACCTGTACCACAGTCATCTCCCATGTTACCGAATGCCATCATCTGTACGTTAACTGCTGTTCCCCATGAATACGGGATATCATTATCACGACGGTAAACGTTAGCTCTCGGGTTGTCCCATGAACGGAATACAGCCTTAACAGCCTCCATCAACTGCTCTTTCGGATCTGAAGGGAAGTCTGAACCGATCTTGGACTTGTACTCTGCCTTGAACTGCTCAGCCAGCTTCTTCAGGTCATCAGCGTCAAGATCAACGTCCTGCTTAACACCCTTCTCTTCTTTCATCTTGTCGATAAGTTCTTCAAAATACTTCTTACCAACTTCCATAACTACATCAGAGAACATCTGGATAAATCTTCTGTAGCAGTCCCAAGCCCAACGTGGGTTGCCTGAAGCTTCTGCCAGTGTCTCAACAACTTCTTCATTCAGTCCAAGGTTCAGGATCGTATCCATCATACCTGGCATGGAAGCTCTTGCTCCAGAACGAACGGAAACGAGAAGCGGATTCTGCTTGTCTCCGAATTTCTTTCCTGTGATGCCTTCCATTTTATCGATAGCTTCCATGATCTGACCCATAATTTCGTCGTTGATCTGTCTGCCATCCTCATAGTACTGTGTACAAGCCTCAGTTGTTACTGTGAATCCCTGTGGTACCGGGAGTCCCAGGTTTGTCATCTCTGCAAGGTTTGCGCCTTTTCCACCGAGAAGATTTCTCATGTCGGCGTTACCTTCAGTGAACATATAAACCCATTTTGCCATGTTCAATGACCTCCTAAAAATAATTTTTTACAAATAAATTTACATTAATTCGCATATAATATTTTAATAGTTTTACATGGTTGAGTCAAGCGTTTTGTTCGTAATTATGTACAATCTTTACAATGCTTTTTTGTTCATTTATGCCTCATTCAGATTCATTACTGCACACCATGTCTAATATTATAGCTTTTCTGTCTGATCTGTCCTTTATTTATGATGTCAGGGTCAAAAGGTCTGAAACCACGTGTGCTTGCACACTGGTGGTAGAATGACCTTGAGACCCGCCCCGATATGAGCATAAAAGTGGGGCGTAAGCACCATGATATGCGAATAGCGGGTAGGATTGTGGGAGTGCGTAGCACGAAACAATCCGTTGGCATCATTGTTGGGGGCTTTTGACCCCAACATCTTATTTATTTATCATCGGCATATCCTTTTCTGCTTTGTCTGTCCCCGGCTCATTTATACTGCTCCGTCCCTCCTCCAGTTTCACACAGGGAAGATTCCAACGGTAATGTGCAGCTGCAAGCCGGATCAGCAACGTCACTGCTGTTCCGGTGATCAGGGACGGAATCTGCCCATACCGACGGTAAACCAGTACACTGCAGACCGCCCCGGCAATCGATGCACAGGCATAGACATGCTTTACGAAAATATAGGGTGGAACCCCTGCCATCATATCCCGCAGCAGACCACCTCCAACACCGGTCAGCGTTCCGAGGAAGCAGAGAAAAAACATATTTTTTTCATATCCTGCTCCCACACCCGTTGAAACCCCCATTGCCGTGAAAATCCCCAGTCCCAGTGAATCCATCAGAAAAATAATCTTTGTATACACTATCTGGTATCTGCTGTGGAGCAGCTTTTTATTCACATACAGCAATACAAACGGAATGACCGCAGACACCACTGCCGCCTCTACATAAACCGGTTTAGTAAAGGCTCCCGGTATCTGTCCGAGGAACACATCCCGCATCATTCCGCCACCGACTGCTGTTACAACTCCAAGCACGATCACTCCGAAAATATCCATCTGCTTCCGCATTCCGACCATAGCTCCCGAAACTGAAAATGCCACCGTTCCAATCAGCTCTATGATCAGTACGATCCATGTCTGTAGTTCCATAATACCTCCGGCACTATTCTGCTTTACATTTCTTCAATGAATGCCCTGTATCCTTTATATGCCTCATATACATCGGCTTTGCTCGTCACTTCCCATGGAGCATGCATGCTCAGCACGGCAACTCCGCTGTCAATGACTTCCATTCCGTAATTTGCCATGATATAGGCGATCGTTCCTCCACCGCCCGCATCTACTTTTCCAAGTTCTGCAAACTGATATGCCACCGCCTGTGCATCCATTGCATTTCTGATCTTTGCAAGATACTCTGCATTTGCATCATTCGATCCGCTCTTTCCACGTGATCCTGTAAATTTATTAAATACAAGACCTTTTCCGAAGAATGCCGCACTACGCTTTTCAAAGACTTCCGCATACATCGGATCATATGCTGCACTGACATCAGAAGAGAGCATTCTGGAATTCATCAGGGTTCTTCTGACTTTCAGTTCTGACTCACCTTCCGTCAGTGCCACCAGCTCTGCAACTGTATTTTCAAAGAAACGGGAATGCATACCTGTCGCACCAACGCTTCCGATCTCTTCTTTATCCACTAAAATACAGCAGGCTGTATGCTCCACGGCTTCTACATCCAGCATTGCAAAAAGAGATGTGAAAGCACACACACGGTCATCCTGTCCGTATGCAAGCACCATGCTGCGATCCAGACCACAATCACGTGCTTTTCCTGCCGGAACAATCTCCAGTTCTGCAGAAAGAAAATCTTCCTCTTCCATCTCATAATACTCTTTCAGCAGCTTCATTACATTTGCCTTGACAGCTTCTTTTTCTTTCTCTTCCAGACTCTCATCCTGTTCGATCGGACGACTTCCGATCAGCAGGTCCAGCTTTTCTCCTTCAACAACTGTGGACGCTTTCTTTTCCATCTGCTTTGCTGCAAGATGGATCAGCAGATCTGTAATAACGAAAACCGGATCATCTTCCTTTTCTCCAATGCTGACATTTACAACTGTTCCATCCTTTTTTGCGATTACTCCGTGCAGTGCCAGTGGAAGTGTAACCCACTGATACTTCTTAATTCCGCCATAATAATGTGTATCAAGATAAGCAAATTCATCATTTTCATAAAGTGGGTTCTGCTTTACATCAATACGTGGGGAATCTATATGGGCTCCGAGAATATTCATTCCCTCTTCCAGTGGCTTTGTTCCCATATGGAACATTGCGATGGTCTTGTCCATGCATACTGCGTATACCTTATCTCCTGCCTGTACTTTTTCACCGTTTCGGATGACCTCTTTCAGGTTCTTATACCCTTCTTTTTCAATTCTTTCAATCGTAAGACGTACACATTCCCGCTCTGTCTTTCCGGCATCCAGGCAGGCCTTATAATCCTCATTTACTGCCTCAAGACGGCTCAGTTCCTCTGCACTGTACTGACTCCATGCATTTTTTCTCTCCATTGAAATCTCCTCCTTATTTTCTTCTGATCTGTTTCCATCTGATCTGTATGGTACTGCTCTCTCCACAGATACCCATAAAATCTTCTCACATCTAAAAGAGTCCTTTTCTAACCGAAAAGCCGGTCATCTCTCGTATGAGATCTGATCCGGCTTTCCATAATTCCCCGAAAGACTGCACAACTTTCGTTCCGGAGAAAGGCAAATATTCTACCACTCAAATTTCTTTTCAAAATATGCTTTCAGATCTTCGATCTTCACTCTTTCCTGCTCCATCGTATCGCGGTCACGTACTGTAACTGCTCCGTCTTCTTCAGAATCAAAGTCATAAGTTACGCAGAATGGAGTACCGATCTCATCCTGACGGCGGTAACGCTTACCGATATTTCCACGATCATCGAACTCGCAGTTATAATACTTACATAACTCAGTATATACCTTTTCTGCTCCTTCATTCAGCTTTTTGGAAAGTGGAAGGACACCGATCTTAACTGGAGCAAGTGCCGGATGGAAATGCAATACGGTACGCATATCCGGCTTCTCTTCTGTTCCGATGTTCTCTTCATCATAAGCACTGCACAGGAACGCAAGTACCATACGGTCTGCTCCCAGTGATGGTTCAATTACATATGGGATATATTTTTCTTTTGTCTCATCATCAAAGTATGTGAGATCCTGTCCTGATACATTCTGATGCTGTGTCAGGTCATAATCTGTACGGTCTGCAATTCCCCACAACTCGCCCCATCCAAACGGGAAAAGGAACTCTACGTCTGTAGTTGCCTTACTGTAGAAAGAAAGCTCTTCCTTATCATGGTCACGATAACGCACTTCATCCTCTTTCAGGCCAAGAGATGACAGCCAGTTCAGGCAGAAATTCTTCCAGTAGTCAAACCACTCCAGATCTGTATCCGGTTTGCAGAAGAACTCCAGCTCCATCTGCTCAAACTCTCTGGTACGGAATGTAAAGTTACCCGGTGTGATCTCATTACGGAAAGACTTTCCGATCTGACCGATACCAAATGGAAGTTTCTTTCTGGATGTACGCTGTACATTCTTAAAGTTTACAAAGATCCCCTGTGCTGTCTCAGGACGAAGGTAAACTGTATTCTTTGCATCTTCTGTAACCCCCTGGAATGTCTTGAACATCAGATTAAACTGACGGATATCTGTAAAATCATGCTTTCCACAGGTCGGGCATGGAATCTGATGTTCTTCAATAAATGAACTCATCTCTTCCTGAGACCATGCATCTACAGAACCTTCAATCTCAATTCCTTTTTCTGCACAGAAATCTTCGATGATCTTATCTGCACGGAAACGCTCATGACACTGCTTACAGTCCATCAGCGGATCACTGAATCCTCCAAGATGTCCGGATGCGATCCATGTCTGTGGATTCATAAGGATGGCACAGTCCACACCTACATTATATGGGTTCTCCTGAATGAACTTCTTCCACCAGGCCTTTTTTACATTATTCTTAAGCTCTACACCGAGATTTCCATAATCCCATGTATTCGCCAGTCCACCGTAAATCTCTGAACCCGGATATACAAATCCTCTCGATTTCGCAAGTGCTACGATCTTGTCCATTGTCTTTTCAACCATTTTATGTTCCTCGCATTCTTTTTCATTTTCCATCATTTGATACACGCTGAAACGCCCACCGCATCAATGTTTTCTATTGTAGCGGTTTACGGACTATTTTGCAAGACCTCTTACAGCAACGTTTCCAGAATTTCCAGCGACTTAAACTTCCGATCCACGTAAAGTCCCATAAGCCGTTCTGTCACTTTTGAAAGCTGCTGCAAAATCTCCGGCTTCACGTTAAAGGTATACAAATGTTCTACTTTACTGCTTTCTATGTATTGCATGCTATATAATGTGGAAGAAGCCAGTCTGATACCGTCCCGCACTTCACCGGCACATGTTTCACAGACCAGTCCTCCTCTGCCGGCACTGAAGACTGCTGTTTCTGCCTTATTCCCACAATTCACGCACTGAAAGACCTGCGGTCCCTGTCCGTTGATCGTCAGGATCTTCAGTTCATAAATGCACCGGATCAGGGCATCCGGAATATGCGGATTCGTCAACGCCCGCATCGTCTGATACAAAAGCTTCAGCATCTCGAGTTCGTCGTTAAATTCTCTCGCATAATAATTCGCAACCTCAAGAAAATAAAAACCATAATACGCTCCCAGCACATCCTCCCGGAGTTCCGAAAAATAATTGATCACCTTTGCCGACTGGATCGTATAAGAACTTCTTCCCTCATACATGGTAAATTCACCGAATGTAAACGGGTTCACTACTCCGACAAGCGGACTGTTCGGTCTTCTCGAGCCTTTGGCAAATGCCGATACTTTTCCCTGTTCTTTTGTAAGCAAAACGACCCGGCGGTCATATTCCCCCACCGGAGTCGTCGAAAGCACCATCCCTGTCAATACGATCTGGTTCACGTTGTTCCTTCTTTCTGCCGTCATCTTCCCATTCTGAAGACTGACCGTCTGCAATACAATTTTTATAACTAAGATAATCCTTGATCTTTCCGCTGTGCAGAAACTGATCCCAGTACATTTTCTCCATCAGGCCACCTCATCCTAAGTCTGCTTCTTTCTCTGGAATTAGGTTCCCCGGATTGACTTCATTTTATCATAGTGTGCATAAATAGGCAAACATTCCCATCCCTCATTGACATTTATCGCTTCCTTTTTTATAATCATCTGCGGAGATAGTATCTGTCGATACAGAACTATACTCTGACTGAATCACTGAAATCTCATCTGAAACCAGAGATCATTGCAAAAGTGCAAGAGCTTATATTTTTAGGAAATAAGACTCAGAACCTTCGAAAAAGTCTAACATTCTATTTTATCAAAGATTTTTTCATCATTGGAAACTGAAGTCTTTCCAGAAGGAAAGGATAAAAAATGACAATTGAAATGTTAAAAGGAAAGATCCACCGGGCAACTGTCATTCAGGCAGAACTGGATTATGTCGGAAGCATCACGGTAGATGAAGAACTGCTTGAGGCAGCCGGTATTCTGGAATATGAAAAAGTCCAGATCGTCGATGTCAATAATGGCAGTCGTTTTGAAACATACACGATCAGCGGAGAACGCGGGAGCGGCATGATCTGTCTGAACGGTGCTGCTGCACGTTGTGTCAGCACAGGTGATAAGATCATCATTATGGCATATGGACAGTATTCATCCGAAGAAGCTGCATCACATAAACCTGCGGTTGTATTCGTAGATGAAAAGAATCAGATCAGCCGCGTGACGAACTACGAACGCCACGGGCTTCTCAAAGATATGGACACATAAAAAGTTCCACTATCATCCAAATAGTTTTCCGGGACAACAGTGACTTCAGAAAAGAGCCTATCTCCGAATCTTAAAAAGAGGAGAAAAAACATGCAGGTAACAACAACTATCAATGAAACGAAAGAACTGATTAAGAAATGGAAGAAAGACGGAAAATCTATCGGACTCGTCCCGACAATGGGCTTTCTGCACGAAGGTCATGCAAGCCTGATCCAGAAATGCCGGGAGGAAAATGATATCGTCGTTGTGTCCGACTTTGTAAATCCGACGCAGTTCGGACCAAATGAAGATCTTGAGGCATATCCGAGAGATTTTGAACGGGACAGCCAGCTTTGCGAACGGATCGGTGCAGATCTTATTTTCTGTCCGTCACCGGAAGAAATGTACCATGACCCACACGCATTTGTCAGCATTGATCTGCTTTCCGAAACGCTTTGTGGAAAGACAAGGCCCATTCATTTCAAAGGCGTATGCACCGTTGTGTCAAAACTTTTCAACATCGTGACACCGGATCGTGCTTACTTCGGACAGAAGGATGCCCAGCAGCTTGCGATCATCCGCAAGATGGTACTGGATCTGAATTTTGATATCGAGATCATCGGATGCCCGATCATCCGGGAGGAAGACGGACTTGCGAAATCTTCCAGAAATACTTATTTAAATACTCAGGAAAGATCTGCCGCACTCTGCCTCTCAAGAGCAGTCAGGACAGGGCAGCAGATCATTCAGACAGGCATGGACGCAGAACAGGTACTGGCTGCCCTGCGTGCTGTAATTGAAGCAGAACCACTGGCAAAGATTGATTATATTTCCATGGTAGATGCACTGACAATGCAGCCGGTAGAGCGTGTTGACCGGAATGTGCTTGTAGCAATGGCTGTCTACATCGGGAAGACCCGGCTGATCGATAATTTTAGCTACGAGGTTTCATTATGAGCAGACTCTTACATACACTTGAAAAAATTGCATCCCTGCTCACAAAATATATCGGACTGATCATTATCTGCTTTTCCGTTCTTGCCTTTTTCTGGCGTGACGGATTTGCGTGGACGACCACTTATACTTCTGTATTTTTGGGTGTTGCCATGTTCGGCATGGGGCTGACTATTCATATGGGAGATTTTAAAGTTGTCTTTACCAGACCGAAAGAAGTGATCCTTGGTTTTATTGCTCAATATACACTTATGCCGGTCATTGCCTGGCTTCTCGCAACGGCATTTCACCTTCCGGCTGATCTTGCACTGGGAGTGATCCTGGTTGGCTGCTGCCCGGGTGGAACTGCAAGTAATGTCATCACTTATATTGCCGGTGGTGATGTTGCTCTCTCAGTCGGGATGACCATTGCCTCCACGCTTGCCGCACCGCTGATGACACCGCTGCTGGTATACCTTCTTGCCGGTGCATGGGTGGAAGTTTCCTTCTTCAGTATGGTAATTTCGGTGGTAAAGGTCGTTCTGATCCCGGTACTCCTGGGCATTTTTCTGCGATGGATCATCGGCAGGCAGATTGAAAAAATTTCCGGCATTCTGCCTCTTATTTCCGTTGTATCGATCGTCATGATCATCAGCGGCATCGTAGCTGTCAATGCAGAAAAGATCCTGACATCCGGTTTTGCGGTTCTCGGAATTGTAATGCTTCACAATCTTGCAGGCATGGGGCTTGGACTTGGAGCTTCCAGACTTTTTCGTGTGGAATATACAAAAGCTACTGCCATTGCGATCGAAGTCGGGATGCAGAACAGCGGTCTTGCGATCACACTTGCCACTGCCAATTTTGCAGCCAATCCATTTGCAACGCTCCCGGGAGCAATCTTCAGCGTATGGCATAATATTTCCGGATCTGTTTTCGCAAGTATACGTCGTAACGGATATCACCAGGAAAACGCCCCGGAAACTCGGAGCGTCTTAAGCGAAACTTCTTCATAAATATAGAACCTGGTTTTTCACACCCCCGCTGTATTTGCAAAGAGTTTTTCACCAAATTCACCCCTGCTCTGTGGAATTTCTGTCTTTTCCACAAAGCAGGGGTGTTTACATCGAATCATTCACCAATATTCTGATCGGTGCGTTTTGCCCTCAATGGTTTCATTCAAACCGCAGATGTCCGACTTTTTCTTTCGCTGTCAGACGCTCTTCCTCTTCTTCCGGGATCGACACATACATTTTGAATATCTTCTTTTCACGATCGGGATCAAATTGCGGATCGATAATACGTTCCTTCATTGACTGAGATCGGATTGGATACACCGTTCGTTCCAGTAGTCAACGTACCTACTTTTGTAGTACAGGCCGAGTTGGAATATACCCCATAGACTGCATTTCCAAGACTGTAGCAGCTATTATTGTCCGTCATTGCTGTATTAGCCGATGTCTTGGTCAGATACATGGTTCCGGTTGGTGCGTACGTCCAATATCCTAAATGCTGGGTATTTGAACCCGTACTTACCGCATAGGCTTTAAAGGAAGATGGTACGGAAGCCTTATGTGCTTCGACAAAGTTAAAAAAAGCTGTAAATCCGGTACTCTGTGCATTTCCACTGGTTGCACTTGAAAACGGAGACTGTCCACTGTAGTAGTAGCTGCTCAGTGTGGCCGTGACCAGAACGGCCTGAGAGGTGCTGCTGAAATTATACTGTGCTGCAGCCGGTCCATTGTAGCCATAATACATGGCAGCTTTTACTCCGGAATTTGTAATCTCGGTCGGTGTTCCCGTTGCCGTCCCTGCTGGTGGGGTTGTCTTTGCGTACTCCAAGCAAAAGGCCGGCTTTCCGTCTACCGCAAACTCTGCAGAGGAAATATTGTTATAGGTAACTTTGTTGTAAAGAATTACGGCTCTTGACATTTTAGGATTCGTAATACTGTTGCGAATCAATGGCACTACACCGCTTTCTGTTAATTCCAGATCACTCTTTCCGGCAAAGTAGCCATCATCCAGCCATCCCTCTTCATCCAGCCAGTCTTCCACGCCTAATGCCTTTGCAAGCTGTAACCGTTGTTGGTATTCCTTCTCATCCGGAAGTTCCCATTCTTCTGTCTGCGTCACCTCCTGCTTTGGTTCTTCCGTTTCTTCGGCAGCCTGCTCTTTTTCTTTCAGGATTACCTGCAGCAAGCTGTCTTTTTCCGGCATGGAAAAGGTAACGGTTCCATCGGCAAGATCCATCTGCTCCTTATTGACACGGACTTCCTTTATCTCTTTTCCGTCCGCAGGAGTAATGCTTGCTGCTACCTCACTTCCCGCTTCAATCTGATAAGTTGATGCAGTCTTCTGCTCAACATGATCACCTTTTACGGTTACTGTACTATCTTCTGCATCTACGGTCAGAAGATAGGTACTCTTTGCTTCTTCCGGCTGTTGATCTGCCGTAGTTTCTTCGGCAAAACCAGTTACATTGCTGGTCAGGATCAGCATCCCTGCCAGGAAGAAAGCGGTTAGTCTTTTTCCTACTTTCATGACTTTTTCCTTTCTTTTTTGTATTTAGGGTATGAAAAAAAGACTCTGCATCTGCAAAGTCTTTCCCTAGCTTATTTCTCTATTTTCTTTTCTGCTTTTTTATTTTGTCGCACCACAGCCACTGCATTTATATCCGGTGGTAACTGTCTCTGTCCACTCTGCCGAATCCTGTACCCATTTCTGTTCATTATGACCAGTTGCTTCGTGGTGAATTGTTCCAGTCTTTACTGGAAGTACGGAATAACCATAATTGCATCCATCAATCGAATGTTGTTCCCATCCGTAAGTACCTTCTACGCTATCAAACGTTGCCCCACATCCGCATACCACTTTTTCTGTATACTGATCTTCATCCCAAGCTGCGGAATCCTGTACCCACTGATTTTCGTAGTGTCCCGTTGCTTCATGGTAGACATTTTTCGTCTGGGCTACCCAGGTATGCGTATGCTGCGGCTTGCTGCTATTGGAAGAACTGGAGTTATTTGCTTTTGTCTCTGTCTTCTTCGTGCTGGAACTGCTGGATGACTTACTGGAGGAAGCTTTCGCTTCATCTTTTTTGGTTGTAGCCGTAGCGGATGCAGTACCGGTTTTCTTGGTATCATCCTTTTTTTCTGTCTTTTCTTCTTTTTTTGCCTCTTCTTTGGTCTCCGTTTTTTCTTCAGAGACATCCTCTTTCGCAGCATCCTCTTTTTTTACTTCTGTATCAGAACTTTTTTCCTCTGTTACAGATGCTTCCTGTTCCTTCTGATCTGATCCATTTCTTGAACCGCTGAATGCGACCCCACAGCCGATCAGGACCAGGACAAGAAGAAAAATCCCTGCCAATCCGATGGTTGCTACCTTCTTATGTTCCTTGAACCATTTCATAGTCTTTCCCTCTCTTTTTTAAAGTATGAGTCCCGTTAATTAGAGTATAGTAAATTTCTGGCAAAAAGCAAGCTTACATTTTCTCAAAGACCACACATTGTAAAATGCAATCCTGCTCCTTTACAATCTGCTACAGTTTTTCTATCGCAGTACCTGCAACTGCGTTGAGATCCAAGGGTGCTATGAATAGCACCTATTTTGGTATCATAATTAATTGTGATACCATTATGAAGTCTCCAATTCTCTATTCAGTTTTGAATTGATGGTTGGAAATTAATAGAGCAGCCGTTTGGCTGCTCCGGATACAAAAGAAAAATGTTCGCAACCATCATTTTTCAATGTAATGTGAAAAATGTGGGAGTAACATTTTCTGTGCCGGGGTTACGGCACAGGATGAAAAAGGGATAAAAAAGTATACTTTTTTGTTCCAGGAAAAAAATTAAATATTTTCAATGTTTTTTGCTGAAAAATGATAACTTTTAAAGAAATACTTGAAAATATAGCTCAAGTATGATCCCATCTTTGACAGTTGGAAAGATAAAAATGGCTACAAACCCAGTAAACATGG
>ENA-OPSZ01000835-OPSZ01000835.1-human-gut-metagenome-genome-assembly--contig:-NODE-835-length-17367-cov-2.159774_pt1 | contig 17367 bp, 18 predicted proteins | sample MGYA00241814_ERZ501919 | MGnify/ENA primary metagenome ERZ501919 (study PRJEB25962, sample SAMEA2042440) | human gut metagenome | biome: human gut; feature: human-associated habitat; material: faeces... | reverse complement strand
GAAAAAGAAAAGCCAGCAGCCGGAAAAACCGACTACTGGCGAGGTTTCTGGCGGAGCGGGTGGGATTCGAACCCACGGAACCTTGCGGTTCAACTGATTTCGAGTGTTGTAAGACTATGGCAGATTCACCTCCGGAGCAGGTCGTTTCAGGCCGCTTTGTAAGAAGCCGGAGACCCAGGCGCTGCAAGGGTTTTCGGACGTTCCGGCCCGTATCGGCCGGAGGCGATTTAAAGTGCCCCAGAGTTCAAATAAAACTGCGTTCTTGCGTAAAAAGCCGCCGTTCTTGCGCGTTTGCAAGAAGTCAGGCAAGAAAACAGAGACCCCGACAGCACCGATGAAGCACCCTTTCGGACCGCAAAAAACGGAAAGGAGCTTCGTCATGACATACGATGCAGAGGAACTCGAACAATACCCAGAGATCATGAACAAGGAGCAGCTGCGCAAGGTCTGCCATATCAGCAAACGGACGGCGCACTATCTGCTGCAGTTCAATCTGATCCCCCACGTCTGCACCGGGAAGAAAACCCGCTGCTACGCCATCAAGAAACGCGACGTCATCGACTTTATGATCAACCGGGAGATCAACCCCAGCCGGTACATCGTGCCCACCAGCTGGTACAAATACGGAAACGAGGAAGTGAAGCCCTACAAGATCCGCATTCAGCCGCCCCTCCCAAACGATTCGCAAAAGACGCGGCGCTATTACGAAAGCAAGCTCGCCGACTATCCGGACGTGATCGACGTGGCCGCTGTCGTGGACTTCACCGGCTACAACCACCACACGGTCTGCGAGTGGATTCGGTTCGGAAAGCTCCGTGCCCTAGCGTTGCAGCACAAGTACATGATCCCGAAGTGCTATCTGATCGACTGGCTCTCCTCGGAGGAGCACAACACAACCACCCGCAAGTCTCGCCGCCACATTGACCGGCTCTGGGAGCTGCAGAAATGGAGTGACGGGCAATGAGGGGAAATATCATCGAGGAGCTGTACTACGGCAACATCGACCCGCAGGATCGCGGCTACCGTCCCAAGAGCCCTGTGAAAAAGGCGTCCGACTCTCTGAACGACCTGGAGGAAAAGCTCACCGAGCAGCTCGTCGGCGAAAACAAGGAGCTGTTTCTCCACTTCTGCAACGCCTCCGCCGAGTTCATGGGCGAATCCGAGCTAGACACCTTCATCACCGGCTTCCGCTTCGGCGCACGGTTTATGATGGATACCTTCCTGAGCGACGACGCGCCGTTCGAGAGCTTTCTGGAAGGGTAGCATCAGCGGCAGAATTTGAAAAGTGCATTTTTCAGCACCGTTTTTCTATTGAAAAGTGTGATTCACTGCTTCTGCGACTGAAAATTCGCCGAATATTCACCGGAAATTCGCTTTATTCGCTCGACGAGGGTGAATAAAGCGAATTTTGTATTGCCTGTACAAGCAATATTAATTATAATACCTGCTGCAAGGATTATTTGTGCTAAAACCTATACACCTGAAAAAGGCTTCAGTCAACATACCATTTTTCTACAATATTGGAGTTCCCGCTATTGGGAGATGGACTCGCTTTTTCAAAGGCAGTTAGTGTGGGTAGATTTATAGCGGTTCCAAAAACCAAGGCATATCCTCGGCGCAGATATGTTATTCGATCAACCATTCCTTGATTCATGTAGGGAACCATTCGAGAGATATATTGGATATCATCTGGATTCTGAATTTTATGAATTATAAAGTTGTTACACTGCGACACAACCGTTTTTGATAACTCGCTTGGCCTTTGAGAGGATATTCCCATTAATAATCCAAATTTTCGCCCCTCCTTCGCAATTCGCTCGAATATGTTGTATCCTAAAACGCCATAATCCATGTCGGAGCGAACGAAACGGTGTGCTTCCTCAAGGATCAAGTTAATTGGCATTGAATTACGCGGAGATAGTGCTCTCAAATAATCAAAAAGCATTTTTGAAAACACCTTTGTGACTACTTCAGTAGCGGTATCGTCTAAATTACTTATATCGATATTGAGAAGTTGTGATACTCCAATAATATCTCTGATGTAATCATCAATACTTGAAAAAGAGGTTTTATCAAAGAAGTCGCCCTGTTCGCTTTCTGAAAGATGCTTAAGTCTTGTTATCAATGTTGATGTGTATTCATAGATCCGAGAGGAGTTAATGCTTCCCTCATACAGAACAGCGAACTCAACCGCCTCAGTAAACCTCTGTAGTGAATAAGGGATTGTATCCTTACTGGAAAATAGATCATTTACGTTTGGAAGGATGAATGTATCGCAGAACTGCATCAAGCTAACAGGAGCATACATCTTGGCAAACGAAAGGCTTATTGCCTTTGATATTGGAAGAGTATCGGGTGTGGTGTTGACTCCTCTATCATTATTGATGTCCGCATCTTTATTGCCAGGAATAATGGTATCTAGTTTGATTTCATCAGTGTGAAATTTGCTGAGGGTCATAAGTATTTTGGAATTCTGAGTGGTTGGATTTTCATTGCTGGATAGCACATCTTTTATTACAGATGCAACAATGTGGTTTTTTACCTTTTTGGCATTTTCATCATCACCAGGAGCATCAAAGACTCTTATCATATCAAGGGCACGACTAATAATTGGAACCTGAGTTTTTTCTGAAGCGTGTAGCAAAACTGCCCAATCGTCAACGCTTAGAGCCCATACCGGAATTTGCAGTCTCTTCTCAGCATCTCGAGCAGTACTCAGGAACTTAACATTGATGGCTGGATTCTTTTCGCCAATAGAAGCAAATGCATTTTCATACTCTCCGTTTGAGTCAAAAACAATGAAACGAGCTCCTTTAGCGGAATAATTGGTCTTGGTGAAAACCTCTTGAATTAGTCTTGCGATTGTGTTTGACTTGCCGGCTCCTGTATTCCCAAAAACCGCAAAGTGGAATCCAAAAAACTCATTTAGTTTAACTTTTACTTGGTACTCTGGGAATATAACTGATGTACCAATTGGAAGAACCGTCAGTTTTGTTTTCCCGTTTTCATCGACAATTTCACCGGAATTGATATCGAGCATTAGCCGGAGATCAGCTTCGCTGATTATCATTATCTCTGAAAAAACAGGCGGCATTTTTGTAACGCCAAAGCTAAAGCTACCATTACATATTTCGCCGATGAGATTGATTCGTAAGTATCTATGACTTTCTGCCTTGTTCAGTTTTTCTGAAACCATATCGCTTTTTTCATCGACGGCAATGATCTCAGCTATAATCCGCCGGTTAATATCATCAATAGCCACATACGAGCCTATTTCACCGACAAATCTTATACCGTCATAAAGCGTGACGTAATTGCCTAAATTGTTGTACAACTCGGCAACCACATTATTGTGACTTATAGATATTATCCGACCGATTACTCGTCTGTTCATACTATCAATTCCTTCTTATTTTGGGTCTTCAGAACTATCCCCGAGAACCACTGCGAGCTTTTTCAAGGATTTTTTAATTTCAATTTCTTCTCTTTGTTCTTCATCCTGCGTGGGAAGAACCCTCTCAACGAAGTTGTTGAAATAATGTATGTTATCTTCCGAATTGATGATCCAAATACGATTGTCTCCGATTTCCTGCAATTTTCTAATCATATCCGAATCGCCGAAAATAACAAGTCTGAAATCATATACTGAGAGAGCATTGAGAATAATGCGATTAATATGTTCGTCTCCGAAACTGTATCCCAACGATATCAGTACAGAATTCTTTTTTAGAAGACTGTTCTGCATCATTCTGAAAAGGTCTGAGTATGGAACCATCAGAGTTGTCCTATCCTTCTGGGGCGTGGGATAGATCATTATGGAATCATATTTTTTCCGACTCCTAATCAGTTCAATATCCTTTTCCAAAATGTGAGGGGTATCTGATCCGGAATTGTCATCTTTAAGCCAATTAATTGAACCGTGAATCTTGTAGAGGTTTATAAAATTGCTAACGCTTTTCCATACATCCCTACTTAATCCGAGGTTCTCTACAACTACATAGTTATAAGAATTGGGATTAAAGATTCGTTGAGCGCTTCCCAAAAAACCGTTGTTGTACATAATGCCCAGTTCATCAAGTGCATTTTCACTGTACAGATCGTAATTCGTCGTAAAAATGTTAACTGGTACCTGCCTGGTTTTCTTGACAATGCGCAGGTAAAACTCTTTGTATAGCTGAATAAGTTCTTTAGAATATGGTGTATTGCACACTCTTTCAAATATGAACTTATTAATGATACTAATTTTCCCAGATAGAGCTTTCCTGCTTTTTTCAGAAGTAGTTATATTTTTGAGCGAAATAAGGTAATTGATCAAGGCTTCCAAATTATTCGGAAAAAGGTCTTTGGCTGCATTCTTGCGATCAACTTTAAGATCGGGATTGCAATCATAAAACTCTCTTGCCAGACCAGCCATAGTTGGAATAGCCTTTTCAGCCCCAGTGTCATCTCGATAACTCGAGCAACCTGCCCCAATCAAGAAATTTAGGTTTTCTATCTGTAGGCACTGTGCAATCTCAGTTGCTAATTCATCTGCAGAAACCTCATATTTATGGTTTCCCTTATAAAAATTTATAGTCGAAGTATCCATGTCTGCTCTCCTCTCAGATACGATCGTCAAATCATCTAAGAAACCGTAGGCTTTGGGGAACGGTCTGTGATTTATTATCCTTCCAGCCGGTGCCGGATATCGTTCAGCCATTCGCCCTTGTATTTGAAATAGCGGGGACCGGCGACGGAGTATTTGCTGCCAGTGAGAAGCTGGGCTAAAGAAGAAAGCGAATAGCTCTGCCCCTGATAGCTAACTGTCTTATCATCTACGACGGTGCACTTGATCTCCGGGTTGTTGCAGTATTCGATCTCTTCACCGGGCTGAATGTTGCACATGGAAAAGCGGAAAGGCGACTGGCGCTCTTTGTGCTCGGCGTCGATCTCTTGTGCGGTTTCCTCCGCCTGCTTCTGAGCCTCGTCCATGGCGATCCGTTTCAGCTTGTCCGCGCAGCCGTGGATCTCTGCGATGGCCTCCAGGATGGAATAGGCATCCTCCGGCGACATGGCGTAGAACTCACGCACGCGCTGCTTTCCGTTGAAGTTCTCGATGGAGCGCAGGTTTGGATTCAGCTTGTCGATGATGCTGTGGATCTTCAGATCAGAAAGCCGGGAATTGACCTCATAGGTCGCATAAACCCGGAATGCAAAGGGAATGCACTCACTCCGATTGAGCTGCTGCAGCCGCTTGTCGATATCGTCCGCATACCCGATTTTCACATATTCCGGGAAGGACGGGTTGGTCAGTATGTAGATCACGCCAGATTTATCCATTGTCTATACCTCCGTTATGCCGCGACCCAGCCGTAGCCCTGAACGGCCATATCAATAAAGTGTGTCAGTAACAGATCAATCTTCACAGCAAACGTTTCCTTGTCATACGAAACCGGTAGATCTGCATCCAGCGACTTTTCAATCGCCGTTTTTACCTTTGCGCGCGGCTGTTCGTCCTTGTACCAATCCACAACCATCAGCTCCGACTTCTCCTCGGAAAGCTTCTTAAAAAGATTCTTCGCGGATAGCTTCACCTTCTGCTCCTCCGCCTTTGTAAGTTTCTTTCCGGCAATCAGCAAATCGAAGATTTCCAGTTCCTCTTCCGACAGCCCCTCGGCCTCCGGCCGCTTGTCCTCCGCTTTCAGATCTTCGATCAATTGGAGCAGCTGCTCGTAGTAGTCTTCATTCTCCGACCCGCCGGCGTTATAGCGATCAATGATATTGCGGAAGCGCTGAGAAAACTTCTGTCTCGTACAATTGCGATTCAGCATTTGCTGCAGTGCCTGCTCGATAAACGCCTTCAGATCGTCGATCTCCACGGCCTTGTACTTGGCGACCTTGATCTCCTTCTTTAGCTCCTCCACATCCACCTTGGAAAGGTCGATGACCTTCCCCTGGTGAATGACAAGCCCGGCGTCGTTATCCTCTGCTTTCTGCGAGGAAACGCTGGTGTCCAGAACTTGTGCCATACGCAGCCGGGCGCGATTGATCTTTTCGTCGTCAATGGTATGGCAGAAAAGCCCGTACAGATATGCCAGCGGCGAAAACTTTTCATTCTGCCAGTTCTTCTCAAAGATCTCCGGACGCGATGTCTCGTAGAGATTCATCAGCGTGTTCAGGATCACCTTGAATTTGTCCTTGTTTTCATCGTTGGAAATGATCGTATTGTAGGCTTCCCGCAGCAGATCCAGCCGATCAAGAGTGGATGCCTCTGCTACGATTGCACCGATATCAATGCCAAGGCTTAGCAGAAAATCATCCGCTTCATCGACAGCACTGTTGAGCAGGACAATCAGTTGGTCAATGTCCTTCGCCGGGAACTCCGTACCGTCATCACCGGCCGCGTACTCCGTCAAGGCTTTCTGCATATACTTGAACACATTGACGTAGTCCACGATGATGCCGCAGGGCTTGCCGGGATACACGCGGTTGGCGCGGGCGATGGCCTGCATGAGCGTGTGCCCCTTCATCGGTTTGTCCAGATAGAGCGTGGACAGGTTCTCCACATCGAAACCGGTCAGCCACATGGCACAGACAAACACGAGCTGCAAGGGATCATCGGGATCTTTGAAGCGGTCCTCAATATCCAGGCCTTCCGGCGTGACAGCGTTCATCTTCTGCCGGTGCATGGAAATGTCGAGCCCCTGCTTCTGGAACTTCTCATTCTCATCGGCTTCCTCAGAGACGATGACCGCCATTTCCACACGGTTCATGTAATTGAGGATGCGCGTCAGCTCATCGCGCTGTTCTTTGGTGGCGGCGCTGTTGCGCTCCTGCATGATCTTCTGCTTCTCAATCGCCCAGTAATGCTGCACCTTGTCGTACATCTTCACCGTCGTATACTTATCGACGGAGACGACCATGCCCTTCCCAAGGAAACCGCGGCGCGGGAAATGATGAGCAATATCCTGGGCGATCTTATCAATGCGATCCTCCCTCTTGATGACCTCCAAAATCCGAGAGGAGGAGTTTTCCAGCAAGCGGGTCTCGTCCTCGTTCAGGTTTTCCTCCTCGATGATGTCCACCACATCGTCGTCCAGAAAGTCATTTTCCAGCCCGACCTCCGGCACACGGCGGGAATAGAACAGCGGCACCGTGGAGCCGTCCTCCACCGACTGGGCGAAGTTATACTCTGACACATAGTTCCCGAACCACTGGTTGGTCAAGCGCTTGCTGCCCAGCAGCGGGGTGCCAGTAAAGGCGATATAATTGGCATTTGGCAAGGCCGTGCGCATGTTCTCCGCCAGATCCTTGTACTGTGTCCGGTGCGCTTCATCCACCAGCACGATGATATCGTCCCGGGTGGAGAGCACAGGGTACTTTTTACCCTTGTCATAGCGGAACTTATGGATCAGGGTGAAAATGAAGGATTTGTTGGTCTGCAGATAGTCCCGCAGCTGCTTACCGTTCTTCGGCTGGCATTCCTCTTTCTGCCCAATCACTTCCGTCTTTACAAAATTCTTGTGGATCTGGTCATCCAGGTCTTCGCGATCGGTGATGATCAGGAATGTGAAATTGCCCGAGATCTTGCGCCGAACCTTGCGGACGAAGAACACCATGGAAAAGGATTTGCCGGAACCCTGGGTGTGCCAGAACACGCCAAGCTTGCCCTGCAGCTCCGCCCGGTTCTTTACCGATTCCATCAAGTTGTTCACTCCGAAATACTGGTGGTTTTTGGCAATGATCTTGTTCTTCTGATTGCGGAACATGATGAAGTTTTCTATGTAGTCGATCAGCCGGCCTTTTTGCAGCAGGCCGTCGATGAAATACCGGACCGAGCTTTCGCCCACCGTACCGGCTTCCTTCAAAGCCTGACGGTCGGGCCGTTCCTTCTCGGAGTCCACCTTCAGCCACTCGAAGAAATGATTGTAGGTGGCGTTGAAGGCGCCGAGCCGTGTCTCCAGCCCGTTGGACAGCACGCAGATCTGATTGAGCGCAAACAGGTTCGGGATATCCCGCAGGTAGTTCTTCAGGTTGTCGTTATAGGCCTCCTCCACCTTGACGATGCTGTTTTTCAGCTCAACAAACACCATGGGCAGGCCGTTGATAAAAATCAGCACGTCCGGGCGACGCCAGTAGACGCGTCCTTGTATCCACATCTGGGAAACGGCGGTGAAGGTGTTGTTCTCCGGGCGGTCAAAATCGACCAGCTTCACAAAATCAAAATCCTCTTTGCCGTTGCGGCGGAGGCTGATTTTGATGCCGTTGCGGATCTGGTTGTAGTACTTGTAATTGGTGGCCGTCATATCCGTGGCGCTGAAATCCCGGCAGAGGTCGCGGGCGATCTCCTCCAGCTTTTCGCCGGGTATATCTGGATTTAGGCGCGCCAAGGCCTCCCGCAGAATAAGCGGGAGTACGCATTCTTTCTTGCTGCTTCGTCCAGTCCCATCCGGCAGCAGCTCGCGCTTGTCCGGAGAAGGGTCACAGCGCAGAATACCATATTGGAACGGGTCACCCTCCAACTTTTGCAGGATCGCCTGTTCAATATCGTCTTCGGATATGAAGTTGCGCATTGTAGTCACCACCTATATTATCCGTTCTTTTGAATGTCCTCTTTTAATTTCTTTACGCGCTCTTTGCGCTCCAGATGATCCAACTCCAGGAATGCCAGCAGGCACATTTGGTACATATCGTCATACCATTGTTCGATGTCGCTATCTTTCATATCTGCCACGAAATGAATATAGTTCTTACCAACTTGATCTGCGTTATTATGTCGTACATTTACACTATTCAGAAGATAGAACAAATCTGATTCCAACGAGCCGCTAACTTGCTTTAGTTTTGCTCTCTTTGGTTCTAACTTGTCTGCCAGCGCAATCAGTGTAGCCTTTTTTCTTTCGAGATCACCCTTCATCGAGTGATGGTTGTATTCAATAATCCTGTACGACAACGCAGGATCAACTATCTCCGCGGCAGAAATCGCCGCCTGGTCTTTGGGGACAAAATCAGTAATACCGTTTTGATTATTTGGCATATACCCTATGGTCTCGATAACCGTCAGCACTTGCTGGACATAGAACTGCATTGGGTCACCAATTCCGACTATACCACCGCCATAGATGGTATTTTGATTGTAGATGGCGAGATTATATGAATACTCACAAAAAGACACTAAATACTCTATGTCAAAGGTAGAAGGATTCTTTTCAAAGCTATATCCATAAAAATCATCAAAGTCATCTAAAGATACGCATGTACCGCGAAAGGGAAGCCGAACAAAATATGTCGCACAGTAATCCTTCAACGAAGATCCTGCTCCCACCATATCTTGAAACTTCTGTACACAAAACATTCCATATAGACGGTCATACTCTCTACGAATATCTATGGCCGCAGTTTTCAAAACTTGAGAAAAGGGAATGCGTTTCATAACAGCTTGACTCTATTTCTAAAATATATTTGCCGGACTATACTACTGCATTGTATTTGCACAGCGATAAAACAACCTGTCTTTTGCTATCTCTTTTACCGGCGTAGGAACTTTCTTGCAATCATCGATAGCTCCGGCGAGTATATCCTTGACGCTGATTCTCGAATTTCGGACGTCCCGAATAGCTTCCTTTGCCGTAACCCTGCGCTTGGAACTTCTTATCAGGGACTCCATGAAGCTTTGAAAAGAATCAATATATTCCTCTCGGATGCCCTTATTTACATTAATCGCAACATAGTTCTGGAAGTTTAGAACATTCTTTTGCCCAGGATTGTTCTGCAAGACGAGTACTTCCGTTTCACCGGAATAGTTCCACCGAATACGGTCTTGCAGTTTTTCCTTGAATTCAGTAAAGGCCTTTGTACTGAAATACCAGTCCCGCTGCATCATCGCATCGACTTTCCTATAAGTCTGGTCTTCTGCCTTGGCAAAATCATCAGTGTACCCGATAGCATAAATAGAGCAGTATTTTGCAGAATTGTAATGGATATACTCAAATTCCTTTAAGATTTTTTCTTCCGTTGGACGAGCGAAAAGGAAAACGACAATTTCCATGTTTTCAACTTGGCTTTCGATACGCTCTATTTCTTCGTATGTACTGGCGGCAAACATGATTACACCTCCGAATTGTCCTGATTTTTCGCTGCTTTGCTCCATTTCTCAATCAAGTAGTTTACAAACGCCGAACAGGAAACCAGCATGTATTTTGCGTCTTCGGCGGGCGCCCATTTGAAATCAATGCCTCCATGACGGATTCCGTCCTCGTCTGAAGTATACCCGTACATAGATGAAAACGCGTTTTCCATTGACGGGTGGATATGCACTCCGTAGTCTTTAAGCTTTTTTATTGTTTTCCCTAGAGTTGCATTCTTACCGGACAATCCAGTAATAATGCTGCAAACTGCCTCAACTGCACTGATCGACTCCTTAATTGAGTTTTCGTAATCAGGTAGGGGCCTTCGTGAAAAAAGCTCTGTTGCCTTTTTTAAATGTACATTTATACTGTTATAAGGGGTTTGTTGTGCCTGTTCGATACACTTTATTTCGTACTCATTTGTAATGGGGACTACTTGTCTTCCGATTACTCTGTATCCAGCATTCTCAGCCGATAGAACACCATTAAAGTTATCTATTGCATCACTGAGGTCTTTCGTCGGGAGAAATGCGAGATATATTTCAACGAAATCATAGATTCGATACCATTCTGCCTGATCATACCATTTCCGAAAAACAGCAAGATTTTTATCCAAATCAGCGTTATCATAAACGCTGGTATACGAAAGCCCACATGCATCCATTATTTCTTCGAGATAGTGAGAATCGATAACTGCAATATCATTACAGATTTCACATCTGTAAATATTCCAAATCCTGTTTCTTAATTCTATGGTCATGCTTTCCAACTGCAAAGGCTTTACCACATACCCATATCGTTCAGAAAAAGTGGACATTTTTACACCTCCAGCTTTCCGCTCATCAGGCGCGGTAGAAGCAGATCGCGCTGCTGGATGAGGTTCTTGTTTTCCTGTACCATCTGATAAACGCCATCGAAGATTGGCGTAACAATTGTTTCGAAATGATCCAGCACAGTCTTTTCCGGTTGAAGAATCTTTGTTGATTTCAGCTTATCCTCGTCAACACGCTGACGCCCATCGGCTCCATTCATGCTCAAAATGGCTGTCTGCCGGAAATAGTAGCTCCGGGCAATGCAATAAACATAGTGAGGCGTTAATGCCTTAGACCGCATAACGACAAACTCGGTCGAACCTCCGAGCACCTCGTTTTCCGGCATGCCCATAACAAACCCGGTTTTCCCGTTTTCCAGGCAGGGCGTAATTTTGGCCAGCAGAGTGTCGCCGTTTTGTGAGCGCCGACCTGAAATGGAATCCTGCCGCACAAAGCAGCCTGAATCTAATACCATGGAGTTCGTGCTGAGCGCTTCCATGGGGATGATCGTAAACTCCGTTTGATTCCCTGTTTTCAGCGTCGGGTTGAAATCAATGACCTCATCGGCTCGCCTATAAGCCCACCCCTTCGGGATACCATTTTCAAAATCTGCCTTCTCATGTCCGGGGAAGCGGAAGCGGACAAACCACTCCTTATACAGGTTTTCCGCCATCTGCTCCAAAACCTTGATGCGCTTGTTGTTGACTTCGATCAGATTGTCATAAGCGGAGAGAATGGAAACAATCTGGTCTTGTGCCTTCCTGTCGATATCAGGCAAGTCGATCTTTCCAATGTCCTTTGATGAAAAAGACGGAAAAGTCGACTGAGACAACTCTGCAATATTCGAGAGATATTTCACGACCTCATTTGTTGATAGATAGTAGAAGGCAAACCTCGTGTTATAGCTTGAGTTGTTTCGAAGCAGCACAAAGCCGGTCGACGCAACGGCATGCTCATAGCTGTCATTATAAAGATAATAATGACGCAAATTAGGGCGGACGGAGGAATACAGTATATCGCCAGGTCTTACTAATCGCTGTGCCCGTGAAGGAAACTCGTCTTCCAGAAAAGAGACTTCCGACAACAAACCTGCATTAACAGAAGATGTGTCAATATAATTGATAAAATCTGTGTATTTGCTTGTATTACCAACAGGGTTTAATGAAAAACTGTCTCTAACTTTCATACTCACACACCATTTATGCAAGAAAAATTTGGCGATACTGTAGATTCTAGATCTACTATCAACAGCAGACCATAAATAAGATTTATCATCTTGACGCAATCTATCTTCGATTTCTTCCGTGTAGAACGACCATGGGCAATCCAATGCCGATTAAGCCCCGTCGGTTCTTTCCCTTTGAAATCAGAAGGTGCAGAAAAAGAGTCCAAAGTTTTTTCTAACGTCAAAGCCAACGTTAACATCGCATATTCATCGTTATCGAGAAACTCGTCATTATCGAGTTTCTTCTTAATCACGTCGATGCGAGGCCCAAGACGTGATGTGGGATTCCCAGAAATATCGGTCAGCAAACCATCAAATACAGAGGTGAACCCTGTAACTGCCAGGTCACTATTACCATCCCGAAACGCTTCTGCAGATTGAGAATAAAGCCGTTTATGCTTCTGCATTGCCGGAGAAGAAAGGGTCTTGTCAATAGTTCTGTTTACCTTGGAGAATCGATCCCGGAGCATCTGCTCTCTAAGCGTTTTGCTGATGTTCTCTGAATCCACAATTTCATCGACAAATTCTTCGGTCATATAGTCCCAAAAGACAAACTGAGCATCTCCCATTTTTTCAATTGCTGAAAAACGACGGGAAACATGCAAAAGAACTTGTCCAATCTCTTCTACTTTTGGCTTATACTGCTCAAGCGCCTCAACAATAGGTTGCAGTGTGGATTGAATATTCTGCAATGCCTCCAGTGCAGGTCGGGTAATCTCTTGTATTCGAGAAAGAGCCGCACTCAACCCTGAAAAATCATACCCCTGCCAAGGAGAAGTAAAATCACTCATTTGTAAACAAACCTCTCAGGTTCAACGATATCTGCGCTTCTAGCTTCTTCGCTTCCTCATTCAAAGCTTCAAACTCCGCATTCAAGCCCAGCATAGTCTCTTTGAAATCAGCCTCAGTCATGCCGTCGTCCTCGATGACCACTCCCACGTAGCGCCCGGCGTTGAGGGAATAGTCCTGGTCGATAATGCCGTCCTCGCCGTCCAGCTTCGCCGCCTTGCACAGGCCGATCACATCCCGGTATTCGCCGTCGGGGAATCGCTCGGTCAGCCAGTCGATCTGGGCCTGCCAGTAGGCCTTCGTCTTGGTTTCCTTATCCTCAGCAGCTTCCGGAGCAGCCGCCAATGCCTCCCGATACTCCACAAGAAGTGCGACAAAGGCAGCAGTATCCCCATGATACAGGCGCGTGATGATTCCCAGGTTTTTGATCTGCTCGTCGCTGAACTTCCGGTGGGCTCGATCCACCTGCGTGAAAACGTTGCGGGCGTCGATGAACAAGATCTCGTTCTTTTTGTCCGTCTGGGGCTTGTGCTTGTCAAAGAACCAGAGCGTAGCCGGCAGGGTAACAGAGGAGAACATATTGGAGGGCAGCGTCACCATCTGGCTGATGATGCCCTCTTCGATCATCTTTTTTCGAATCTCATACTCGCTCTTGCCTGCGTCGGAAGCGGAGTTAGCCATAACCAGTGCCGCTTTGCCGTGCTCATTCAGGGCCGTGGCAAAGTAGCCGATCCACAGGTAGTTGGCGTTGGGAACCGTTTCTTTCTTGTCGGAGGCTTTTTTCGCCGACTTGGTGGAGTTGCGGGGAACGCCGTAGGTATTGAAGCGCGCATCACCGCTGACACGGTCAAAGGAGACCTCGTCCACGTTGAACGGCGGATTTGCCATGACGTAATCGAAGGCGCCGAAAGCGTTGTAGGGATCGGAGTAGAAGGAGTTGGCCTCGGATGTCGCCGCGCACGTTGTTGAGCAGCAGGTTCATTTTAGCCAGCTTCACGGTGTCCGGTTCCTTCTCTACACCGTAGCAGCGGAACTTCATCTGCTCCGCCTCGTTTGCATTGTGGGCGTGCATGTACCGCGCAGCCTGGACAAACATGCCGCCGGAACCGCAAGCGGGATCGAGAAATTTTTTATCGCCGGGCTGCGGGTCCAGCACTTCGACCATATACCGCACGACTGTGGCCGGCGTATAGAAGGTCCCGCCGTCCTTACCCTCTGCCAGGGCGAAGTTGCCGAGGAAGTATTCATAGATCTCGCCGAAGATATCAACGGTGCAGTTTTCGGGGATATCCTTGAAAATGCGGACGATGTTGGAGAGCAGCTCCGGCTCCTCCTCCGGCACGAGTTGGGCGTAGACCTCCTTGGGCAGCACACCCTCCATCTTGGGATTTTCCCGCTCGATGGCCTCCATGGCCTTTTTCACCAGATCGGCCTTCTCCGCTGTGTCCGGCGCGTCATTAATAAAGTCATAATAGGCGCACTCTGGGAGGAAGAAGCCGCACTTTTCGACCGCGATCTCCTTGCTGGTTTTCTCCATGCGGGTGCCGAGCCGCTTGGTATACTCCGCGTCGATCTCATCCTTGTGCTGCTTGAACAGAATATCCGCATAGCGAAGGAAGATCAGGCCGAGGATCGGCTGACCGTATTTGTTCGCCGCCAAATGCGCACCGGAACGCAGCACGTCCGCCGCATGCCAGAGGTTGTCCTTTAAGGTTTTCAGTTCTCTATCTGTCATTACGCTTTCACCTACATTAATTTGGGGGATCAATATCCAAATAGGAAATCAAGAATTGTTCTGCAAAAACATCACATCATAGATCGGCAGATACGTGATCTTACCGTTCGTCGTGATCTCGCGGGTATTGGACAGAACGAACGCCTTTTTCACGTGATAATCGTCGTTCTTTATAAAAGTGCTCAGCGCGCTGTGGACGGTGTAGTCCTTGCCGGATTTGACCTCGATGGGGATGGCGGAGAGGCTGTCGTAATCGTCGATCAGATAATCCACCTCGCCCTTGCTGCGGTTATCGTAATAGAACAGCTTGTAGCCGTGCGCGGCCAGCTCCTGGGCCACCACGCTTTCATACACAGAGCCGAGATTGATCCCCGTCTCATCGTCCAGGATCGCACGTATATTGCTGCCGTACAAAACGTCCGTCAAAAGGCCTACGTCGTTCAAATAGAGCTTGAGCAGGTTTTTGCCGACAGACTGTGTTAGGGGAAAGACTGGGGTAGTGATCGCGTTGACGTCCAGGGCGATTCCCGCGGAGATCAGATATTCAAACTCATCCTGATAGTCGGAAAAACGCTTGCCTCGCTTGTCCTCGATATCCTGAAAGACCACCCGTTTCTTCTTGCTCTCCAGATTGGAGGGGATCATATCGTAGATCCTGCGGATCTTCAGCTTCTTGTTATTGTCCGCCTCGTACTTCGACGCGTCATCAGCATAGAACGCGCGGATATCCCGATGGATCGTCCTGACCTTTACGATGTTGGTGTCTGCAATAAAGGAGTTCACGGCGTCGGGCAGCCCGCCAATCAACAGATATTTCTTGAAGAGGTCCATCACCTTCCCGTGCATAGCTGCATCCAGGCTCTCACCGGCAAGGAACTTCTCATGCATCATATCGATGGCGAACTGATTAAACCCGTTTGCCAACAGAAACTCCTCAAAATCCAGCGGGAACATGCGCTTTACTTCAATGCTTCCGATGGGGATCGAGGTGGTCTTCTTCAAGGTCACACCGAGCAGCGACCCGCTGGCGATATAGGTAAACCTGTCGTCCTGCTTTAAAAACTTGAGCATGGTCAGCAGGTGCGGATATGCCTGGATCTCATCAAGGAAAATCAGCGTGTTTTTCTTCTCTCCCATTCGCTCGCCGGCGATGGTACTGACTTGGAAATAGAAGTCCTTGACGGTGCGGACCTGCTCAAACAGCCGTGGACCGTTATAATCCTCCGCAAAGTTCAGCTCGATATAGTTCTCAAAGAACTGCTGCCCGACGTAGCGGATGATAAAGGTCTTTCCGATCTGCCGCGCCCCGTCGATAATCAGCACTTTGTTGGAGTCTGACTTCAAGTAGCTTTCGATATACGGCTGAATTTTCCGATATAACATAGCGCACCTCCGCACTTTTCAGCATAATCAACGCGCCGGGAAACACATAATTCAACTGGTTGCACATCTCGTGACAAACACATTTCAATATCTATTATACTCACAAAAACGCACAAATCAATAGCCGGTGCAAAATAAATATATCCCGTTGTCAAGACTGCAAATCCGATTATTGCACATTGGACTCTAGTGTAGCGCCGGGCTATCATATACGCGAAGGGAAACCAAAAACAATGCGTATATGAAGGAGGCGCGGCATGGAAAACAGATTTGCAGCAGCGCGGAGGCGGTATCTGCGCACGCACATGGACGGTATCTACACAGGGATGCTGCTGACGGGGACTCTAGAGCCGCATCTTGCCGAGATCGGCGAGTCGGCGCAGGCCATGTTTGACCGGCTCGTGGAGCAAATGAAGAAGGCCGAAGGCGTCACCGAGCAGCTGAAGGCTGAGAATCAAATGGAATGGGTGGGGTGGATGAACAGCATCCGCAGCCGAGCGGAGGAAGTTGTCCTTTCTGAGCTGGTTTATTGCTGAGGTGTGGTGATGTTCAAGCATAGAAGAAATCGAGTGTTAGCACTCTGCGCCAGCGAGCGACGGCTGCTGGTAAAGGCCCTGCTGTCCTTTCGGAACAAGCTGGTAGCAAGCGGCAAGCCCACCGAGGATATCAATGAGCTGCTGATCCGGCTGCTACGGTAAAAACTGAATAAGAGAAATGAGCGTCTGCTTCTGAAAAGAGGCAGGCGCTTATTTTTATGGCATCAATTTTGCAGCCACACCGATGAAATCCGGAATGGAAATGGCATCAATTTTGATGCCATAGACGAAAAATGGCTCCATTTCGGAGCCACGAGCAGTCCTGCATAGGAAAATGGCTCCAATTTGGAGCCAAAACAAAAGAATTTTTCAAGGGGGTTAATTTTTTGGCCTTCTCGCTGCCTACCAAGTGAGGGGAACTTTGAAAAAGCTCTGCACAAGCTCGGCTTTTTATAATTTACCAGCTCAAAAGAAAAAATTTTGAAAAGCAGCGGGAAAATCCGAAAAAAATTCGGCAAAGGGAAAGTGAGAGGAGCTTCTAAGCTTCCCCCGTGTACCTCGATAACTGAATAGCCGTTACCGAGACAGATATGACTGTGCGACGACCGCAAAAGAGCGAGCACGGCAACGCCGCGGAGACCCCGGGGCAGGCATATAAAAACGATATCGGAAGTACGGCACCAACCAAAAAACACAATTACCAGCGAAAGAAAGAAGGTGAAACACATGAACAAGCTACAACTGATCGATGCCGATACCCTGTATTACAAGCCTCTTGCCC
>ENA-OPSZ01000818-OPSZ01000818.1-human-gut-metagenome-genome-assembly--contig:-NODE-818-length-17677-cov-3.202361_pt1 | contig 17677 bp, 12 predicted proteins | sample MGYA00241814_ERZ501919 | MGnify/ENA primary metagenome ERZ501919 (study PRJEB25962, sample SAMEA2042440) | human gut metagenome | biome: human gut; feature: human-associated habitat; material: faeces... | reverse complement strand
GGCGTCCGCTATACTTACCAAGACGAGCAGGGTAAAAACTGCAACAAATGGGAAAGTTTTTCCACGAAAGAGGAGGCAATAAACCGCAAAAAACAAATCGAACATGAACTGGCAAACGGAACGTTTCTGATTCCGTCCACCATCACCGTCAAAGAGTTTTTGATGGAGTGGCTTCCCAAGCAATGCAACAAGCACAAATGGGCACCCTGCACCTATCAATCCAATCTGGGAACGGTCCAGAATCTTATCATCCCGTACATCGGCGATATGCAGATGCAAAAGCTCAAACCCTACCATCTGGAAGATTTGTATTCTACCCTCAGCAAAACGCCCTGCGGCCAGTATTATGAGGGCAAAAAGCAGGTTCTTTCGGAAAAGCAGAAGCAGCGTTTTCTCTCCGGCACGACCATCCACGAGGTACACCGCCTGCTGCGGACAGCGTTCCAATATGCGGTGGAGTGGGGCATCCTCATCAAAAGCCCCGTTCCGGTGGACAGCCCTAAAAAGTCGATTCAGGAGCGTGCCATCTGGGACGCGGACGAGATGTGGGCCGCACTTGCCAGCATGGAGGACCCGATTCTGCATCTGGCAGTCCATCTTACGCTGGTGGGTGCACTGCGTGAGGGCGAAGTCGCTGGCCTGACCCCGGAAGATCTTGATTTTGAGGGAGCAGACGGCACCGGCACATTCCGCATCAACAAGTGTATGCAGCGTGTCCAAAAGGTATCGCTGGAAAAAACAGGCAAGGGCTGCATCTTGCAGGAATTTGAAGATAAGCGTGAGGGCAGTACCACAACGCTGGTGCTCAAAAAGACCAAAACAGCATCTTCCAGCCGAACCATTTTCATGACAGCCGTGCTGAAAGAGGAATTGAAGCACTGGCTAAAGCGTTTGGAAATGGACGAAGCCGTTGACCCGGAACGCTATCGCAACAGCGGGATGCTCCTGCGCTTGCCCAATGGTCTGGCGGTGGAGCCGATCCTCATCCGCAAGAAGTTCATCAAGTGGCAGGACGAGCACCCGGAGTTCACTCGCATTGTGTTTCACGGTCTGCGGCATTCCAGTGCCACCTACCAGCTGATGATCTCCGGCGGCGATGTGAAAGCGGTACAAGGCACAACAGGCCACGCCAGTGCCAATCTGCTGGTCAACACCTATGCACACATCCAGCAGGATTCCCGTAAAAAGCTGGGCAAAAAGTTCGAGGAAGGCTTCTACAAGCCAGGAGAAACACTTGTGCAGGCTGCTCCGGTTGAAGCAGAACCGACCATCTCCGTGTCGGCACTTTTGGAGCTTTTGAAGGACGCAGACCCTGCCGTAAAAGCGCAGCTTCGCCTGGCTCTGCTGACCTGAATTGCAAAAAATAGCACGAATTGCAGAGTAATTCACAGACTTACTCCATCTGACACGAAAAATGCGGACCGTGCAAAAACCGTGCAGAGACCGTGCAAATGGCGTATAAAAAGAAAATCCCACGAGGAATCTTACGATTCTTCGTGGGATTTTGGTGCGCTCGAGGGAACTCGAATCCCTGGCCCTCTGATTAAAAGAATCCAAGGTGCATCATTCGTCAAATTTCAAAAGTTCGAAGAAACGTTATTTTTATCGTATCATCGTAAAACATGTCTTTGCACGCACCGCATTATTTGCATACAGCGTAATGCTTTGCAACCGTTATCCAGCTATTCAGGTGTGCAAAAAGTGTGCAAAAATGTGCAGACAGGCAAAACAAAGCCCAATGGACAAATCAACCACCGGTTTTATGGCAGGGTTTAGGACATCCGAACAGACACCGTTTGATATAGAAATGAGGTTCACCATGAACAAACTGCTTTCCTGCCGCTACAACATGGACACCAACCGAGTGGAGGCCCGGTTCGAGGGTGGCACCACTCTTGCCATCGACTGCATCGCCGTGGAGGACGAATACGGCAACACCCCGGCACAGCGGGCAGAACTGGACTGGCTGCTCTACAACAAGCCCTTGGAGTATGCCCGGCTTGTGCTAGGTGCTGAAATTGAGCATTACCTCTCACTTGGCTGCGACCACGGCAGACTGGAAGATTAACGGTTTGTTGAAATATCCACAGTAGACAGATATACTACAATTTATTATGATATTGTTAAAGACTCCGGCGATCGTTCGTATTATAAGTTGACAAAGGTTACTGGAAAGTACTATTGCAATAACTCTGCAACAAAAATTACGAGCCAAACTCTAAGAATTGGTCAAACTGGATACAGAAAAAGCTAATTTGAACAAGCTACGCGGGATGCAGCATAGAAAAGTGGCTCATCGAGCGTATAGACGATAAATGCGAAAGCAAATACGACCAGTACACACAATTGTTTTCAAGATTGGCGAAAGATATTGACGCTTTAGCTAAAGCATGATAGCATATAAAGGGGATTTTTTGTTTTCAAAAGTGGTTGTTCCTTTTACTAAGCATGTTTTTGAGATGCCGCTGCTGAGGCAAAGACCCATTCAGTCAGCCTACGGCTGACAGCTTCCTCACAAATGGGAAACCTTTTGAGATGGCACAAAGCGCAAGCTTTTCCCTTAGGGAAAGGTAGCAATTGCGAAGCAAATGACGAAAGAAGTTTCCGCCCTCAGTCGGTATTAGTTGCTGACCCAAAGGGATAACCACTTTTTAAAAGTCGCCGAATATTATTTTAAAAACAAAGTCGGTTTATCCGACAATACAAGGAGGACGCCCGTCTGTTTCTTTATAAATGAAAATTTTATGTTAGAGCGTACTATCTCTCGAAAAGTCGTCGAATGGCTATATGGTCATGGAATTATTGAACGCAGTGAATTGGTGCCAACTCAAAGCATCTACGACACTACATATACATACGATTTTTATGATGCTGGAACCTATCTCGACTGTAGTGTTGGTTGCTATTTCGGAGTAGTTGGTGCAAGTGAGCCTATCTGGTGGAGCGCAACTACGCAGGTTACAATTCCTAATTTGTGATGACAAATTGCTATGTATGAAATTGTTTTTGAGCCTAGTGATCTTAATATGTTAGCAGCCATAGGCATTATCGAAAAAGCGAAGCTGTTTCCTTATTTGCTTTCAATGGGTGATCTTCGACACCCCTGTGATTCCTGTTACCGTTGTGAGCAATTTATAAAATGCCTTTCAGAATATTGCACAGACTGCAAAAGTCAAGCAAAAAAGCTATGGGAAAAATATCATACGACAGAAGATATTATTCAAGACGCTATGATGAATCAAAAATCACTGCGTATATGGGTAAGGAACACTTCTGAATGCTGGTGTGGTATTTATTATATCTGCTTCTGTGCGGCAAAGCGTCACTCGGCAAACATTTCACTTGCATCAACAGAAGACTTGAAGAAAGTTTTAGAATTTAAGGGTGATCAAATTTCCGAAAAGACACTGAGTTCAGAAGATATTGCCGAATACGCTCAAAAGTGGGAAAAGCTATTAAGAGAAAACAAGCCTTTGCGTATTTGGCGTACAAACGAAGTAAGAAGTGTTGAATCGGATTATTTTGATCAAACAATCATTTGTTCAGCATCAACAGTTCCAATTTCAATTGGTGAACTTACGGCGTCTACATTAAAAGCAATCTCGGTTCCATTAAGTGACTGGTTTATCATGAAACGCATAGAAGAACTTTTGAAAAGAAAAGTTTTTCAGCTTTCTTTTTCAGCGAAAAGTTTTTCCAATTCGATGGTTTTACTAAACAACTCATTGTCGCCTTAATTCACAGCGGTGGTCCTCTATTTGCAACAGTTGTAAATAGAGGACCACTTTTTAATTCTGATTTTTAGCCAAAGATAATGCAACACGCATACCCCATACTCTTTCTATCAGCCAGCTTTGCCTGAATATCCACCAGCATCTGAAATTTTTGCTCCGGTACGATGCGGTTCTGCTTTTGCCGGGGATGGTGTTCGGCTTCGCCAGAGATAACCGATTTCAGTTCTTCTTCACTATATCCTGCGCCCAAAGTGCGGAACCGGATGAATCGTTTCTGCCGTGCGCCCTTGACAGAAGTGTACTTTCCGCGCTTGACCTCGTATCCCTGCTGCCCCAGTTTTTGCAGGAAATCTTCGTAGTCTTTGGGCTTTTCCGCCAGAATGTTGTCGATCACGCCGTCGGCATTGACACCGTAAGAGACAAAGTTATAGTTCTTGCCGGACATGTTCACCGGAGAACCGTGGGTCAGATGGCCGCCCTGAGACAGGTCCATGCCCATGACAGTATCGCCCAGATCCAGCAGAGCAAAATAAACTGCCAGATTGGCCTGTGCACCGGAGTGGGGCTGAACATTGGCATATTTTGCGCCGAACAGCTTGCAGGCACGCTCGATGGCAATGTTCTCCACCTCGTCCACATAGACACAGCCGCCATAGTAGCGCTTGCCGGGCAGGCCCTCGGCGTACTTGTTGGTCAGGATGCTGCCCATTGCGGCCATGACGGCGGGAGAGACGATGTTCTCACTGGCGATCAGTTCAATGTTCTGGCGCTGACGGTTCAGCTCGCGATCCATGGCTGCGGCCAACTCCGGATCAACGGTATTGACCAGACCGATGGTGTCCATCATTTCATTGTACATAATATTCTACCCCTCTCAATTTCCGGAGAAAGCCCCGGATCTCTGGATCTCTTCAAGCCACCCTGCTCCGCGCACGAACCGAATTGCTTTCTTTTATCATAGCAGAAAGCTGCAGAATCTTCAACTTCCATTTTGCCAAAAGGCTTGCTTTTTTCGTCTGAAGTGTTTATTATACTTGTATAAAAATGCAGTGTCGTTTTTGTATATTTTTCAAGTCAGTCAACCTTCAGATGAAGCGAGGTGTTCTCTGATGACGGTCAGTGAAGCAAAGCAGACCCAGCGCAAAGCGGGCTGTGCCGCACGCAAGGCTCTCGGCCCGGAAGAACGCAAGGCTGCAAATGCCGCTTTGTGCGCATTTCTCTGGCAGCTGGCTGCCGTGCAGAATGCGCAGACCATCCTGCTATACGCAGCGTTTGGTTCCGAAGCCGACCTTTCTGCCCTTGCGGAAAAGGCACAGGCGCAAGGCAAAACGCTGGCCTATCCGGTGTGCGGCGAGGCGTATTCCCTTACAGCCGCTGTGCCCGGCCCGGACGGCTGGGAGATGGGACAGTACGGCATCCGCACCCCCATCCTGAGCCGGTCGGAGATTCTGCTGCCGGAAGCGCTGGATCTGGTCCTTGTACCCTGCACGGCTTTTGATGCAGACTGCTTCCGGGTCGGCATGGGCAAGGGCTATTACGACCGGTATCTTCCCCGCTGCAAAAACGCGGTGAAGATCGGCATTGCATTTGAGGCACAGCGGGTGGAACATGCTGCCGTAGACGAGCACGACCAGCGGCTGGATGCCTATGTAACAGAGAGGGGTATTTACAAATGGAAATGACGAAGCTGAGCTGTGAGAAATTTCTCGCAGAGCTGGCCGGCAAAGCCCCCACGCCGGGCGGCGGCGGAACGGCGGCGCTGGTGGGTGCTGCCGGTGTAGCGCTGGGCAATATGGTGGGCAACCTGACCACCGGCAAAAAGAAATATGCCGCCGTGGAAGCAGACATTCAGGCCCTGAACACAAAGGCCGATGCCCTGCGCAAAGAGCTGGAGGCGCTGGTGCAGGCCGATGCCGATGCCTTTGCGCCGCTGGCTGCGGCCTACGGCTTGCCCAAGGACACACCAGAGCAGGCTGCACACAAAGCCGCCGTGCTGGAAAAGGCGCTGGATGCCGCCTGTGCCGTGCCACTTGAGGTCATGGAAAAGTGCGCCGAGGGCATTGCTCTGGTGGAAGAATACGCCGCCAAGGGCAGCGTGATGGCCGTCTCGGACGCAGGCTGTGCAGCCGCCCTGTGCAAGGCAGCCTTGCAGGCCGCAAGCCTGAATGTGTTCATCAACACAAAGCTGATGGCAGACCGTGAGCGCGCTGCTGCGTTGGACGCAAAAACAGACAAACTGCTGGATGAATTTGTGTCGCGGGCAGACGCTGTTTTTGCATCCGTGACGAACAAATTGCGGAATAAGTGAGGAAAAGTATTATGGCAACGATTTTGAAGGGCACACCCGTTGTAGCCGCTATGAACGAACGCAATGCGGCGCTGTGTGAGCAGCTCAAGGCAAAAGGCATCACTCCCACGCTGGCCGTGGTGCGTGTGGGTGAGCGGGAGGACGACCTCTCCTACGAGCGCGGCGTGATCGCCCGCTGCGGCAAGGTGGGCGTGGAGGTAAAGCAGTTTCTTCTGCCCGCCGATGCTTCGCAGGACGATCTGTTGAAGGCGATCGCCGAGGTGAACGCAGAGGATACCATCCACGGATGCCTGCTGTTCCGTCCGCTGCCCAAGCAGTTCAATGACCGCACTGTGCGTGCGGCGCTGGCTCCGGAAAAGGACATTGACGGCATCACGGACGATTCTCTGGCCGGTGTGTTCACTAATACCGATCTCGGCTACGCTCCCTGCACCGCGCAGGCCTGCCTTGAGATCCTGAAGTATTACAACATTCCGCTTTCCGGCAGGCGCGCTGTCGTAGTGGGCCGCAGCCTTGTGGTAGGCAAGCCCGCAGCCATGATGCTGGACCGCGAGAACGCCACCGTGACCATCTGCAATTCCCGCACGCAGAACCTGCCCGCCATCTGCAAGGAAGCAGATGTGGTAGTAGTGGCCATGGGCAAGATGGGTGCCGTGGGTGCCGACTGCCTGCGTGAGGGCCAGACCGTGGTAGACGTGGGCATCCATGTGAACGAAGAGGGCAAGCTGTGCGGTGACGTAAAGTTCAGCGAAGCAGAGCCAGTAGTGGATGCCATCACGCCGGTACCCGGCGGTGTGGGCACTGTGACCACCTCGGTTCTGGTGGGCCATGTCGTGCAGGCTGCAGCCAAAAAGGCCGGGCTGTAACGAATCATCGAACTATAAAATAAAAGACGCTTGATACACTGCTGTATGCTTCCCTGCCGGGAAAACATATTCAGACAAGACCAAGCGTCTTTTTTTGATTGCTATATTTTAGCCGCGGACAATGAGCAGCAGCAAAGCCGAAGCCACACACTGCATGATCAGCCAGCGGGCCACCACCTGCTCGTCGCTCCAGCCCTTATTCTTGCGGGCGTGGTCGTGCAGAGGGGTGCGGGTGTTCTTGAGGATGGAAATGTGCAAAAAGCGCTTCAGGCTGATCTTCAGGATGCCCAGACTGCCATCCACGATGAACACGATGGCTGCCAGCAGGAAGGCAAACGGATGGCCGCATTTGAGGGACAGCATTGCGATAAAGAAGCCCATTGCGCGGCTGCCGGCATCGCCCATCAGCAGGCTGGACGGCTTTGCGTTGGACCACAGATAGGCCAGCAGCGCGCCCATGAACACAACGCCTGCGGTGCCGTACTCGGCCAGCTCTGTTTTATAGGCCAGCAGGTAGGTGCCGATGGTCACCACTGCAACACTTGCCGAAAGGCCGTCCACGCCGTCGGTGCAGTTGACCACATTGATGCTGGTCCAGATCAGAATAACGATCAGCAGCAGGTACACAGCATACGGCAGAGTGAAACTCCACTGCAGGAAATTCACACCGCAGCCGTTGAAGTTGAGGTAGGTCACACCTGCAACAATGGCAATGGCAAAATCAATGATGCCCTTTTTATACTCGTTCCACGCAGTTTCGGCAGCATCGTCAAAGTAGCCGGACAGCATGGATGCAATAAGCAGGATGGTGTAGATGACGTATTCCACCTTGAACGGCAGGAATGCCAGCGATACCAGTGCGATGCACAGCACGAAGATCAGGCCGGAACCACGGGCCTTACCCTTGGAAAGCGCACCGTTCACCGCAAACTCGCGGCCATGGTCGTGCGGAAGCTTATCGTGAAAAACGGAGTCCATCAAAGCCGTAAGGGCAAACGCCAGCAGGAATGCCAGAGCATCGACACCGCGCTGTCCTACGACCGAAAGCAGTGATTCGATCATATTCAAAGTTCCTCTTTCTTTTATGTTTGTGAGAGAAGTGTATCACGCTATCCATAAAAAATCAATCATTCCCGGAGAAAAATCCACGTTTGATTGACTTTCTGCAGCACCGCACTTATAATAGTATATCAGTCTGTCGAAAAAGTTATTGTTTCTATAAAAGGAGAACTCATGTCCATCTCTCTTGAGCAGCTTTCGGCGCAGATGCGCCGGGGCGAACAGGTGCCGCTGCGGCACACCATGCAGGTGGTGCTCACACTGAGCATCCCATCCATCCTGCAGCAGATCGTGGTAACTGCGGTGGAGTACATCGACGCAGCCATGGTGGGGCATATCGGTGCATCTGCTACGGCATCCATTGGCATCGTCAGTTCCAGCACGTGGCTCATGCATGGAATGCTGGCCGGTCTATATATGTCCTTTGCCATTCAGGTGGCACAGTATCTGGGTGCAGACCGGCAGGACGATGCACGCGGTGTATTGCGCCAATCTATGATCTTCAACCTTGTGGTGGGCCTTGCAGCTGCGGCCTTCGGCATTGGCATCAGCCGCTTTCTGCCCGGATGGCTGGGTGCTGACCCTTCCCTGCAGGCGGATGCTTCGGCCTACTTTGCCATCTGGTCGGCTTCCCTGCCCTTTTTGATGATCATGGGAACCTACTCTTCCATGCTGCGTTCCTCCGGCGATGCCCTGACACCGGGCCTTATCAGCGTGCTGACCTGCGTGCTGGATGTGATCTTTAACTTCTGCCTTATCAATCCCACCCGTGAGATGGTGGTGTTTGGCCGCACAATGACCGTCTGGGGCCTTGGCTGGGGGGTACCGGGCGCAGCACTGGGCACCGCCCTTGCTACCGCTATCAGCGGTGTGCTGACCCTTGCCATCCTGCTGCTACGGGACGGCCCGCTGTGCATCCGCAAGCCCGGCTCCTGGCACATTACCAAAGCCTGCCTGCAGAACCTGTGGAAGGTAGGCGCACCGCTGGCCGCAGAGCGTGCAGTTCTTTCCTCGGCGCAGGTGCTGCTCATCCGCATCGTATCCGGCCTTGGCACCACCGCACTTGCTGCCAACAGTCTGGGTGTGAGCGCCGAAAGCCTGTGCTACATGGCAGGCTATGGCATTCAGGATGCATCCCTTGCACTGGTGGGGCAGGCCGTGGGCGCAAACCGTCGGGATATGGCAAAAAACTTTGCCTGGCTGTGCACCGGCATGGGCATAGGCATCATGGCGCTGACCGGTGTTGGCATGTACATTTTTGCGCCAAACCTGATGGGTATTTTCACCGCAGATGCGGCAGTTATTGCGCTGGGCGCACAGGTGCTGCGCATTGAAGCACTGGCCGAACCGATGTTCGGTGCCAGTATCGTTGCCAGCGGTGCCATGCAGGGTGCCGGAGACAGCACGGGATGCTTTGTGCTGAACCTTGTCAGCATGTGGGGCATCCGGCTCACGCTGGCTTCCCTGCTGGCTCCGCATTTTGGGCTGGTGGGCGTATGGATGGCCATGAGCTTTGAGCTGACCATGCGCGGTGTGCTGTTCCTTGTGCGGCTGGTACGCGGCAGATGGCTGGACAAAGGGGCATTAGCCTGATCGACCGCTGGCGGATATATTTTCCTCTAAATAACAGCTCCCCGGCCGGGAACCGCACTGCGGGACCTGACCGGGGAGTTTTGCTGTGGTTATACGATTTGAGAAGAAGAAAAAATGGAGAACAAGTTACTTTCTGCCGTGCAGGATGGGAGACAGCGGCTTGTAGATCAGCATGCACAGCACTGCATCCAGCAGGCCTTTGACCAGCGTGAAGGGCATATTGAAGATGACAAGGCACTTGATGAGGCTGTCTGCAGAAGGCAGGATGGCCTGATACATGCCGAGGATGGCTTCCAGCGGCATGTGGTAGAACTGCACATAGGCCGGATAGGTGATGAAGTAGTTGGACGGTACGCTGAACACAGCCATGGCTGCAGCGCCTGCAATAGCACCAATGATGGCGGTCTTGCGGCTCTTGTGGTGCTTATAGATAACGCCTGCCACAGCGGAGAAAACCGCACCCAGCATGAAGTTGCACAGCTCACCCACGCATGCAGTGGAAGTGCCCTTGATAACGATGTGCAGCAGGTTCTTCATAAAGCTGATGACCACACCGTACACCGGGCCGAGAGCAAAGGCACCCAGCAGAGCCGGCAGGTCAGAAAAGTCCATCTTGACGAAGGACGGAATGAGCATCGGAATGGGAAACTCAATGAACATCAGGATAAAGGCCACCGCGCTGAGCATGGCGGCAACAGTAAGATTGTGAGTCGTGCTTTTTTTCATGGTAATGATCCTTCCCGGGGTAAGATGCCCCTTGCAAAAATTGTTCCGAAAGCTCTTTTCGTATCTTGTTTTTTGGAACGGGAAGGACAAATAGAAAAGCACCCTGCTGCAACAAAAACACTGCAACAGGGCGCGTAGACAACGATTTGCCTGCCGTTTCTTGCATCCGGACTATACCGTTGGTCCCGGAGTTGCACCGGGTCAGCACCCTTGCGGGTGGTCGCGGACTTTACCGCCAGTGGGGAATCTCACCCCGCCCTGAAACGAACTTTCTGGCACAAAGTATAGCGTGGCAGGCCCAGCTTGTCAAGAGGGCATCTTAAAATTTGTGCAAAAAATGTCAAAGTAATTCTTTCAAGCGCCCTTCTCTGTAAGCTCTTGCCCGGGTGGGTGCGGTATGGTATCATAGATGGGTCGTATAAAATTCAGGAGGTTATCATGATCTTTTCTATTCGTGATCTTTCGTTTGAGCTTGGCTCTGTACTGCTGGAGGGCTGGTTTGCACTGGCTGCGCGCGCAGGGTGCGCACTGCTCATTCTGCTTGCCGCATGGCTGGTACGCCGCTGGCTGAGCAAAAGGGGCATTCCGGCACTGCTGTCCCGCAAGTGGCACTTTAACGGCACTCCCATCCTGCTGCGCAGCTTTGCGGTACCCATCCAGCGCATGTGCACTGCGGTTGGCGTATATCTGGCGGCAGCTTCCCTGCCCTGGGCCATTCCCGGCATTGCCAAGCTGCTGTTGGTCTGCTTCCGCCTTGTCATGACCCTGCTGGTCTGCGAAGGCCTGTATGCGGCATCGGATCTGGCCGACCTGCTGCTGGCTTCCTGCAGCCCGGAGATCCGCTCCAACAAAACACTCTGCTCTTTGCTGGACACCGCCTACAAGGTGCTGGTGATCGTGCTGTGCGTGGCAGCGTTGGCACAAGAAGTGGGCTTTCCCATCGGCAGCATTGTCGCCGGTGCCGGTCTGGTTGGTCTGACCATCTCGCTGGCCGCACAGGAAAGCGCCAGCAACCTGTTTTCCGGCATCGTGATTCTGCTGGACAAGCCCTTCTCGGTGGGCGACTGGATCACTGTGGGCGATGTGGAAGGCGAAGTGATCGACATCAACTTCCGTTCCACCCGCATCCGCTCGCTGGATAAAACCATCAATGTGGTGACGAACAGTAAGATCTGCTCTTCCACCGTGCAGAACGCCGCCCTGCGCACCATGCGGCCCTACAAGTTCAATCTGGGTGTCACCTATGGCACCACCCGCCCGAAGCTGGAACAGCTGATGAAAGACTTGCAGACCATGCTGGACGCAAGCCCTTACACCAACAAGGGTACCAACATCGTACAGCTTGCAAACTTTGGCGATTCCAGCATCAACATTCTGGTCTCCGCCTACCTGCTGACTAACGCCTACGCGGAATTTTTGCAGATGCAGAACGACCTGAACCTGAACATTATGGACATCATGCAGGCCGACGGTGTGGATTTTGCGTTCCCCTCCACCAGCGTGTATATCGAAAAGAACTGAGCAAACCTGTAAAGGGGCTGTTGCAAAATAGCGCCAACGAAAAGCGGAAAGCAAAAATCTCATCTTTTTCCCTCAAAAAGAGTAGAATTTTTCGGAACTGAAAATGCAAAAAGCTGAGCACCTGCTTTTTCACAGATGCTCAGCTTTTCTATACTCATTTTTTGAAATCTGCCTTTGAGGCCTCAACATTCTGCCCGTTTTGTACGGTGAATGCGGCGGCTATTTTCAATCAGTCAGCTCAAGACTGGCAGGCAGTGATCAGGCTCATCTTGTAGACCTCGTCGGCGTTGCAACCACGGGACAGATCGTTGATGGGAGCGTTCAGACCCTGCAGGATGGGGCCGTAAGCTGCATAACCACCCAGACGCTGAGCAATCTTATAGCCGATGTTGCCGGCCTCGATGCAGGGGAAGATGAAGGTGTTGGCCTGACCAGCCACCTTGCTGCCCTTGCACTTGACCTGTGCAACTTCGGGAGCAACGGCAGCGTCAAACTGCAGCTCACCGTCCACAGCCAACTCGGGATCCATTTCCTGAGCCCTGATCACAGCGTCATGGCTCAAAGCAACGGTGCCGCCCTTGCCGGAGCCCTTGGTGGAGAAGCTCAGCACAGCAACCTTCGGATCGATGCCGAACAACTTTGCGGTCTTAGCGGTCTCAATAGCAACCTCAGCAAGCTTTGCAGAAGCGGCGATCTTGACCTCGCCGGTAGCCTTATCAATGGTATCGGTATAGTCGATGTTAACAGCGCAGTCGCCCATGGCAATGCGCTTCAGGCCCTCTTCACCGCAGTCACGGTCCAGAATGAAGCAGGAGCTGACCAGATGTGCGCCCTTCTTGGTCTTGACCAGCTGCAGAGCGGGACGAATGGTGTCGGCAGTGGAGTAAGTAGCGCCGCCCAGCAGGCAATCAGCCTTGCCCATCTTCACCAGCATGGTGCCGAAGTAGTTGGACTTCTTCAGCAGAGCGGTGCACTCCTCAGCGGTCTGCTTGCCCTTGCGCAGCTCCACCATGGTGTTGACCATCTCATCGAAACCGGCATAGTTCTCGGGGTCGATGATTTCGGCAGCGGAAATATCAAAGTTACCGGCGGCAGCAGCAGCCTTGCACTCAGCCTCGTTGCCCACCATGACGACCTTCAGCACGCCCTCGGCCAGCAGCTTTGCAGCGGCCTCCAGAATGCGGGGATCATTGCCCTCGGTGAAAACGATCGTCTTGGGATTTGCCTTCAGCTGTGCTACCAGCGGTGCAAACATATCAGCCATTGTGATTACCTCCGAATTTACTTTCCAATATTCACATCCAGATATCTGTTGGACACAAGGATGCCTTTCTCTTTTATTCTAGCACATACGGCAAAAAGTTCAAGACAAAATTGGCTTTTTGTGCTACAATTTTTGCCTCACACATCATCGTTATTTTCCTGCCAAAGTAGTAAAACACGCCCTGCGTATTCCTCCACAATTTCCCGTAAACCACCTTCCACAAATTTCAATTTTAAGCTATGCACTTTTCATTCACGATTTTTCTTTTTTAAAAATGCAGAAAGTTCCAGTCAGTTCATGTATTTTTTACGTTAAAACGCAAAAAAGAGCCATTCTCCCGATTCTTCGAGAGAACAGCTCCATAGTATTGGCTTTATAAATATCAGATAGAAATGGTGTTTGCCACGTCCAGCAGCACCGGGTCAAGCGTCTTAGTCATTTCAAGAGCTTCATCCACAGGGTAATCCACCAGCTTTTCGCCCTTCATGCCGACGATGCGGTTATACTTGCCCTGCTCCAGCAGGCACACGGCATGGTAGCCCATTGCAGAAGCGTTCACACGGTCACGCAGAGTGGGAGAACCACCGCGCTGGACATGGCCCAGAATGGTGGCGCGGGAGTCGATGCCGGTGCGTGCCTGAATCTCGTTTGCGATTTCCTGTGCATGGCCAACACCCTCGGCAACGATAATAATGAAGTGACGCTTGCCGGTCTTCTGAGTCTCAGCGATCTTATCCAGAATATCACGCTGCATGTCAAATTCCTTCTCCGGCAGTAGAACAGCCATAGCGCCGGAAGCAATTGCAACATTCAGAGCAATATAACCGGCGTTGCGGCCCATGACCTCGACCACACTGCAGCGGTCGTGGCTCTGGGTGGTATCGCGCAGCTTGTCGATCATCTCCAGCGCGGTATTCATGGCGGTATCGTAGCCAATGGTGTAATCGGTGCAGGAAATATCGTTGTCAATCGTGCCGGGCAGACCGATCATCGGAATGCCGCGGTGGGCCAGCTCACGAGCGCCGCGGTAAGAACCGTCGCCGCCAATGACCACCAGCGCATCAATGCCCAGTTCGCGGCACTTCTCTGCACCCTTGTCCTGACCTTCCTTGGTCTTGAATTCCAGACAGCGGGCGGTATACAGAATGGTACCGCCTGCAGAGATGATGTTCGACACACTGCGCAGGTTCATCTCAAAGCATTCGCCGTTCAGCAGGCCATTGTAGCCACGCTGAATGCCGATCATGCGGTAACCCTTATGCAGGCCGGTACGGACTACGGCGCGCACGGCAGCGTTCATGCCAGGAGCATCACCACCGCTCGTCAATACGCCAATCGTTTTGATCTGCTTTTCCATACGAGAGTTTCCCTCCAATTTGTTTCTTCATTTACCCAATGGTATCACAGCGTTCTCCGTTTTAACGCTGTCCAAAGCACTTCATTTGCCTTGAATCATTATAACACAAACGCCTTATTTTGGAAACAGCCATCCCGCCGGATTTGCGTTAAGATTCGTGCACGGAAATGTCATTTTGTTGCAATGTTGTCCGTTCCGACCAGCCTTTCCAGCTCTTTGAACAGCAACGGATGGCCAGATGCGTACAGATGGCGCGGCACACGCAGATACTGCTTGGTATCGGTCAGATACAGGAGCACCGGCATGTCCCCATCAAAAATGCCAAGCAGATTGACCACCTTTGCATATTCCCTGCTGCTGCGGGAAGGCACACGGATATACAGCTTCTTTGCTGCCGTTTTCATCGGGTCCGGCCTGCCGTTATCCAGTCGGGCCGGATCGTAATTTTCGACCGGGACGATGCTCTCTGCCAGCAGCTTGGAAGCTTCATCCTCCCGTACCGACAGTCTGCCATCGATCACGACGACTGCATTTTCGTGCAGTGAATCCCGGAAAGCATCCAGCACCTTTGGGAATACGATCACTTCCATGGTGCCGGTCAGGTCTTCTACGCTGGTAAAAGCCATCATGCTGTTGGACTTTGTGGTCATCATGCGGCTTTTTACCACCGCGCACACAATGCGCACTTTTTCTCCATCCTTCACATGGGCATCTTCCCCTGTAAGATCCTTGATGGTGTGGGATGCAATGCGTGCCGATTGTTCCCGGTAAGCATCCAGCGGATGACCGGACAGATACAGACCGCTGACTTCCTTTTCCTGCTGGAGCAGTTCCTTATGGCTGTATTCCGGCAGCTGCTTTATTTCATAGTTATCCTCGGAAGCACCGCTCTGTGCTTCCCCGCTCATCACCGAGAACAGATCCAGCTGTCCATCCAGATTGCGCCGAGAGTCGGTCTCAATGCTCTTCAGAATACCCTCCACGGCCTCCACATGGCTGTGGCGGTTGTTGCCCAGATGATCGAATGCGCCGGCCTTGATGAGGCACTCCACTGCCCGGCGGTTCAGTTCATTGCCATGCATCCGCTTGCAGAAATCGTACAGGCTGGTGTAAGGCTTATTCTGCCGCCCCTTCACCACATTCTCGATCAGGTTGCGGCCCACATTTTTGACCGCATTCAGGCCAAAGCGGATCTGACCGCTTCCATCCGCCGTAAAGCCGCCGTTGGAAACATTCACATCCGGCGGCAGCACCTTGATGCCAAGGCGGGCACACTCGCCGGAATATTCAATGACCTTATCCGTGTTATCCAGCACACTGGTCAGCAAAGCCGCCATGAACTCACTGGGATAATGGCACTTGAGGTAGGCCGTCTGGAATGCCACATAGGCATAGCAGGCCGCATGGCTCTTATTGAACGCATATGAAGCGAAACTGGACATTTCATCGTAGATCTCATTGGCCACTTTCTCAGAGATGCCGTTTGCCACACAGCCGGGGCATTCGTTGCCGGGATCGGTGCAGCCGTACACAAAGTGCTCTCGCTCGGCCTCCATGACGGCATGTTTCTTTTTGCTCATGGCACGGCGGACATTGTCTGCCTGACCAAAAGAAAAACCTGCCAGCTCCCGGAAGATCTGCATGACCTGCTCCTGATAGACGATGCAGCCATTGGTCACATCCAGAATGTGGGCCAGCTGTGGGGTCTTATAGCTGATTTTGTCCGGCTCGTGGCGGTTGCGCAGGTAGGTGGGGATCGAATCCATGGGGCCGGGCCGGTACAGGCTGATCAGAGCGATAATGTCTTCTAGGTTCTGCGGCTGCAGGCCCACAAGCACCTGCTTCATGCCGGAAGATTCCAGCTGGAACACGCCCTCGGTGTCTCCCTGTCCCAGCATCCTGTAGGTGTCCGGGTCGTCGTAATCCAGCTTCTGGATGGAGAACTCCGGGTGGTGCTTCTGCACAGCAGTTTCCGCGTCATGAATGACGGTCAGCGTGCGCAGGCCCAAAAAGTCCATCTTCAAAAGGCCAAGTTCTTCGATTTCGGTCATGTTGAACTGGGTCACAGGCAGGCCGTCGTTGGTGGCCAGCGGCAGATAGTAGTCCGTAGGCTCCGGGGTAATGACGACACCCGCCGCATGGGTGGAAGCATGGCGAGGCATGCCCTCCACCTTCAAGGCCGTGTCGATCAGCTCTGTGACCTGCGGGTCGGTATCGTACATCCGCTTAAGTTCCGGCGATACCTCCAACGCACGCTTCAGCGTCATTTTCAGCTCCATGGGCACCTGCTTTGCCACAACATCTACCTGCTGATACGGAATGCCCATCACGCGGCCCACATCGCGGATGGCGTTGCGGGCGGCCATGGTGCCAAAGGTGACGATCTGAGCCACATGGTCGGCACCATATTTCCGGTTGACGTAATCGATCACTTCCTGACGGCGCTCGTAGCAGAAGTCCACATCAAAATCTGGCATACTGACGCGCTCCGGGTTCAGGAAGCGCTCAAAGATCAGGTTATAACGGATGGGGTCGATATCCGTGATGCCCACGCTGTAAGCCGCAATGCTGCCTGCGCCGGAGCCACGGCCCGGGCCTACCGGGATACCCTGACTCTTGGCGTAGTTCACGTAGTCCCACACGATAAGATAGTAGTTCGTGTAGCCCATCTTTTTGACCACGCCGATCTCGTATTCCAGACGGTCTTTGTTGGCCTGCGGAACATTGGGGCCGTAGCGGCGCTCCAAACCTTCCCAGCAGAGCTTTTCAAAAAACGCCTGATTATCCATACCATTCGGCGCTTTGTAATATGGAATTTTAGTGTGTCCAAAATCAAAATCAAAGTTACACTGTTCGGCAATTTTGGCGGTATTCTCGCAGGCTTCCGGCACCATGGAGAACAGCTCGTACATTTCATCTGTCGTTTTGACATAGAACTCGTCGGTCTGGAACTCCATTTTATCCGCATCCTGAATGGTCTTGCCGGTCTGGATGCAAAGCAGGATGCCCTGCATTTTGGCATCCTCCTTGCGCAGATAGTGGGAGTCGTTGGTGGCCGCCATGGGAATGCCGGTCTCCCGTGCAAGCTTGATGAGCTGCGGCAGCACAGTATTATCCTCTTCCAGACCATGGTCCTGAAGCTCGATATAATAGTTTTCCTCGCCGAAGAGGTCTCGATACCACAGCGCTGCTGCTTTGGCGCGCTCATAATCGCCCGCCAGAATGGCCTGCGGAACTTCGCCTGCCAAA
>ENA-OPSZ01000810-OPSZ01000810.1-human-gut-metagenome-genome-assembly--contig:-NODE-810-length-17864-cov-2.440283_pt1 | contig 17864 bp, 12 predicted proteins | sample MGYA00241814_ERZ501919 | MGnify/ENA primary metagenome ERZ501919 (study PRJEB25962, sample SAMEA2042440) | human gut metagenome | biome: human gut; feature: human-associated habitat; material: faeces... | reverse complement strand
CAATTCCCCGCTAACGTGGAAAAAGCAGCGAAGAGAATAAAGGATGCCATCCCGGCAGAGGAGATCAGGACCCGGAGAGACTTCCGGGAAATCACAACGTTCACGATCGACCCGAAAGACGCTAAGGATTTCGATGATGCCCTTTCCGCCCGTAAGCTGGATAATGGCAATTGGGAAGTTGGCGTTCATATCGCCGACGTGACCTACTACGTTAAACCGGAAAGCCTGATAGACCGGGAAGCTTTCAGTCGTGCGACATCTGTTTATCTTGTGGACCGTACCATCCCGATGTTGCCGGAACGCTTGTGCAATCAGATCTGTTCGCTCCGGCCGGATGAAGAGAAACTTTGTTTTTCCGTGATTTTCGAGCTGAATAAGAATGCCGAAATCCAACAGTCTCATATCACCCGTACCATTATCAAGAGCGATCGTCGCTTCACTTACGAAGAGGCTCAGGCTGTCATCGAAACCGGGGAGGGTGAATATAAAGAAGAAATCCTGGCACTTAACGGCCTGGCACAAAAATTGCGCGACCGCCGCTTCAAGGACGGGGCAATCGCTTTCGACCGTTATGAAGTCAAATTCGATATAGATGAGAACGGTAAGCCGTTGGGAACTTACATTAAAGAATCGAAGGAAGCCAATAAACTGATCGAAGAATTCATGTTATTGGCAAACCGTACGGTAGCCGAGTTTATTGGAAAGAGTAAGAATAAGACAAAGAAAACGTTTGTCTATCGTATCCATGAACAGCCGGACCCTGAGAAACTAAGAGATTTTTCCGCATTCATTAGCCGTTTCGGTTACAAAATGCGTACGGAAGGGACGAAAACGGATATATCCAAAGGGATCAATAAATTGTTGGATAGTGTACAGGGTAAACCGGAAGAAAACCTGGTGGAGACTTTGGCTATCCGTTCCATGCAGAAAGCCCACTATACGACGGATAATATCGGTCACTACGGGTTGGCAATGGACTATTATACACACTTCACTTCTCCTATCCGCCGTTATCCGGATATGATGGTGCACCGTTTGCTGGAACGCTATCTGGCAGGTGGCCGTAGTGTGATAAAGAACAAATATGAAGAGTATTGTAAACATTGCTCCGAGATGGAAATGGTGGCTTCAAATGCCGAACGTTCGTCCATCAAGTACAAGCAGGTCGAGTTTATGAAAGATAAATTGGGACAGGTATTCGACGGTGTCGTATCCGGTGTCACCGAATGGGGATTGTACGTGGAGCTGAATGATAACAAATGTGAAGGGCTTGTCCCGATTCGTGACCTCGATGACGACTATTACGAGTTTGACGACAAGAACTATTGTCTGCTCGGTCGTAGAACAAAGCGCATTTACCGGTTAGGAGATGCCATCACTGTAAAAGTAGCACAAGCTAACCTGGAAAGGAAACAGCTGGACTTTGCACTGGTCTGAACAATTGACCATTGACAATTTTGTTCGACCTTTGGCCGGTTCGTTACATTTCGAATTGTCACTGGTCAATTGCCCGTTATCAATTCCAGAAGATAAGTCCTGCCACTCCACAAGCAATCAATCCTAATCCCAAAAGAGCATAGAAAATACGGGCGCCTTTGCGTCCTAGCCACCTGACGAATGTCATGGCTCCGCTGGTCTGGAAATACCAGTCGAGATTCAGGATCGCAGCGATAACCGAGAATATCCCTAATGCGATAAAGAGTATCAGGATAAAATATTCGGTAGGTTCCATCTTATTTCACTTCTACGGTGCGGGAACCGTCCGGGTTCTCTGTGATGGCAACTTCCACAACGTCACCTGGTAATAAATCTTCGATTTTTTCCGGCCATTCGATAAAGCAGAGGGCACCGCTATAGAAATAATCTTCCGTGCCTATATCTTCCGCTTCGCTAGGTTTGTTGATGCGGTAGAAGTCAAAATGATAGATCAGCTCACCGGTTTCGCTACTGCGATATTCGTTGATAATGGCGAACGTTGGGCTGTTGATGACATCCTCCACGCCTAACTCTTCACAGATAGCCTTGATGAAAGTCGTTTTCCCTGCTCCCATATTCCCTCGGAATGCGAATACGGTACGATCGTCCATCCCGGCAATAAACTCTTTGGCTGCTTGGCGGATCGTATCTAAACTTTCGATTTTAATTGTACGCATAGCTTTGATAATTGGCAATTGACAATTGCCAATTCAGAGAGAAAGAGAATTGGCAACCGGCAATTGGTGTTTATGGTTGCAAAGTTAAAACAATTGGCAATTAACAATTGCCAATTGCCAATTATTTTGCAGTTGTCAATCATTTTACCGTCATCGTGATGAAAGGAACCAACATTTCCTCCATTGAAATACCACCGTGCTGGAATGTATTCTTATAATAAGAAACGTAATAGTTATAGTTGTTCGGATAAGCGAAAAAATCGTTGTTCATCGCAAAGATATATTTGCTGCTCAGGTTTGGGGAAGGTAACCCCGCTTTGTCGGGAAAGCGGATGTCAAACACGTCCTTCGGATTATAATTCAAGTTCTTGCCCACCTTATAGCGCAGGTTGGTATTTGTATTCTTATCACCTATCACTTTCTCCGGATTATCGACGCGGATAGTACCGTGGTCGGTCGTAACGATCACTTTATACCCTTTTCCGGCGATACGCTTGAAAAGTTCCAGCGTGCCCGAATGCTGGAACCAGGAGCGTGTCAGGCTACGATAGGCCGCTTCGCTCTGGGCCAGTTCGCGGATCATCTTGTTTTCGGTACGGGCGTGGGACAGCATATCGACAAAGTTCAGTACCACCACATTCAGCTGGTTATGAAGGAGGGAAGGGACGATATTCAGTAATTTGTCGTTATACTGCGAATCATGTACCTTATGGTAGGAGAACGTATATTTCTTACGGAACCGCTCGATCTGCGTTTGGATAAGCGGTGCTTCATTCAGGTTTTTCCCTTCCTCGCTGTCCTCGTCCACCCAAAGTTCCGGAAACATCTTTTCGATCTGCAAGGGCATCAGCCCGGAGAAGATCGAGTTGCGGGCATACTGTGTGGCGGTCGGAAGGATGCTGTAGTACAGGCTTTCGTCGAACGTATAGTATTCGGCAAGCAGATCTTTTACTTCGCGCCACTGGTCGAGACGGAAATTATCGATCAGGATGAAGAATACCTTATCCCCGTTGTCGAGCATCGGGAATACTTTCTTTTTAAACAAATCCGGGCTCATCAGCGGACGGATTTCAGGATGCTGAATCCAGTCCACGTAATTCTTTTTGACAAATTTACCGAATGCGTTGTTTGCTTCCTGTTTCTGCATGCGCAGCATGTCGGTCATCGGAACTTGGCTGTTTTCCAATTCGATTTCCCAATAGACGAGCTTCTTGTATACCTCCATCCAGTCATCGGTTGTCAGTGAGTCGTTGATCTGCATGCCGATACGCCCGAACTCCTGCTGATAGCCGACAGTCGTTGTTTCGGATATGATTACGTTCTTGTGGACATTCTTTTTGATAGACAAAAGCAGCTGGTTCGGATTGACCGGTTTGATCAGGTAATCGGCGATCTTGTTACCGATAGCCTGGTTCATGATGCTCTCTTCCTCGCTCTTGGTCACCATGACGACAGGGACATCGGGATTGATCGCCTTGATCTGCGCCAATGTTTCCAATCCGGTAAGCCCCGGCATATTCTCGTCCAGAAAAATAATGTCGAACGATTCTTCCTTACAGCATTCGATGGCGTCCTGCCCGCTGATTACCGGAATCACTTCATATCCCTTGTCCTGCAGGAAAAGGATGTGGGGCTTTAACAAATCTATCTCATCGTCTGCCCAAAGCACTCTGTCTTTCTTTGCTGCCATAGTTTTATCTTTCTTTTTTGAAGATGAACAAACCGGGTTCATCCCTACAAATGTATGATATTATAACGATATACCCCTTTATTTTGTATGTTCTTCCCTCATTTTTTAGTCTCTTTTGTATTACCTTTGTATAATATAAACGAGTTAACTGTACACGTATGAGACTATCCGTATTTGCCTTGGTCTGTCTGTTCCTTACTGCATGTGCCACACGGGAAAAAGGGCGTGAAAGAATATCCTTCAACAAAGAATGGCGCTTTGCCCTGACTGAAAAACAAGCCAATGCGTCCGCTCCCGATACGGATGACAGCAATTGGCGAGTCCTGAACTTGCCTCACGACTGGAGCATCGAGGCGGATTTTTCTCTCGATAACCCGGCAACTCCCGGAGGCGGTGCGCTGCCCGGTGGAATGGGGTGGTACCGGAAACACTTCAAACTGTCTGAAAGCGACAAGGGAAAAGTGATCTATATTGATTTCGACGGCGTTTACCGGAACAGTAGAGTCTGGCTGAACGGACATTTGTTAGGTTTTCGTCCCAACGGATATGTTTCGTTCCGTTATGATCTGACACCGTATCTGAATTATGGAAAGGAGGAGAATGTTTTGGTTGTCCAGGCCGATAACAGCGACCAGCCTAATTCCCGTTGGTATTCAGGGTCCGGCATTTACCGGAATGTATGGTTGGTGAAAACCGGACAAGTCCATGTGGACAATTGGGGGACAAACATCACTACTCCGGTCATGAATGCGGACAAGAGTACGGTCGAGATTGAAACGACTTTGAAAAACGAGGCATCCGATGTGACCGTGGAAGTTTCTACCCTGATACAAGACAAGGAAGGAAAGACCCTCTACCGGATATCCTCCCCGGTCGAGATAGCCGCAGGAGGAAAGAAAACCGTTACACACACGATAGAAATGTTCTATCCTGAACTATGGAGCGTCCGGAATCCTTATCTGTACACCGCCATAACCGAGGTGAGAGTCAGCAATAAATTGACGGATCGCTATCGAACCACATTCGGCATACGCAAATTCGATTGGGACGAGCATACGGGATTCTCCTTGAACGGAGAACCGACCAAAATATTGGGCGTCTGCCTGCATCATGACTTGGGATGCCTCGGAAGCGCGGTCAATCCGAGGGCGCTCGAACGTCAGCTGCAAATAATGAAAGACATGGGTGCCAATGCCGTCCGCACCAGCCATAACCCGCCGGCACCCGAATTGCTCGACATCTGTGACCGGATCGGATTGCTGGTGCAGGACGAGGCTTTCGATATGTGGCGGAAACGGAAATCACCGTACGACTATGCCCGATATTTTGACGAATGGCATGAAAAAGACTTGACAGACCAGGTCCTGCGCGACCGTAACCATCCGTCCGTCTTTATGTGGAGCATCGGAAACGAAGTACTGGAGCAATGGCAACATGCCGATGCCGACACGCTCAGTCTCGAAGCCGCCAACCTGATCCTCAATGCAGGCCATCCGGTGGATGACAAGATCTTGTCCGATACCGCCATGAGCGTACAGGGATTGATCGCCCATTCGTTGGCAGCGATCGTCAAGCGCCTGGATAAGACGCGCCCTGTCACTGCAGCCAACAACGAGGCGACACCGGGTAACCTGATCTTCCGTTCGAATGCATTGGATGTATTGGGATTCAACTATCACGAAAAGAATTACGAGCCGTTTCCGCAGAATTTTCCGGGCAAGACGTTAATTGTAAGCGAGTCTACTTCCGCCCTGATGACACGCGGCTACTACCAGATGCCGTCCGATTCGATGTATGTCTGGCCGAACACCTGGCGGGAACGGTTCGATCGTCCCGAACACCTTTGCTCGGCTTATGACAACTGCCATGTGCCTTGGGGCTCGACCCACGAGGTGACTTGGCGGGAAGTCAAACGGTTGCCTTATGTTTCAGGTATGTTTATCTGGACGGGCTTTGACTATCTGGGTGAACCGACACCTTACTGGTGGCCGAGCCGTAGCAGTTTCTTCGGTATTGTCGACTTGGCAGGTATTCCGAAAGATGTCTATTATATGTATCAGAGCGAATGGACCGACACGCCGGTTCTTCACCTTTTCCCGCACTGGAACTGGAAAAAGGGAGAGACTGTCGATGTCTGGGCCTACTATAACCAGGCGGACGAAGTGGAGCTTTTCCTGAACGGTGAGAGCCTGGGTGTCAAAAGCAAGCCGGACGATGCTTTCCATGTCTGCTGGCGGGTCCCTTTTACGCCGGGTACGTTGAAAGCCGTTTCCCGTAAGGACGGTAAGGAAGTGCTTACACGTGAAATCCGTACGGCCGGCGAACCTGCCCGGATCATGCTGATTCCCGATCGTTCCGCCTTGCACGCCGATGGCACGGATCTTTCATTCGTGACCGTGGAAATACAGGACCAAGACGGAAACCTGGTGCCGGATGCCGACAACCTGCTTCGCTTTACGGTTGAGGGGGACGGCTTTATCGCCGGGACAGATAACGGAGATCAGAATGATCCCGTCAGCCTCAAGAAACCGGAACGTCACGCTTTCTACGGAAAAGCAATGGCGGTCGTACAAAACACGGGCAAGGCGGGAACCATCCGGTTGAAAGCTACGGCGGAAGGCCTGCCGGATGCAATCGTGGAAATAAAGGTAGGAGAATAAGAGGGACAGGGCTTGGTTGCAGAACTTGTTTTTGCGGAATCCTCTGTCACTCTATCACACTTTACCATGCGGGTTTTGATAATCATGGTGCGTAGGAGTGATAGATGTCATATTTGTCTATCACTTATGTATCACCGGTTTTCTGAAAGTCATAGTCTTTGTTTTGCAATATAAGCATAGATTAATCAATTAGTTGGTATGTTTTGTTTCCATACATTCGGGTGTCTGGAGCAGAAACATCCGGGTGTAACCGCCCCATACACCCGGATGTTGAAAGGTGCAAGATGGGGGTGTCTGTGATCATTTCTGCTTGTTTTCGGTACTTTTCTTGCTTGTTTTGAAGAAAAAGCATCATAAGGGAGCCAAAACACTCCGGTGTGGATGCATATAGGTGTACTTAGTATAATTTAAAGAATAATGGAACTTCCAGGAGATGGTAATCAGGGATATTTATGTAAATTTGCCCGGAAATAAAAGAGTTTATGGAAGTAAAGATCATAAATAAGTCACACCATCCGCTGCCGGGATACGCGACTCTGCTGTCGGCAGGAATGGACATTCGTGCAAATCTGACGGGACCGGTAGTGTTGAAACCCCTTGAACGGAAACTGATTCCGACCGGATTATATATCGCGCTGCCGGAAGGCTATGAGGCACAGATGCGCCCCCGTAGCGGCCTGGCATTGAAGCATGGCATCACATTGCTGAACACGCCGGGTACTATCGATGCGGACTATCGCGGCGAGATCGGCATAATCCTGATAAACCTCTCTTCCGAACCGTTTACCATCAATGACGGGGAGCGTATTTGCCAGATGGTGATCACGGCTCACAGCCAGGTCGTCTGGCAGCCGGTGGAAGTGCTGGACGACACCGAACGGGGAGCCGGCGGCTTTGGCCACACGGGGAAATAATTAAAAATTAAGAATTAAGAATTAAAAAATATGGGAGGGATGCTAAAGTCTCTGATCTCGATATCTTTTCTGTTATTCCTGATCGGGAGTCCGCAATCGTTGAGGGCGCAGGATCAGGAGGCGAAGGTGGAAATATCGTCGAAGCCGAATAAAGTGAGTGCCGGGGATCAGCGGAAGTTCGATTACTTCTTCTATGAAGGGCTGAACCTGAAGGCAGCCGGGAAATTCGATGCCGCTTATGATGCCTTTAACCATTGCCTGGCGATCGATTCGACTGCGTCGGCTGTCTTATATGAACTTTCTTCGTTTTATGCCCAGCTGAACCGTCCGGAAAAGTCGCTGGAGATGTTGCGGCGTGCGGTGGCTTACAGTTCCGATAATTTTACCTACCGGCTGGCGTTGGCGACAATGAGCCGCAACCTCGGTATGTTCGGCGAGGCGTCGGACGAGTATGAGAAGCTTGTAAAAGATTATCCCGGAAAACCGGAGTTGAACTATTACTTGGCGGATGCGCTTACGCAGGAAGGTGAAATCGGGAAGGCGATCGATGCTTATGACGCCCTCGAATCGTCTATAGGCATGAGCGAGGCGCTTTCCATGCAGAAATATAAATTGTATAATGCGTTGGAGCAGAACGATAACGCGTTCAAAGAGGTGGAAAAGCTTGCCGCCAAATTCCCGATGGAATCCCGCTATCAGATCATTTTGGGGGATCTCCACTTGGAAAAGAATGATACGGTCAAAGCGTTGAAATATTATCAGAAAGCACACGAAATCGATCCGGAAAGTCCCTATTACATTGTCTCTATGGCGAACTATTATGAAGTCGTCGGTAATAAGGACGCCGCCGAGACGCAGATACGCAATGCATTAGTGAACGAGAAATTGGATGTCGAGACGAAAGTCGGTATCCTGTCCCGTTATATTCTCAAACTGCAGCAGACGAAGAAGGGGACCGAGAGTGCGAATGCCCTTTTCCAGACATTACTGGAACAGCATCCGGAAGATACCGATCTGAAACAGATGTACGGCAGTCTGCTGGTTGCGCAGGGGAAGACTGATGAGGCCCGTTTCCAGTTTCAGCTGATTACCGAGATGGAACCTTCGAATGCTGCTGCCTGGCAACAACTCTTGAATCTGGCGTTGAAGTCGGAAGACATTCCCGAAGTGATCCGTATCTGTACCCGTTGCCAGGAGCTTTTCCCCGATGCACCGGAGTATTACTTTTATCTTGGGATCGCTTATTTCCAGCAGGAAAAGTATCAGGATGCACTGGATACATACAAAGCCGGCCTGGAGATTATCCCGGAGACGAACGTCGGGTTGAAGTCTGATTTTTACGGACAGATAGGCGATATCTACTATCAGATCAAGAATATGCCGGAAGCCTATAAAGCGTATGATGAAGCGTTGAAGTACAACGACAAGAACGTGGTCGTCCTCAATAATTACGCCTATTTCCTCTCGCTGGAAAAGAAAGATCTGAAAAAGGCGGAACGGATGAGTGCATTGGCAGTCAAACTGGAACCGAACAATTCGACATATCTCGATACGTATGCCTGGATATTCTTTGTACAGGGAAACTATACGCTTGCCAAGATATACATAGAGAGCGCGCTTGCCAACGATACGACCAAAAGCTCCGAGCTGGTAGACCATTACGGCGATATCCTCTTCATGAGCGGCGATAAGGAAAAGGCGCTTGAACAATGGAAGAAAGCGAAGGAGATGGGAAAAGAAAGCGATGTGCTGGATCGCAAGATCGCAGAGGGAACCTATATAGAAGAGGAGGTCAAGAATGAATAAGATAAGCCTTGCCTTTGCGCTGGTCTTTTTTATCGCCCTGTCGTTCACAGGTTGTAAATCGACCAAGAAAGTCGGTACGGTCGAAGCGGGCGGGGCGAAAGCGCATAACGAGTTCTTTACGCTTATGCAGGAGCAGGCGTTCAAGTATGAAACCCTGACTGCACGCCTGAACGTGGACTTGAACTTGCCGGGCAACAATATGAGTTCGCGTGTGGATCTGAAGATGGTAAAAGACAGTGCTTTCCAGTTGTCCGTGCAACCCTTTTTAGGTATCGAGGTTTTCCGCGCCGAGATCAGTGTGGACAGCGTAAAGGTGATCGACCGTATGAACAAGCGCTATGTGGCTGACAATTATGCCAACCTGAAAGGGCAGACACCGATCGAGTTCAATTTTTATAATCTGCAGGCACTTTTCACCAACCGTCTGTTCCTTCCCGGACAGCAGGGGATCAGCCCGAAGCTGTACAACCGCTTTAAGCTGAAGCAGGACGGGCCCGCAGCCGAAATACAGGTAAAAGACGTGATGGGGTTGCTGTACACCTTTATGGCGGACGGGGAGGAGAAGATTCTCTCAACCTGTATTTCCGAACCTTCGGACCGTTACGCCTTGCAATGGGATTATGCTGATTTTCGCTTGGCAGACGGACAGCCTTTCCCGATGAGAATGGATGTGCAGGTGATGAAAGATGGCGCTTCGCAAGGAGGAGTCACGTTGCATTTCTCCCGCATGCAGACGGATGTCCCGGTGAAAATGGATTTTTCCATTCCTGCCAAATATAAACGTATCACATTGTCTCAGATCATCAAATCGTTGAGTAGTAATAAAATGTAAGATGAGATACTTCTGGTTCGTCATATTCGTGCTGTCGGTCGGTTCTGTTTCCGCACAGAACTCGGCAAGAGTACGCGAACTCGAAAAGCAGCGTAAAGCTGCACTTGCCGAGATCGAGATGACCAGCCAGCTATTGGACGAGACGCGGCAGACGGCGCGTAACTCGCTGAACCGGCTGAACCTGCTCTCCAAACAGATCCTTTCCCGCAAACAGGTCATCAGCCTCCTGAACCAGGAGATTGGGGAAATAGACAAGCAGATAGCCGCTTCCCGCCGGAACATCTCCCAACTGGAAAGAGAGTTGGAAAATAAACGGCAGAATTACGGTAAATCGGTTCAAAGCATATACAAACGCCGCAGTTCGCAGGATAAGTTGTTGTTCATCCTTTCCGCCGACAATTTTGCCCAGTCCCTTCGCCGTATGCGTTACCTTCGCGAGTATGCCGACTGGCAGAAGAAGCAGGCATCCGAAATTATCGGTAAGCAGAAGGAAATTGCCGGCAAGCAGAAAGAACTGGAAAAGACACGTGCCGAGAAGAACGCCTTATTGGGTGCGCGGGAGGATGAAAGTCGTAAGCTCCAGACCGAGGAATCGAGCCAGAAAGAAGAGGTGCAGCAGTTAAACCAGAAACAGAAACAGTTGCAGGCCGACCTGAAAAAGAAAAAGCAGCAGGCTGATGCCTTGAACCGCCAGATCGAAAAGCAGATAGCCGAAGAAATCGCCCGCGCCGAAGCCGAGGCCAAAGCTGCCCGCGAACGGGCGGCCCGCGCTGAAAGGAACCGTTTGGCACGTGAAAAGGCGGCTGCTTCAGGAAAGAAAGTCCCTGAAACAAAACCGGAGGCGGATCCGGTCCGCGAAGAACGTGTCGCCGACACCAAAGGCGGGTATGCCATGACAAAGGCCGAGAAGCGCTTATCCGATGATTTTGCAAGCAATAAGGGGCGTTTGCCTTATCCTGTGTCCGGCCGCCATACGATTGTCGCTGCCTTCGGCGAACAGCAGCACCAGGAATTGAAGTATGTCCGTACGAATAACAGCGGTATAGACATCCAGACCGCTCCGGGTACGGATGCCCGCGCCGTGTTCAATGGTGAGGTGACGCGTGTGTTCGTTGTTCCGGGATATAACAATTCGGTCATTGTCCGCCACGGTAACTATTTGACGGTATATAGCAACTTGAGCCAGGTCTATGTGAAGGCAGGCGATAAGGTGAGTACCCGCCAGGCGATCGGAAAGATCTTTACCGATACAGAGGACGGCAATGCCACAATCCTTCATTTCCAGCTTTGGAAAGAAAAGACGAAACTGAATCCGGCTCCGTGGCTGGATTGACGAAAAGGCGCATTGAGGCTGACCGGGGGCGCGTCACGACGGATGTAGCAGGTGTGTCAGGGCTGATCGTCGTCATGTGTCAACCGGAGTTTCCGGAGTGCGAACCTCACATCCTCTTTATTGATCAGAAAGTCCTTTGGGCGAGTTCCTGTTTTCCTGCAGAAAATAATCATGGAGAATGCCAGCATGGTGCTGAATGCGATACTGGAACTGATGGCCGATCCGAACACTCCGTAGTGCGGGATCAGCAGGTAGCCCGAAACAAGCAGGCTTATCAAACCGACAAAAGAACTGCCCGTGCTGTAACGTATTTTGCCGCTTCCGGTAAAATATTGGCATAGTATGCTGTTGCAGGCCAGTGCTATGATTCCGGCCGACAACCCTGTTATGACGTTGTGCATCCCTGCGAACTCGGCACTGAACAGATAATCCGTATAAATCCATTCCGGAATGAACAGGATACAGATGGTGGCTAGTGTGATGGCACAAAAAGTTAGTTTGAAGAACCGGAGCGTGATTTGTTTTTGCTCGCCGGGTTTATGTGTCCGGGCAACGCGGCTGTATGTGATAAAGCCGATGCTGCGATTGATATGCCAGACGCTCTCGGAAATCTTGGTTCCCGCATCCAGCAGTCCGACGCTTCCCAACCCGGCAAACCGTTGGATCAGGAAATAGTTGAGGCGGGTAGTCAGGATCTCGGCAATATTGTCCGCACTTCCCCAAAGCCCGTAAGCAAACATCTCTTTCAAAAGAGCGTATTGGGAGCGTCCCTTCCGGGGATCTGCCTCTTTTTTGTTCAGAAACGGCAGGAGTAGGAAAAGGCTGACGAGAAACGCGATGCCGTTTGTGAAATACATTCCCCACAGGTAAGCGGTTACGTTCTGTATCTTCAATCCGTAATAAAGGAATAATAAGACAAAAAATAGTAATCCTCCTTGCAAGACAAAGGTCAGGTTGAACCCGAAAATCTGATTCTTTCCCAACAGGAAACGGGAGTTTGCGGCAACGAGGGAGGTCAGGGTGGAAAGAATATAAATATCAAGAGCGTGCCCTTCGGGAAGCACTCCGAGGATGGCCATGCTGCCGCAAGCGATGCCTGCTCCGACGGGTGTCCAGCAGTAGGAAGGCAAAAATACGGCTTGCATGGAATAGCGGTTCATGAAATAGACGATCGTATTTCCCGCCAATATTCCGCAGAACATGGTGGCGATTCCTACTATCGCCAGAATCAGCCCGACCAGTCCGACTCCTTCGACACCCAATACCTTGGCATTGACAAAGATCAGTGCCAGGTTCAGGATGGCGATTAGGTAACGTGTGCCGATGGTTGTGAAGAGGTCCCTCATATTAATTGAAAGTTTGAAGAAAGAGAGGATGCGGTAGAGTGATCTTGCTCTTTTTCAATTGTCAATCGTCAATTGGTCGAGCAGCTTGATATACATATCGATTGCTTCCCGTATCTCCATCAGGCCGATATATTCGTCGGCTGCATGGGAACGGGCGGAGTTTCCCGGTCCGATCTTCACGGAAGGGAAGTGCATGAGGGCCTGGTCGCTCAAAGTAGGCGAACCGAAAGGCTCTTTTCCCATCATGACGGCACGGCGTACGAACGGATGTTGCAAATCTGTACGGGTGGAGTTGAGGCGGAAGCTGCGGGCTTTTATTTCGCAGCCGACCTGCGATTTGATCAGTTCGAACAGTTTTTCGTTGGGATAGAATTCGTTTGTCCGGATATCGACGGTGAATTCGCAGCGGTCCGGAACGACATTGTGCTGTGTCCCGGCGTGGATAATCGTGACGCTCATTTTCACCGGTCCGAGGAAATCGCTTTTTTCCGGGAACCATTCGATGTCTTTCATCGCAAGCGTGATCGCATTGATCCCCTCGTTCCGGGCGGCGTGTCCTGCCTTGCCGGTGCTGACACAGTCCAGTACCATCAGCCCCTTTTCAGCTACGGCAGGTTGCATGCCGGTCGGTTCGCCGACAACGGCGAATGCGATGGGGGGAAGGTCGGCAAGAGCGCTTTCCAGTCCGTTCTTGCCGGAAACTTCTTCTTCGCATGAAGCTAGGAAGATCAGGTTGTAGGGTTGTTCCTTCCCTGATAACACCCTGAATGCTTCATAAAGAGAGACTACGCTCGCGCCGGCATCATTGCTGCCAAGGCCGTACAGACGCTCGTCTTCCGTCTCCTCCGGATTGAACGGATCTTTCGTCCAGCCCGAAGCCGGTTTGACAGTGTCGATATGGGAGTTGAGCAGCAGAGTTGGTTTGTCCAGATCAAAACCGGGAGCGATCAGCCACAGATTATTCCCTTTGCGGTTCACCTTATACCCTGCTTTTTCCCAGCTCTGCTTGAGAAAATCAGCCGTTTCTCCCTCCTCCCTGCTGAAAGAAGGACGTGAAATCATCCCTTTTAATAGGTCTATTGCGTCGTAGTACATGATTATGTTTTATTCCGTTAATATTCTATCCACCGTCTCCCTGTCTTTTTTCAGTTGGTCGATCAGCTGGTCGAGGGTGTCGAATTTGATGTCGCCTCGTACGTGTTGTATGAACGTGACTGTTATTTCGTTATTGTAGATGTCGCCTGAGAAGTTGAGGATGTTTACTTCCAGCGTGATGTTGTCCCCGTTGTCCAGGGTCGGGCGGTTACCGATGTACAGCATTCCCTTGTAGCGCAGTCCGTTCAGATATACCCGAACGGCATATACGCCGATGCCCGGAATGATCTTGAAAGGCTCGTCCACTTGGATATTGGCGGTCGGGAAACCTAATTTCCGGCCGACCTTATAACCGCTGACGATACTTCCCCTCAGCCCGTAAGGATAAGTCAGCAGATGAGCCGCCTCCTCCACCCGGCATTCCGCAAGGAGTTTCCGTATTTCGGAAGAACTGACGGCCGCCTCTCCTTCGCTGTATTGCGAAGCCTTGATAACCCGGATGCCGCAAGTTTCGCCATAGGTTACATACTGCTCGAAGCCATCCTCGCGGTTATGCCCGAAACGGTGGTCGTAGCCGATCAGCAACGTGTCCACATGCAACCGGTCTGCCAATACGGTAGTGATAAACTCTTTTGCCGTCAGGCGGGATAGTTCGAGGGTGAAGTCCAGCACGATACAATAGTCGATCCCGGTGGAAGCCAAATGTTTCAATTTCTCTTCGAACGAATTGAGCAACTTCGGCTGATAGTCGGCATGCAGGACAGCACGGGGATGTTCGGGAAACGTGATGACGGCGGAAGGCAATCCGGCGGCTTCGGCCACCTGCTTCAGTTCGTGAATCAGAAAACGATGTCCCAGATGAACTCCGTCGAAAAAGCCGATAGTGGCTACCAGCCTTTTCCCTTTCAATGTCTCCGTGTCTCTTACAACAATCATCTTTTCAGTCTTAGGTACTTATAATTATATCTACAAAAGTACATAAAAACTGCGAGTAATAATAATACGGAAATAAATCGTACATTTGGAAAGTGATTTGAACGAAAAACATTTGTATTAAGTTTATATGAAAAAAACATGTATCTCCCTATGCCTGATCGTCTTTGCCGTACTTCAGGCATACGCTGCATCTTCCTGGAAAGAGACAAGAACGGTCGTCTTTACTCCCGCAGGAAGTGAAAAAACACATCTGCTCCAACCCGATCAGAGTATCTCCGAAACCGTTACGTTCGGACAGTCCGGAATCCCGACGCGGAAATTCTTGCGTGTGATCGGAGGAGTAAAGATGCTCCTTTTCAGAACAGAGGTGAAGAAATGTTCCGCCGGTCCGAGTTTTATATTGACGACAACTTGGATTCGGTGATCCGTAAAAAGGACCGTTATTCGCTTTATTTCAAAGGCGAAGATGATAATTTCGAGCGCCATGCCTATTACCGCATTTCCGGTAAGTTGCTGAAGCCGGGTGAACTGACGGTAACGCTGCCGGTCGTGAAGAAACAGGGGTTGACTGTTTCCGGGAATGGTGATTTCGGAGTCGAGATCGAATTGTTCTACCGGAAACTGGGACGGGCGGCTGACGATATCTATGACAAGCCGGATACCGTGCTTTACATGCCGGTCCCGGAAGGTACGGGAAAATATCAGACGGTGTCTGAGACATTCACATTGCCGGAAAATGTGGCTTGTGCTTTCCTGCGTATCGGCGGGACGCATTTCAGCGGCGAATGTTGGGTGGAAGCTCCGCGCCTGATACAAAACAAGAAAGCGGTTTGCTCCATACCGTTCACCAAGTTTGCCCAAAAACCGGACAACTACAACTACTGGATCGGCTGTAACCTCTCAACCCGCAGCTGGCCGATGTGGAAGCTCGAATTTAACGGGGAGACGCTTTTCGAAGGAAACATCTTCGACCGCGCTTCCAATGTGGCGGACTTCTATATCCCGCTTCCGTCTTCCTTGCATGGCAGTGGAGAGATGAAGCTGACGCTCCGGAAAGAGCCGCATCGCGCTGCTTATCCGTATGAACTGCGCGGCCTGGAGATCATCGAAGAGACCGCACGCGATTTTGAAGTCGTTTCCGTTCCTGAATATGTTGCCAAAAACGCCTCTTTCGGTATATTGGTGGAGACGAATAAGCCGAATGTCAGCCTCAAAATAAAGGTAAACGGTGCTGCCACGCCTGCCGAGCAGGAATGCCTGTTTGAAATCCCCGGCCTACATGTCGTGGAAATGCGTGCAGGCGAGGTCGGTCACGCCATCCCGCTGGTGTTTGACGACGGCAGCCGTACGGAACAGGCGCAAATCCGCCAGGTGATCGACAAGGAGGCAGAGCAGATCTATCTTTCGTCCGGTGACGAAATCTATATCGACAAGCAATATACGCCGTATGATTATTTCTTCAAATGGTATGTTTCCAACCGGATCGGTAACTGGTATCAGTTCCGTCCTTCCTACCAGTGGAGCGGTTTCCGAGTAGCTGATCCTGCCGTCATCGGCCATTACACCCGGTTGCTGGACCAGTTGAAGATCCCGTACGCCTGGCAAGTCGAAGGACGTACGCTGGCAGGCAGCCGGATCAATCCTTCTTTGGAAACATTGGCTACCCCGATGTTCCGTGGCAAGCAGGCGCATGAGAATGACGGCGGCTACTATTACTGGCAGCATTTCCAGTACCAGGGAGTATTCTCCGATATGGCGGCACGCAACCGTCCTTATGGCGGAATCTTTGCCAAACATCGTCCGATTTATACCGACCACGGTGTCTTTATCCATTATGATCCGGAAGGGGTGACGGACATGGCCGACGGCGCCCGCAAGCTCGTTGCCAATTTCCGCTATTCCAAAGGTCCGAGCACGCGCCATACGGGACCGTCCACGCTGTTCCGTTATTTGTATCAAGCCGGTTACGACTGGCTGGGAGCCGAACAGATGTACGGGCCGGAAGAAATCATACTCTCTTCCCTGCGTGGTGCATCCCGCGCCTACAGCCGTCCGCTTTACGGGACGCTTCATGCCATGCAATGGGGCTCAGGGCCGTTTACCGATCCGAAACACTCCCTGCGCCTGTATATGTCGCTGGCCGTTGCTTATATGCACGGTTCTTCCCATATGAATACGGAAGAGGCCTTGTGGACGGACGAATATATGAACGACCGTTATTCCGTTTCCGGCAAGGAACATCTGTTTGCCCAGCATCAGATGCTCGATTTCGTGGAAACGCATTCCCGCCGTGGCGACTTGAGAAGCAATATTGCCGTGATCCAGGGGCGTAACGACGCCTGGAAGTCGTTCGGTCGTGGCAGCCTGTGGTCGCAGAAGGGTGATAAATGGAAGTTCAATAAGGCATGCGAGAGTTTCGATCTGCTGAATGTCTTCTATCCGGACAATATCGTGGATGGCTGCGGGCCGGAAGGTTGGTTTACTTCCACCCCTTACGGTACGGTTGACTTGCTGCCTGTCGAAGCACCGCAAGACGTGATGGACCGATATAAGGCGATGATCTTCCTCGGATGGAACAGTTACGACGCGAATGACTTCCTGCGTATCCGCGATTTTGTATTCAAGGGCGGAACGCTTTTGCTCACGGCGGCCCATCTGAACGAAGAGGTGCAGCCCGACCAGCCGGTCCGTTTCCCTGCCGACGATGCGGTTATCCGTGAGATGTTGGGAGAAAATTACCGGCAACTGACCACTAAGACGGAGATCGCCTGCGGTTCGGGAAAAATCATCTATTTCCCCCAGAAAGCCTATCCAGCCGAAACGATGTTGAAAGCTGATTATGTGGAAGCCATGAAAGAAATTGCTGCCAAGGCTGCCGGTGAGGAAACCTGCAAAGGCTGGATGGAGGCGGCTCCTTCAGTCGGTTTCACGGTTTGGGATCATTCGGACCGCCGTACGATCTATCTGTTGAATACCGATTGGGCGAGCGACCAAGACCAGCGTCCGGCCACCTTTATCTATAAAGGTAAAAAGTTTCCGGTTGTTGTGCGCCGTTATCATATTGAAACCATCCATTGCGCTGACGGCTTGGCTGTCATG
>ENA-OPSZ01000808-OPSZ01000808.1-human-gut-metagenome-genome-assembly--contig:-NODE-808-length-17891-cov-3.606470_pt1 | contig 17891 bp, 8 predicted proteins | sample MGYA00241814_ERZ501919 | MGnify/ENA primary metagenome ERZ501919 (study PRJEB25962, sample SAMEA2042440) | human gut metagenome | biome: human gut; feature: human-associated habitat; material: faeces... | reverse complement strand
CGCCCCGGCGTCAGTCGCCGGGAACAGATCGCCGCCGTCGGACAGCGAACCGGACCCGTCAAACAGCGCGAAGGCGCTTCCCGAACCCGACGAAGGCTTATCTTTGACGTTGGCCGCGGCGACGGTCGATTTGAGCAGCGACTGTTGCAGATTACGGACATGGTCCGTCAGCGGTTCGCGCGAACGGAGCCGCTCCTCGAACCACGCCACGAGGTCCTTCGCCATGAGGTCGGCCGTATAAGGATCGTCGGCCTTCGAAGCCGCGAGGCCCAGCGTTCCGAGCTTTTCAAGAAGCGTGCGCGCAATCCGGCGCTGGAGGTATTCGCATGCCTGCACGCGGTTGTAAACGTTCTTCGACACCCCCTGCCGGTCGATCCAGCCGAGGTCGGCGGTCAGGGCGAGCGCCTCGCGCAGGGCGCGTCGCTGCACTTCGCGCGGCACGGCCGTGCAGGCGGGCCGGGCCGTTCCCTCGTAGACCGGATTCATATAGACGCCCCCGATGTAGCGCATCAGCTGCAAGGCGAGGGAGTTGACGCGCAGAACCATCTCCGTGAGCAGCTCCTCGCGGAACTTGTAGTCGCCGTCGCGGCCCGAAAGCCACCCGTCGCCGTGCTCGGCGACATATTTCAGATTGGCCGATTGCAGCGCCACGCTCCGGAACAGGTCGTCGCCCAGGTCTCCGGCCCCCACGCGGGGATCGTAAGTCCCGGAGGCGTACTGCGCGAAGAAACAGCGGGGGTCTCCCTCCTTCGAGGCGAGCAGGCGGCGCAGCTCCGGAACCTCGTCGTGCGGCGTCACAGCCCCCGGAACGGGCTTGTAGAGCCACTCGACGGCCAGGTAATCGTAAGGACCCAGCGCATCGGCCACGAGCTTCACACCGCGCTCCCTGTCGCCCGGCTGCGCGACGATGTTGTAGAACACGTCGTCGGTGATCGACGCCGCCAGGCCGTTTTCCCGCGTAAACGACGGCGAACGGAGCGAGTCGGTCAGATAGGCCGACGAGGCGGCGTAGTTGGGCATCACGCCGAAAGCCGAGGCCGCACGGCGGGCCACCATGGCCGTTAGGGCGTCGGCGATCTGACGCGCCGAAGGCTGCGTGGTGCGCGCCTCGGGGTCGGCGGCCGACAACGTCAGGAGCAGCTTCTTCTGAATGGCGGCCGTGAAATTGAAGGGCACGAAGATGTCGGTCCCGAGGATTTCACCGCTGCGCGGATCGACCCACGAGGCGGTGTAGAGTTCCGAATTGGAGGTTCCCGTGCGCCGCACGCAGTTGTTATAGAGGCTGTTGTCGTTGAAAGCCGGATCAGCCGGAAAAGGCTCTACCCGCACGACATCCTTGCAGCCGATCTTCGCGAAGGCATCGTTCCACAGCAGAAGCCCCCGCTCGACGGCGGCATAGGCCGAAGCGTCGAAAGCCGTGTCGACGTAAAACACCACGGGACGCACCTTCCCCGCGCTGTCGAGGATCGAACGGCGGCAGACGTAATAATCGGTTTTGGCCTCCTGCTCCCGGTCCGAGAAGCGTTTGAACGCCTTGGCCGCCAGCCCGAGCCGCTGGTCGCAGAGCCGCATCCGCCGTTCGGGATCGCCCAGCACGCGGAGCGTGCGGCGGGCGACGATCGACTGGGGCTTGTCTTTCCACAGGTCGAGCAGGCCGAGGAAGCTGACCGTCGTGCCGTAGGAAAGCTCTCCCACCACCGAAACGCACCCTTTTCCGCCCGTCACGCCGGTCAGCATCGAACGGTCCTTCTTGTAATCGGCCTTGGCCGTCATCCAGCCGCCGTAGGTGTTGCCGCCCTCGGGGTCGATCGGACGCAGGCGTTTGACGTCCCCGACGAAAAGCGCCGTGACGTCGACGACGGACGATTTCCCGTCGGGCGTGCGGGCCTTCACGGCATACGAGGCCACGATCGGACCGATGTTGCTCCGCCCGACGGCCTCACGCATCGCCGGGCTGCCGTCGACGATCACCACCGGAGCGAACTCCCGCATGCAGAGGAGCGTGTCGCTCTTCCCGCGGCCGAACTCGACCATGTAGGGCGGCACGGGCTGCTGGTGGGCCAGTCCGTCGCCGGGATCGCCCGTCCACTCGATCGTCGTGGTGATCATCAGCCCCCGGCCGAGCAGCGAATCGGGGAGTTCGAGGTAGAGTTTGTCCGCAGTCAGGTGCAGGGTCAGCCCGCCGCCGCGGACAGTCTCCACCCGCTTGTCCTTGAACAGTTTCTCGTAGGGAGTCGCCTTGGCGGCGGTATCGGCCTCCTGCTTCTTTTTCTTGTCGCGCTTCCTGTCCCCGGCTCCGGCTTCCACGGCGGCCGACCCGGCCGCCCGGACGGGCCGAGACGCCGCCGGCAGCAGCAAGATTCCCGCCAGCAGCGGAAGGAAAGCTATTTTAAACAGTTTCATCATGGTCCGGAAGATTTATTTTTTCAACGCTTTCTCGATGTTGCGCAGCAACAACTCGTAGTGCAGGCGCGCTTCGCCCGTCGCCGAAGCGCTCTTCGTGCGGAGCATCGCACGCAGTTTGAGCAGCGCGGCATAATCCCCGGCCTCGGTGTTGCGCGGGTCGTAGTAGTTCAGGCGCGGAGAGCCGTAGCCCAGCAGCGGCGCGGTGTCGACGCGGTGCGCGGCGGAGAAGGTTTCGAAGGGGTCGTGGCCGCAGCGTTCCCCGCAGGCGGTGAGCGCCGCGGTGCGGGCCGCATGCTCCCCAAGGAAGGCGGGAACGGGCATCAGTCCCTCGTCGGAGACCAGCTTCTTCTCCTCCCGCGCCCCCGTCCCGGTGTATTTCAGCCCGGCCGAAAGGCTGAGACTGCGGACGTATTCGCGCTGGAGCATCATCTCCAGTGCATCGGGCGTGCGGCCCTTCAGCGTCGAAGCCCACACGAATTCATAGACATCCCTGCGGCACTCCTCGGGCGTGTAGGCCTCCTTTTCGGCCAGCGCGGCGCTCAAAGCCACACGCGCCGGGGCGGCCACGACGACCGACACCAGCGAAGCCATGATCGACTCGGCGGGCGAACCCATCAGCGGCATGTCGCGGATCAGTTCGGCGTTGTCCAGCCACTTCATGTCCTTGAGCTGCGCGAGACAGAACAGCAGGGCTTCGCGCTGGCGTTCGCGCGGCACGCTGCGGTAGGCTTCCACGGGGTCGCCCTCCATCTTCTCGGCGAAGTAGATGCCGCCGACGTTGGCCAGCACGTGGTTCAGGTAGCGGATATACTGCGTGAGCACCTCGTCGTAGAGGGTGCGCCGCTGGGAGAAATCGGGGTCCTGGGCGCTGATCCAGGCGTTCATGTTGCCGAGAATGTATTTCAGATTGGCGATGCCGTAGCCCGAGGCCTTCACGGCGTCGTCGCCCAGATCCTCCGACTGCGAACGGGGATCGATCGAGCGGCTGAACTGCTGCTTGCCGAAACGGTAGACCGAATCGGCGGCGGCCCCGGTTATCCATTTCGAAGTGACGGCATATTCGTCGGCAGCCGTCGCAGCGTCGGGCACGGGCGTGTAGAGCCATTTCACGGCATAGTAGTCGTAGAGGCCGAAACGCGGCGGGGTGAGCTTCACGCCGCGCTCCCTATCCCCGGGCCGGGCCACGTAGTTGAAGCGAGCGTAGTCCATGATCGAGGTGGTCGTGCCGTACTTCTGCGTGAACGACGGCGAGCGGAGCGAATCGACAGGAATCACCGCCGAGGCGCTCATGTTGTGCATGTAACCCAGGCAATGGCCGACCTCGTGGGCCACGACGTAGCGCAGTCCGTCGCCGATCACCTCCTCGGGAATCGTCACGGCGCGCACGCGCTCGTCGGCCTGCGCCGTCTGGACGAACAGCCAGTTGTTCAGCAGTTTCATCACGTCGTGGTAGACATAGACCGAAGCGTTGAGTATCTCGCCGCTGCGCGGATCGACCCACGAAGGCCCCATGGCGTTGGCGATGGCGATCGGCGCGTAGCGAATGCACGAATACTTGATGTTGTCGGGATCGAATTCGGGATCGTCCTTCGGATAGGGCTTTGCGGCGATGGCGTTTTTAAATCCGATGCGCCCGAAAGGCTCGTTCCACTGGTCGACGGCCTCGAAAATATGCTTTTTCCACATCTCCGGGAATCCGTCGTCGACGTAGAAAACGATCTGTTTCTTCGGCGCGACCCGCTCGCCGCGCTTCCAGGCATCCATGTCCGACGGCTCCAGCCGCCAGCGGTGGGCGTAGTAGATCACCTTGGCACGCTGCTCGCGCTCGCTGAAAAGCACCTTGCCGGTCGGGAACACCGACATGCGGCTGTCGGTGATGCGCGGACGGTAAGGCTCGCGGGGCAGCAACACCAGCGAACGGGTCATCACGGCCGTCAGCGGCTGGTCCTTGACCAGCGTCGTGCGGCCGCGGGTGAGCGTGAAAATATAGCTCAACGTACTGCGCACCACCACATTGTCGCTGAAAGCCTTGATTTCGCCCAGCATCGAACGCTCCTTCTGAAAGGTCTTCTTCAGCTCGAAAGCCGTATAAAGTCCGTACTTCGAGAAGGGCGACATCTCCTCCACGTCGGCCACGAACAGGTCCGTGACGTTGACCACCACGGCCGTGCTGTCCCGGTTCCAGGCCTCGATCTTGTAATTGCGCAGGATGGGATCGGCCGTGTTCCGCTTCACCGCCTCAGCCAGCGCGCGGGAAGCCCCCGTCTCGTCGGTGATGTTCTCGCAGTTGACCGTACGCAGTTGGACCGAACGGTCGTTGCGCGTGAAAACCACGTGCAGCGGATAGTCCGACTTGGAGCCGGTCGTCGCCGCAGCGTTGTCCGAAACCTCCGAAATGGTCGATCCGAGCAGCATTTCGCGCCCGAAAAGCGAATCGGGAATCTCGAAATAGAGCTTCCCCTTGACGTCGTGCAGGCGGAACATGCCGTCGGCCACCGTATGTTTCTCCTTGAAGAGTTTGTCGTAATCGCTTTCCTTCGGTTTTTCGGCCGAACTCTCCGCCTTCTTCGAAGCGGAGGATTTGGGCTTCTTCGCCGTCGCCGTCGCCGCCGTGAGGCAGAGCAACAGCACCAATAGTTTTCGGATCATCTGCTGAAATTTAGAATTGTGTTCGAGGTTCTTTTCGTCCCGGTTCCTGCGACCGTTCCATAATAAAGAGGGAATTTTGCCGGAAACGACATACACGAAGGCCGAAAAAAATGGGCCGCGTCGTGTGACGCGGCCCGCTCATCCCTGATTTTCAGCGGATCAGTACATATACTCGGTTTTGGATGGGTTGCCTCCCTGCTGCGACCACGACGCGGCGCAGCCCTCGGCCGCACCCTTCACCGCGAAGACGGTGGGCTTGTCATCCTTCATGCCGTTGACGTAGATCGTGCCGTCGTAGGAGATCGTCGGCGACGAACGCAGCTCGTCGGCCAGCTTGATCTCCGCCACGCGCGAGCCGTCCTCCGGGCGGAGTTTCACCAGCTTGCCCGTAGTCCGGTCGTTGTAATAGACGAAGCCCTGATCGTCAACGGCCGGAACGCCGTTGATGTCGCCGTCGGCGGCGTGCTCCCAGCGTTTCACGCCCTGCGCGGAGATGGCCGTGACGTGGGCCGCCACGCTGCCGGTCTTCTGCGTCGCGGCGTAGACCGTGCCGTCCTCGCCCAGCGCCACGCCCATGCCCGACTGGGCGCAATCGCCCTTGACGGGACAGTACCAGTCCGGTTCGGGCGTCTGCCCGTAGACGGTCTTTGCCGGATCATAACAGTAGACGACACCCCCGCCCAGACTCTTGTCCGCACGCACGCCCTGGTTCTGGAACAGGATGTAGACCTTGCCGCCGGGACCCGACGCAGGCTGCGTGCCGTTCGGCGCCTCGCACGTAGCATCCTTGCCGCTGCCGCCGTAGTTGTGCTCGCGGCCGTTCGACTTCACGCAGGAGAATTTCCACTTGCCCGCGCCGTCGGGGAAGAAGACGCGCATGCCGTGACTGCCGCCCGTACCGGCGATCACCATGCCGTTTTTGAGCGGCAGCACGCCGCCGTAGGAGCCGCCGTTGACGTGTCGCTCGTCCACCAGGTCGCCCGACGATTTGTCGTAGACCTGGAAATTCTGATGCCCCGAAGGCACGTTGCGCGCCACAATGAAGAGATATTTCTCGGTGACGGCCGGCGAGAGTAACCGGAAGCTGGCGTTCACGCCCGTATTCACATGAGCCGCCCCCGGCGCCGCCGCTGACGGCGTAGAACGCGCTGCCTCCCGCACCCTTGTTCGGCTCGTTGAAGCCCGCCAGCGCGTAGACCGTGCCGTCCTCGTCGACCGAAGGCGTCGGCGACTGCACCTTGATCGAACCGCTGTTGTTCTCGGCCGACGCACCGTCCTTGCCGATGTCGAAGGCCCAGAGACGCTCGCCGGCCTTCGTGAAGCAGACCAGCGAATAACCCGTCGAAGTCACATAGACATACTCGCCGTCGGGGCTGACCGCGGGCGACGTGCCGAACACATAGGCGTCCTTCGTGTCGTCGTAGGGGTACGACCAGAGCAGGTCGAGGCTGATGGCGCCGCGGCCCACGTCGATGGTCACCGTCTTGGTGTTCCTGCCTTTCTTGTTGTCGGTCACGGTCAGCGAGACCTCCGTAGCCCCCTGCGCCGCGAAGGTGAATTCGGGGTTCTGCTTGTCGGAGGTCGTGGTTCCGAATTTCCACTCCCAGGCCACCACCTCGCCGTCCTCGTCGGTCGAACGGTCGGTGAACTGCACCGGTTCGCCCGCCACGACCTTCTCGGGCGACCACGTGAAGTCGGCCACGGGCCGGATGTTGTTGTCCACGACCCGAATGGTCTTCTCGAACGACGACTTCTTCGCCCCGCGGTCGGAGGTAACGGTCAGCTTGATGACATACTCTCCGGCCTGATCGTAGGAGATGTTCTCCGGAGTGGTTTCGTAGGAGACGACGCCCTTGCCCAGCTCCCATTTGCAGATGGCGATCAGGGCGTTTTCGGCCGTCGAAGTGTTGGTGAGCACCACCGGATCGCCCACATCGTAGGACTCCTTGTCGGTGGTGAACGAGGCGTGGACCGCCACTTCCTCGTCCGGCTGGCAGGAGACGGCCCCCATGAGGGCGAAAGCGGCCAGCATATAGATAAATCGTTTCATTTCAATCGGTTTTGAGCTTTGGTTGCAGGATTACTTGAACTCTAACACGGCCGCGATGGGATAGTGGTCCGAAATGTAGGGGACCTTCTCGTAACGCTGGTCGACGGTGGCGAAGCGCAGGGGCGTGAAGCCCGAGCTGAAGATGTGGTCGATGCGCGGGTAGTTGGTCGCCCCGCCGAAGTTGTTGAACGACGCCTTGTTGTCGGTCACGGGAGCGGTCGTGCGCGCGTCGGCCATGAACTTCTTCACGCCGTCGAAAATCGGGCTGTCGAGCATCTTGTTGAAGTCGGCGGTCAGCACCGTCGGCTGGTTGTCGGGGTTGAGCGACCGGATCTTCGCCTCGATCAGCTCCATCGACTTCTGGGCCGCCACCTGCCCCACATGGTCGATGTGAGTGTTGACGTAGAAGAACTTGCGGCCCGACTTGTAGTGGGTGAACAAGGCCCACGTGGCCGTGCGGTAGGTCGAGGCGTCCCAGCCGACCGACGGGACGTCGGGGGTGTCGGAGAGCCAGAAGGTCCCCCACTTTTCGAGCTTCACGGCATCGGCGAGATAGTAGATGGCCATGAACTCACCGGCATTCTGGCCGTCGGTGCGGCCCACGCCGACGCTCTTGTAGCCCGCGCAGTTCTCGTCCATGTAGGTCTTCTGGTCGAGCCGCGCCTCCTGCACGCCGAGCACCGTCGGCTGCTGGTCGGCGAACATCGCCGGAACGGCCTTCTTGCGGTTGTCCCAACTGTTCGCACCGTCGTCACCCGAGCTGTAACGCACATTGAACGACATGACTTTCAGCTGATTGTCCTCAAGTCCGGGATTGACCGGCTCCTCCGGTTCGTCGCCGGGCTGGGGTTTGTAGAATTCCGAGTAATCGGGCTTCGGATCGCTGCACCCGGCGGCGAAAACGAAGGCGAAACTCAACGAAAACGTCAGTAAATAACGGAATATTCTCATGGTCTTGCTTTTTATTTATTCGTTGTCCCACTCGGGGTTCTGCGAGATCGTATAGCCCGCGTTCCTGTAATCGCGGATCACCTTGGCGGGAATCGGATAGAGGTACTGGCGCCCGTCGGGATACCAGTAGCGGTCACCCGCACCGGTCTTGTAGACCAGATCGTAACCCGACACGGGATTCGCCTCGGCATAAAGCCCCACGCCGTCCTGATTGACGCGGACGGCGATGTTCTTGTAGGCCGCCGGAGCCGACGCAACCTCGCCTTCGGTGAAGTAGTAGTCGTTCACGCCGTCGCCGTTGACATCGACGGGCTGCTCCAACCCGGGGATGTGAATGCCGCTCCACGGCAGGGTCTCCATCAGCGATCCGCACTTCCAGCGGCGCAGGTCGTCGAAGCGCATGCCTTCGGCGACGAGTTCTATGGCCCGCTCGCGGCGGATTTCGAGCAGCACGGGGCTGGTCACGTCCGGATAAAAGGTGCGTTGCAGGTAGCTGTCGACGGTCGTGGGCAGCGTCTCCGTGCCGCCCGTGATACCCGCGCGCTTACGCAGCGCACCGACCGTGAGCGCCCATTCGGAATCGGTGATCACCCCCAGTTCGGCCTGCGCCTCGGCGTAGTTGAGCAGCACCTCGGCATAGCGGATCAGCGGAATGCTGTTGATGTTCTTCGCACCGCCGTCGTACTTCGATTCGTCGAGCGTATACTTGATCACCTGGTAGCCCGTGAGCGAAAGGTTTTTGATGTCGGCGACCGCCGTCTTGCCGTCCCACAGGAAGTTGCGGCCGCGCACGGTCTGCTCCAGGCGCAGGTCGCGCCCCTCCATCTCCTCGGCGAAGGATTTCACGGCGTAGTCGGCGGCGGCGGTGAAGGGCGTGCCGTCCTGCTTGAGGTAGGTGTGGACGAACGAGCGGACGAGGCTCCAGCACAGTCCGTACGAGCGGGCGTTGAACCACCAGTTCTGCTCGCCGAAGATGCCGGATTTCTCGTTGGCGCAGACGGCGAGGATCACCTCCTGCGTCAGCGGCGTCTCGCTGTAAAACAGGTCGCGATAGGCGCCCTTCTTGCCCGCGGCGGTGTTGAGCGAGCAGCCGCTGTTGTCGATCACCAGCTTGGCGGCCTTGGCGGCCTCGCGATACAGCTCCTCGGGGGTTATCTCAAGCCCCGTGAGGTTGTGGTAACGGCGGTAAGCCGCTTCGAAGAGGCAGACGCGCGACTTGAGCGCGGCGGCGGCCCAGCGCGTGAGCGTCGCGCTGCCGGTCGACGAGGTGGCCTGGATGTGCTCGTAGGCGAAATCGAGGTCGGCGATCAGGTTGCGGATGATCACGTCGCGGCTGTCGCGGTCCTTGTACATCACGTCGTTCTGGTAGGACTGGATGTCGTTGGGGAACCAGGGAACTTCGCCGTAGGTGGTCAGCTTGTCGTAGTAGAACCACGCACGGAACCAACGGGCGATGCCCAGGTAGTTGTCGCGCGTTTCGGCTTCGACGGTGCAGTATTTCGGATCATTGCAGCCGTCGATGAAGTAGTTCACGTTCTTGAGCGCGCCCCAGCTCCAGCTGGTCGCCGTCTCGGTGTTGTAGGCCCCCCGCTTGATGAAGGTGTCGGTGTTGCTGACGGCCCCCACGTCGCACATCTTGTCCTGCATGAAGCCGTTCTTGAGCGTCGGCAGGGCCTTGTAAAACGAATTGGAGTAGAGTTCGAGACCCGATTTCGATCCGAAGATCATCGACTTGTCGGCTTTCACCTGCACGTTCTCCGTCAAGTCGCACGACGTGGCGAACGCAACGCAGCCCACGAGCAGACTCCATATATAGGTTGATCTTTTCATAGCACGTAAACAGTTTAATAGGTGATCGAGATGCCGAAGCTGAAGCTGCGCATCACGGGATAGTTATGTCCGTCGCCCTTGCTGTTGGAAATATCCGAGTCGGATTTCTTGCTGGCCACCGTCACGTCGAAATCCTTCGTGTGGCGGTAGAGCGGCGACCAGCTCCAGAGGTTCTCGCCCGAGAAGTAGACCGAGACCTTCGAAAGACCGATCTTCGAGATCCACCGCTTGGGCAGCTCGTAGCCGAACTGAAGATTCTTCAGCCGGATGTACGACACGTCCTGCAGGTAGCGCGTATTGACGTTGACCGTATTGGCGTTCATCGGGCCGTAGTAGCCCACGTAGCGCGGCAGGTAGGCGTTCGGACGCTCCTCGGTCCAGTAGTTTTGCAGATGCCACGTCGGAACCTGGTTGTAGGGACGGTTGTACATGCCCCAGAAAAGGCTCTCGTCGCTGGGGAACCACTGCTGTCTGCCCACGCCGTCGAACAGCGCCGAGAGGAAGAAACCGTTCCAGTCGGCATTGAGCGAAATGGTGTAGAGGTAGCGCGGCTCGGAGTTGCCGATGATCTTCCGGTCGCCCGGATCGTCGACCGTGCTGCTGCCGCGGTCGATGGCGTCGTTACCGTTCAGGTCCTCGAAGCGCATGTCGCCCGGATAGGTGATGTACTTCTCGGAGGTCTGCATGATGTCATTCTTGTAGCCCTTGCCGCCGAACGCCGCGTCGATTTCGGCCTGCGACTGGAACAGTCCGTTGCAGACGAAACCCCAGATCTCGCCCAGACGCTGCCCCTCGTAGTAATCGGAGAGCTTGCGCGAGGCGTTGTTATAGCGGTCGATTATGGAATAATAGTCGGCCAGCGTCGCCTTGATCCCGAAATTGAAGGGCTTGCCCGCCAGCTTGAACGAGTCGTTGTAGCTCAACGCGATTTCATAGCCGTAGGTGCTCATGTCGGCGTAGTTTCCCTTGGGGGCCGTCGCTCCGAAGGTGTCGGGAAGCGTCGGGCCGACGGTGTACATGTCCACCGTCTTGCGGATGTAGTAGTCGGCCGTGAGGTTCAGCCGTCCGTTCAGGAAACCGGCGTCCAGTCCCACGTCGAAGGTTTTGGAGGTCTCCCAGCCGATGTTGTCGGGAATCTGGCCCGGGAGGCTCGTGTAGCGCAGCTTGGCCTGACCGAAGAGGTAGCGGGCCGCGTCGCCCGAACCGGTTCCGAAGGTCGACAGGCCGAAGGTTTCGAGGTAGGTGTAGGGATCGACGTTGCTGTTGCCCAGCGCACCGTACGAGGCGCGCAGCTTGAGGTTCGAAACGGCCTTGGGGCTGACGTCCCAGAACTTCTCCTGCGAAACGCGCCAGGCGGCCGAAGCCGAGGGGAAGAAGCCCCATTGGGAGTTGTTCGGAAATTTCGACGAGCCGTCGTAGCGGCCGTTGACTTCGAGCAGGTAGCGGTCGTCGTAGGCGTAATTGAAGCGGAAGAAAGCGCCCACGTAACGCCAGCGGCTGCCGCCGGCGGTGATCGACATGACGTCGCCCAGCGCGAAGTTGATGTTGTCGGCGTCGGGCATCAGAAGACCGTTGCGCTCGGAGTAGGTCGACTTGTAGTCCTGCTGCTCGTAGTTGTAACCGGCCAGCGCCTTGAAATAGTGTTTCTCGGCGAAGGTGTCCTCGAACTCAGCGTAGGCGTTGGTGGCGATATAGGTCGTCAGTTGCAGCGACTCCTTCATCACGTCGTCGGTCTCGGGCGTGCCGAGGTAGACGATTTCGCCCTCGTAGGCGCTGTAAGGAATGGCCGTGGTCTTTTTGGTCTCGGTGTAGTCCTTGGTGCGGAACGAGAAGTCGCCCGTCAGGCGCAGGCGGTTCTCCAGCATCGTGACGTTGAGCGTGGTGGTGTTCTTGAGCGTCTTGGTCGTGCGGTCGAGCCAGTTGTTGCCCGTCACCAGGCCGCCGATGGCGTAGGCGCCCGACTTGGTGAGCGTACCGTCGGGATTGAAGATCGGCGACGAAGGGTGCCCCTGGTCGTTGAGCGAACGCCACAGCACGCCTCCGCCCTCCTTCGAATAACCCATCGGCTGACGGTAGTGGTCGTGCGTATAGTCGAAGTTATTGCTGATCTTCAGCCATTTGAACACCTGCGAGGAGACCTTCGAACGGAGGTTCATCGTGCGGTAGGTGTCGGGCGTGAAGTTGAACAGGCCGTTGTAGTCGTACAGACGCCCCGAAAGGTAGTGGCTGATCTTGCCGTTCGAACCGCTGACCGAGATGTTGTGCGTCTGGGCGATCACCGTATCCTTGTAAAGTGCGTCGTAGTAGTCCGTATTGCCGTAGTAGACATACTTGCCGTCGGGTTCGACCGTCGTTTCGAGCTTGTTGCCCGCGAGTTTGCGCTGGCGGAAGGTGTCGAGCCACGCACGCGAAAAGTCCTGCGAGTTGTTGAAGCCCGTCGGCTCGTTGAAGCGGTAGTTGTACCATGCGTCGTAGAAGAGGCGCGAATAGACGTAACCGTCGTCCACGACGTCGGGAATGGCCGTGGGCTGCTGGATGGAGACGTTGCCCGTGTAGTTGATCGTGAACTTGTCGGTGAGTTTGCCCGGGTCCTTGGTGGTGATGAGCACCACGCCGTAGGGTGCGCGCGAACCGTAGATGGCGGCCGAAGCTGCGTCCTTGAGCACCGAGACCGACTCGATGTCGTTGGGGTTGAGCATCGCGGGGTCGCCCTCGACGCCGTCGATCAGCACCAGAGCCGATCCGCCCGCGCCGATCGACGTCTTGCCGCGAATGTTGTACGACGCCGAGCGGTTGGGCTTGCCGTCGGCCAGCGAAATATTGAGGTTGGGCACGGCGCCCTGCAACATCTGCGTGACGTTGGCCACGGGACGGTTCTCCAGAAGTTCCGAGGAGACCTGGTCGACGGCGCCCGTCAGGTTGGCCTTCTTCTGCGTGCCGTAGCCCACGACCACCACCTCGTCGACGAGCGTGGCGTCCTCCTTCAGCTCCACGGTGACGAACGAACGGTTGCCGACCGGGATTTCGGCAGAGGCGTAGCCCAGCGCCGAGACTTGCAGCACGGCGCCGTCAGCCAGACCCTCGAACGAGAACGAGCCGTCGGTCCCGGAACTCACGCCGCGGGTGGTTCCCTTGACGATCACCGCGGCCCCGACAACGGGCTGGCCCGCGGCATCCCGGACGACGCCCTTAACGGATTGCGGCACAGCGGCACTCTGCCGGGGGGGGGAAAGGTAAATCTTGCCGTCGCGGATCTCGATTTCGACCTTGTCGTCCGCCAGCAGCTGTTTCAGCGCCGCACGCACGTCGACATCCGCGACGGCGATGCTGACGACCTTGTCGGGATTGACCGTCGGACGCGCGTAGTAGAACGTGTAGCCCGTCTGCTCGGTAATCCGCCCGAACACCTGTTCGAGCTTGGCATTCCGGAAATTCAACGTCACTTTCTGCGCCCGGGCCGTCAGGGCCGTCCCGGCTACACAAAGCAGCATCAGAAATAGTAGTCTGATTCGTTTCATACAGATTAGTTTAGGTAGTTGTTTACTAAAAAGCCCGTTTGCGCGCTTTTCACAGAATAGACACGCAAACGGGAAAAAACGATGAGCCGAAACTCTTTTTTTTATCTGAAACTTACCTTTATTTCTGTTTTGGTGCGTTCGAAACGCACCGGAGAGATCAGTTCCATTTCACGCAAAACATTATCCAGCAGCGTATTGTCGGTCGCAAAGGTGTAGGATATGGGGCGATCGGGCTGTCCGTCGGTTTCGAAGCGCACGTCGTACCACCGCGAAAGGGTTTCGAGCACCTCTGCAAGGGGCGTGTCGCGGAACGAGATCACGTCGTCCTTCCAGATCGAATAACGCATGGCGTCGGCGCCGCGGACGATCCGCCCCTCGCCCGAGCGCCGGTCGTAGAGCAGCTGTTCGGAGGGCGACAGTTCGAAACGACCGCCGCGGCGGTCGTCGAGCACCACGCGCCCCTCGTCGAGCGTTACGGCGACGATGTCATCGTCGCGGTAGGCCTTGACGTTGAACGACGTGCCGAGCACCTGGATCTCTCCGCCCTCGAACTCCACGACGAACGGCCGCCGGGGATTGTGGGTCACCTCGAAGTAGGCTTCGCCTTCGAGCCGGATGCGACGCTCGAAAAGCCCGAACTTCACGGGATAGTGGATTTTCGACTCGGAATTGAGGTGGGCGACCGTGCCGTCCTGAAACAGGCACTGCGTACGCCGCCCCCGGTCGACGACGAATTCGCCGTACTCCGCATCCGAAAAGATGCCCCCTACCTGACGGTCGAGACGCAGGGCGACGCCCAGCACCAGCGCGACGGGAATCACGACGGCGGCGACGCGAAAAAGAATGCGGCGCCGCCGGCCGCGCGTGAGGGCGGTTTTGATCCGCGCGAAGATGCGCTCCGAGGCGACCTCCTCCCGCTCATAGTCGCCGCAGGACTCCTGCCGGTCGAAGTCGCGGCCGATGTAGCGACTGGCCCATGCCTGGCCCGAATCGGTGGCGAGCCACTCGGCGACCGAAGCGGCCTCGGCGGCGGTGGCGCGGTTTTCGAGCGTCTTATGCAAAAGTTCTTCCGAAGGTCTGTTCATAAAAATAAAGTTTGCAGGATGAAGATAAGCAGGACGATATGGCCGAAACGGCTCTTCAGGAGTTTGACGCCCTCCTGGTAGTGCGAACGGACGGTGTTGACCGAAAGATTGAGCATTTCGGCGATCTCGGGATTCGAATAGCCCGCCTTGCGCAGGTACATGACCTGCCGCTTCTGGGTCGGAAGCCCCGCGATCACCGTATCGAGCTTCTGCAAAAGATCCTCGCGCTCGATCTGCGCGTCGAGCGGGTCCGAGGCCTCGGGGACGAGCTGCGCCAGGCGGTAGCTGTGCACCAGCTCGGTATTGCGGCTGCGCAGGTAATTGAGGATATAGTTGCGGGTCATCGTGTAGAGGTAGTTCCGCAGGCTCAGCATGACGGTCATCTCCTGCCGCCCGATCCAGAGTTTCACGAAGACGTGCTGCACGGCGTTCTCGGCCGCGGAACGGTCCTTCAGCATCTTCAGGGCCACGGCATAGAGTATCCGGTGATACTTCCCGTAAACCACCCGGAAAGCCTCCTCGCTCCCCTGCTTGATCCGCCGGAACAGTTCCCGATCCTCGTTTTCCTGAATGAAATCTTCGGTCATACCGGAAGCAAAGATAGCATTAATTTCAGATTTGCAACCTCCTGCCCCAAAAAACGAAAAAGCCGCAGCCCGAAAGCTGCGGCCCTGCCGGTCTGCGGATCAGCGGATTCCGTATTTCCGGAAAATCTTGCGCAGCTGCGGTTCGAGATGGCGGGTCATGTACATGAAACCCTGGTCGGAGGGGTGCGAACCGTCGACCGTCCCGAGGTGGTCCGTGCCGATCATCCCCCGGGAGTCGATGAAGTAGATGTTCCGGTCGTCCTTCATCAGCCGCCGGATGCCCGCTTCGGCGGCGGCGCGCTTGTCGGATTCGAATTTCCGCGCCTGGAGGTTGAAATTCACGGTCTCGCGGACCTCGGTCTGGATGAAGATCAGCGGCGTCGAGGGATGCGCCTTGCGGACGGTCGCCACGAAGGCGTCGAGCCGCTCCTCGATCTCCCCGGCACTCGGGTTGGAGAAGGCGTCGAAAACAAAGGCGTCGGCCTCCATCTCGGCCAGCATCCGCGCGAATTCGGGTTGCAACTTGCATTGCCCGCTGTAACCGAGATTCAGGAAATCGAGTCCCATCCGGCGGGCCAGCCGCGCCGTCCAGGTCATGCCGGGACGCCCGGCCGAAGCGCCGTGGGTGATGCTCGACCCGAGCACCACGATCCGGTGGCGGAAGGGGTTCGGAACGGCCTCGATGCGGCTGTCGCCGTCGATGCCCAGTTCCAGCGAAAGCACCTCGTCCCACAGGGGCAGGTAGACCAGACAGGTCTTTTCGCCCTCGTCCATATACTCGACCAGCGCGCTGTCGTGGTTGTCGCCCTTGGGCCAGCCGAAACCGGCGTAGACCCACTGCCCGTCGCGCTCGATGTAGAGATCGAGACCCTTGCGGGCGATGGCGGTCATGTTGTGGCCCAATCCGTATCCGCCGGTTTTCCACCGGGCGCGGATCGTCCGGCTGTCGGTGCGGAAAACGACGGCCAGTCCGGTGGAGAAGGCCGAGTAGTTCTTCACGGGCTGCCAGAGTTCGTAACGGGCGGTGTCGACCCGCTGGAACAGTTTGGGAGTGGGCATGCTCTTGCCGATGACGGTCAGCGTCGCGGCATCGACGTAACGGAGCGGTTGCTTCTCCTGCGCACCGGCGGCGTTCAGCGTCAGCAGCAGCACGGGCAGCGCGAGGCTGCGGAAAACGAGGGAAAGGTTCTTCATGGTATCGGAATTTGGTTGTATCCGGGTTTGTCGGCCGTCCGGCGGATTCAGAGTTTGTAGAGCGCGTAAACGGGATTGTGGTCCGAGAGGAACGGAACGCCGTAACGCCCGGAATCGACAAGGGTCCGGTAGGCCAGCGCACGGGCGTTGCGGGCGAAAATGAAGTCGATCCACAGCGAACGCTTGCCGAAGTCGTTGAACGTCGGCAGTTCGTCGGTCACCGGGGCCGCATGGCGCGCCGACTGCATCCACGCCTTCAGCGGGTCGAGCAGGGCGTTGTCGTAGGTCGTATTCAGGTCTCCCGAGAGAAAGACGGCGGCCTTCTCACCGGCGATCCGCTTCATCCGGGCGACCATCATCCGGGCCGATTCGGCGCGGGCCTGCTTGCCGATATGATCGAAATGGGTGTCGAAATAGAAGAACTCCTTTCCGGTTTTCCGGTCCTTGAGCTGCACCCACACCGTGACGCGGCGGCACATGGCGTCCCAGCCCCGCGAAGGGCATTCGGGCGTGGGGCTGATCCAGAAAAACCCGCTGTCGAGCAGGATGTATTTCGAACGGCGGTACATGATCATCAGATGCTCGCCGCCGTCGGGTTTCTTCTCGATGTCGGTCGCGGCGTCGCGCCCCATGTCGACCTCGGCGTATTCGGGGAGGTTCACCTTCAGATAGTCGATCTGCGGCCGGTGCGGCTCCTGGAAGCCGATGACGTCGGGCGATTCCGCACGGATCATCTCCAGACAGGCGGCGCGCCGCGCAACCCAGCCGTTGTCGCCGTCGGCGCCGGGCTTGTAATAGCGGATGTTGAACGACATCAGTTTCAGGTCGGCCTTCGCAGCGGCGGCGGCCAGCGCCTTGTCGTCCTGCGCCCGCAGGGGCAGCGCAAGGCCGAGAAGCGCAACAAAAAGCAGTAGTTTTTTCATCATGGACAAAGGTGCCAACACGCCGGACGCAGCCGAAACCGGACAGCCCGGCAGAACGCTCCGACAAATAAAAAATATCATTACAGCACCAAAGATAATTCAAAAAAAGCAAAAAAAGCAAACCGGACCCTGCTTTTTTATACGGATTACGGGCCGCAGACCACTGTAACAGGCAGCAAAAAGAAAGGGCCGAACCTCCGACGGAGCCGACCGGAACGGGGTGCACGCCGCGGTTCCGGGACAGAAACGCCGTATCCGCCGATCTTCGGACGTCAGGCGTTTTTTCCGCGGGAAAGGCTCCGAATGTCCCGGAAAATTGCTACCTTTGCCGCAAACAAACCCTATTTACACTATGGAATTCGAAGGAACCGTTTACAAAATACTGCCCGTGACGAAGGGAACGTCGGCACGCGGTGAGTGGCAGCGTCAGGATGTGGTTTTCGAAATGAACGAAGGCTCTTTCACACGCAAAATCTGCGTTACGTTCTTCAACAAGCCCGAAGACGTGGCCCGTCTGAAAGAGGGTTCGACCTACAACGTCTCGGTCAACATCGAGTCGCGCGAATACAACGGCCGCTGGTACACCGACATCCGCGCATGGCGTCTGCAACCCAAACAGGAGGCCGCGGCGGCCCCGATGCCCGACATGCCGCCCATCGCCGAGGAGCCTTCCTACGCCTCTGCGCCCGCACAGGTCG
>ENA-OPSZ01000804-OPSZ01000804.1-human-gut-metagenome-genome-assembly--contig:-NODE-804-length-17982-cov-3.091984_pt1 | contig 17982 bp, 15 predicted proteins | sample MGYA00241814_ERZ501919 | MGnify/ENA primary metagenome ERZ501919 (study PRJEB25962, sample SAMEA2042440) | human gut metagenome | biome: human gut; feature: human-associated habitat; material: faeces... | reverse complement strand
TCCACAAGGTCGATCGCTTTATCCGGCAGGAAACGGTCAGAAATATAACGGTTTGAGAGCACTGCTGCCGATACCAGCGCAGAATCTGTAATCTTAACTCCATGGAAAACCTCGTAGCGTTCCTTCAATCCACGCAGAATGGAGATGGTATCCTCGACCGTCGGCTCATCCACCATTACCGGCTGGAAACGACGCTCGAGCGCCGCATCTTTTTCAATGTATTTCCGGTACTCCGTAAAGGTGGTGGCACCGATCACCTGAATTTCCCCTCGAGAAAGGGCAGGCTTCAAAATGTTGGCGGCGTTCATACTGCCCTCTGCGTCGCCGGTACCCACCAGATTGTGGACCTCGTCGATGAAAAGGATCACATTGCCATCGGCCCGAACCTCGTCCACCAGGCCCTTGATCCGGCTTTCAAACTGACCCCGGAACTGAGTCCCGGCCACCAGAGCGGTCAAATCCAGCAGCTGCACTTCCTTATCACGCAATTTGGCAGGCACTTCTCCCCGAGCAATCCGCAGAGCCAAGCCTTCCGCCACAGCGGTTTTGCCCACGCCGGGCTCACCGATCAGGCAGGGATTGTTTTTGGTCCGCCGGGACAGAATCTGCACCACCCGCTGAATCTCTTTTTCCCGGCCAATGATGTTGTCCAGCTCTCCTCGCCGGGCTTTGGCCGTCAGGTCCGTACAGTAATTTTGAATATGCTTCCGTTTTTTCTTGTGGAAGTTTTCCTTCTTGCTTTGGACACCGGCGCCTCCAACACCGCCATTTTCCCCGGGACGGCCTCCCAGCATCATGTCGGTAGGCAAGGTTGCGGCTCCGCCGGGGGCGAACAGATCATCCCCGTCCTCCCCGTCTTCTTCGTGATCCAGGTTCATCAACTCCGTCATCTGCGCGGTAGCAGCTTCCAGATCTTCGTCGGTGATCCCCATCTTCTCCATAATGTCGTTGACCGGCTTGATGCCCAATTCCTTGGCGCAAACCAAGCAGAGCCCCTGGGTGGGCTGCCCGTCGATCCCGTTGGACACAAATACCACAGCCGGGCGTTTCTTGCAGCGTGTACACATCAACATATCGTTTTTATCCTTTCTGAATGCCAGCGATTCCTCTCACCGTTCCCCCTGCAGGGAAAGCCGCCTCCAAGGACAGCTCCACGAGATAGGCCGAACCCTTCCGGCCTCCGAACCTTTTCGAATCGCCCACCGCCGTTTCCCTTTAGGAAAATGGCTTTTTCAGGGCTTTTCCCGCTTCTCCCGCACCGTCTTGGCACGGATCTCGTCGTGAAGGGAAAGCTCGTATTGTTGGTCGTCCGAATGAAGGATCTCCAGGAAAATCTGAAAATACTTCACTGCGGAGAAAATCATCATCACTGCCGTCAAAATCAGCAGCACGTTGGAAACTACGTCAAACACAAGGCCGCTGACGTGGAAGAAACCATCCATCACCACGATCGCCGCCACCGAAATGTAAAACAAAACCGTGGCTACCTTGCCGTACCACTTTGCCGCGCAGGGACGCTTCCGCTTCTTGAGCAGAAATACCGCGCAGCACAGCATTAAAAGCTCTTTCAAAATGAAAACCAGCAGCACCGGCCCGATAACCGGAAACTTGATGGCCAGGCACAGTGCCACAACCCCTTGGGTCAGTTTATCGGCAAAGGGATCCAACATCTTTCCCAGCTCCGTCACCTGATTGAGCTTCCGGGCCAAAAATCCATCCACCATGTCGGTCAAGCCCGAAAGAACCAGCAACGCCACAGCCACTGCCAATTGGTCCTTCATGAAGAACCAGGCAAAAAACGGGACAATCAAAATCCGCAACAGGGACAGCCCGTTGGGCACGGTCAAATTCTGGTTGATGGGCTTTCTTTCCATGGGTCGTTTCCCTCTCTCTATCATAAATCTCTCTCGTAATACCCTTTTCTACATTCCCTTAACGTCCCCTACCCTTGGAGGGTAGGATACCCCATCCATCAACGAAAGATGGCTTCCAATGGATTCCATTGGACCAAAATTCCCGCCACATAGGACTCCTTGAGTCCCGCTGTGATCTGGGATTGTGTTTCGATAGGCAGCATTGGCGTAAACACCCACAAAATTCCCACTGCGATCCAAATGACAACCACCGCAAGCAAAAGCCCGAATACTCCGCCCAACAGAGCGTTGACTTGACTGAGAATGGGCAGACGGAACGCGGTGGACAAAGCCCTGGCCAGGGCACGCACCACGATCATCAGCAGGAAAAACAGCACAATGGTGGCCAGTACTTTCAAAAATCCCACAAACACCGGGGACAAGGCATCGGCAATCGCTTGGGCCGTCTGGCCGCTTTGAGAGGCCACTCCTGCCGTAATGGTGGCCGCGGTGATGCCGGCCCCTTCTAAGGCCCGCATGAGAAAATCCGGCAAAGTGGAAAGAACCCCTTGGACAGCTGTCAAGGTATCTCCGCTTCCGATGGAGGCAAGGGATTCCCCAATCCGTTCCACCAGGGCTTGGCGGAAAAATGCGTCAAAGAGCCACTGGGCAGCCAACCCACCCAGAGCTCCTGCCAAACACGCGGCAATCATGGCTCCCAAAAAGTGAGCTGCCGATTGAATAAATCCCCGCCGGGCGCCTAACACCACAAACAGGAAACAGACTACGGCAAATGCGATATCCCAAACCAAATCCAGCCCGCTCCTTCCTGTTCATTGTGAAAAGCCTACCTGATAAATATAACACAATCCCATCTTTTCCACAACCCCCATCCCCCTTACGGAAATCTTAATCCATCTGCTTTTTCTTGCAAACTGACCCCGGAAGACCTATAATCAGTATGTCCCATGAAAGAATTTTCACACATGTAACAGAAAGGTCGTGTTAATATGGCCATATATGCCGCTGTCTTTTCTCCCACCGGCACTTCCCGCCGGGGCGCCTGGGCCATGGCGTCCGCCCTGGGAAAAGCCACTTTGTTGGACGTCACCTGTTCCTCCCCCTCTCCCCAAACCTTTGGCCCGGAGGACCTGGTGATCTTCGGAGCGCCCGTCTACGGTGGACGTGTCTTCCAGGGTGCTTTGGAACGTCTTGCACCCCTGAAGGGAAACCAGACTCCCTGCATCGTCACCGTCACCTACGGCAACCGGGATTTTGACGACGCCTTGCTGGAACTGACGGAGTTTTGCAAGGCACAGGGTTTCCTGCCCTTTGCAGGAGCCGCTTTGGTGGGAGAACACACCTATGGCTCCATCCAAGTGGGCCGTCCCCTGGAAGAGGATCTCCAGCAGGACCGGGCTTTTGCCCTGGAAGCCTGGGATGATTTCTCCGCCGGGTGGCAGGATTTTACTCCCCCCGGCAACCATCCCTACAAGGAAGGGGGCAAGGGAGGCAGCTTTGTCCCCACCACCCGGGACACCTGCACCCACTGCGGTCTTTGCCGGCGGGAATGTCCCATGGGAGCCATCGGGGAGGATTGCGTCACCGTGGATCCGGATCAGTGCATCTCCTGTTTCCGGTGCGTCAAATCCTGCCCCGTTCAGGCCAAGGGATGCTTTACCCCGGAATACGAAAGCTTCGCCGCCGCTTTTTCGGAGCGGCTGAAAGAACCCAAGGAAAACCGGTATTTCCTGCCCAGAGGATAAGGACGGTCAAAAAAAGATGGCGGACACTCAGGTGTCTGCCATCTTTTTCATTTCAGGGTTTTCATACAGGTTGCCTCCCCACCGGAAGGAGTGGTCAATTCAGCTGCAAGGTGCGCACTTCGCTGACGCCCAACACATAAGCCGCGCTCTCGCTGGTGAGGGCAATGCTCTTGGCATCGCTGCCCGCATCTGCCCGAGCAAGCTCCTGGCCGGTGGTGGAATCGAACACCACCAGCTGCTGATCCATCAGCGCTCCCAGAGAACCGCCGTATACGGACAGGGACACAATCCGCTCCTCTGCCGGGATCTCCACCGGGTCCTCCATATTCCGGAATACCAGCAGGGTACTGGGCCCAGCGTGCTCATAGGAGGAAACGGAAATATAGACTTGACCGCCGTCCAGCAGGAAAGCGGTGGGCCGCCGGCCCTCATAACTGTATTCCGTGAAAGCGTAGTCAGTGGACCGAGCCCGCAAAAGCCCCGTATCCCCCACTGCGTACAGAACTCCGTTGTCTCCCCAGCTGGCTCCCAACAACAGATTGTTGGTGGTCTCGTACTGAGCTATGGGGTCAGGGTGGTTAAAATCGAATACGGACACCTTGGAGACCAGCTCGCCCCCCTCGCTGCGCACCGTGCACACCATGCCGTAGGTGCCGTCGGCGTTTAGGGCCAGGGAAAGAATGTAGTCGCGGGCAAACTGATAGGTAAATTGTTTTTCCCCAGTGGAAAGATACACTGTCAGATCGGTGGCCCCATCTTGTCCTTGGGTGGCCAAGGCAAACCGTCCGTTGGGAGCAATGGCGCCAGTCAAGATATCCTGACTGGTAGACTTATCCAGAACCGTTTCCATGCCGGAAACCACCATGTAACCGGTTCCTCCCTGGTTCAGCAGCAGGTATTTTCCCTGGGCGGATTTGAGAATGGGCTGGTTCAGGCTGTGGCGCAGGGACGCCAATTCCTGCCCCGAAGGCCCCAGAAAGGTCAGGGCCGTGTCACTGAGCACCACCGCGTTGCCATCCTGGGCCAAAAAATTCCCCTCCGAAACGGAAGAGCCCGTGATCGTCACCGGGTAACCGTCTCCGTCGCCCGTGCCCATCACCTGAATTTTCACCCAGTTCCAGATATTTTCCGGAGTCAGGTTGTCCCGGTTGATCCAGATGGTCAGTCCCAGGATCACCACCACAAGCAACACCGCCACCCGGTAAAAGGCCTTGGGCGCTTGCCAGGCCTTCTGTTTTTCCCGGGGATTTTCCTGGGTGGGATCCTCCTCATATTCGATCTTTGCCTGGGGATCTTCCTGGGCCGTGCCTTTCAGCGGAATGACTTTTTTCTTATTTTCTTGCTTTGGGCCGTGCTTCCACATACACCCACTTCCTTTCCCCGGAAACTATCAGTAAAACACCCGATTTAAATACAGCCCACAGGCCGGAGCCGGGGGACCGGCGGCTTTTCTGTCCTGAGCCGCCAAAATTGCAGGGATCTGGTCTGGCGTAAATTTTCCCTGCTGCACCCGCAGCAGTGTCCCCACCATGATCCGAACCATATTGTACAGAAAACCGTCCGCAGCCACCGTAAAGGTTACCAGGTCTCCGGACCGCTCCACCTTGGATTCCGTCACGGTTCTGGTCAGGTCCCCCTTTTCCCGGCGGTCCAGGGTACAGAAAGAGGAAAAATCGTGGGTTCCCAGATAATGACGGGCTGCCCGGTCCAGCAGCTGTGTATCGATAGGGTACCAATAGTGGAGGGCATGGTCCCTGCGAAAGGGATCCCGTACCGGATGGTTCCAAATTTCGTAAATGTATTCCTTTCCCTTGCAGGAGTACCGGGCGTGAAACTCCAACGGGACCTCTTCACAAGAACGCACCGCCACGTCCTCAGGCAGGTAGTGGTTCAGGGCAGCCAACAGCCGTTGAGGGGCGATGGGACTCTGGGTTTTCAGGCTGACACAAAATTCCCGGGCGTGAACTCCGGTATCCGTTCGGGAGCACGCCTTGATGTCCTCCTGCCTTCCGGTGATCCGGAACAGGGCTTCTTGAAAAACCTGCTGGACCGTCAAGGCGTTTTCCTGGATCTGCCACCCGTGGTACCGGACCCCGTCGTAAGAGAGTTTGATCAGCAGATTTCGTTCCATGGATTTTTTCTCCTGTCTTTCTGGGTTGAATTACATCCGCGCCGTGGGCGGGAACACGGTGTTCAGGGCAATGAACACCCCCAACAATACCACCGCGGAACAGAGTACCGGCCAATCTACCTTTCCAAACTTCAAGATCTTCATCTTGGTCCGCCCTTCCCCTCCGTGATAGCAACGGCTTTCCATGGCCGTGGCCAGATCGTAGGCCCGGCGAAAGGCCGACACAAACAGGGGAATGAGCACCGGCACCAGGGCGCGGATCCGCTGGGTGATCCCCCCGCTTTCCATATCTGCCCCTCGAGCTTTCTGGGCGCTCATGATCTTGTCCGTTTCCTCCAGCAAAGTGGGTACGAACCGCAGGGCAATGGTCATCATCATGGCAAACTCGTGAACCGGCACCTTCATTTTCGCCAGGGGCCGCAAAAGCCGTTCAATGGCGTCGGTCAACTGGGTGGGAGACGTGGTAAAGGTCAGCACGGAACTGGCCAGAATCAGGGCGATAATCCGCACGGAAACAAAAATACAATTGGTGATGCCGTTTGCGGTGATTTTCAAAAATCCCCACTGCCACAAGGGATCTCCCGTGCCGTAAAAGATATTCAATATTCCCGTAAAGGCCACCAGAAACAGAATGGGCTTCAAACTTTTCAGATAAAGCTTCACCGGAATCCGGGACAAGGCCATGCCCAAACAGATGTACACTACCACCAAAGCCAGGGAAATAAAATTCTGGGCCACAAACAACAGCACAATGGCAAAGATCACCAGACAGATTTTCATCCGGGGATCCGCGCTGTGCAAGGGGGATTTCTGGGGGAAAAACTGTCCCAGGGTGATATCGGAAATCATCGCAGTTCCTCCTTCCGTTTGAGCAAGGGGATCAACTGGTGCAAAGCGTCATCCACCGTCAGGGTGGAATCATCCACAGGCAGGCCCATTTTCCGCAGCTCCTGCATGATCTTGGTGATCTGGGGCACCCGCAGTCCCATGGCCTCCAGTTCCTCTCCCCGGGCAAACACCCGCTTTGTCTCATCCAGCATGGCCGCGTGACTGCTGTTCATCACCAAAATCCGGTCCGCTGTCCGGCCGATATCCTCCATGCTGTGGGACACCAGCAGCACCGTGTTGCCACGGGCCTTGTGATATTGGGTGATTTGGGACAAAAGCACATCCCTGCCCCGAGGATCCAGACCGGCGGTGGGTTCGTCCAGGATCAGCACATCCGGATCCATGGCAATTACACCGGCAATGGCCGCCCGGCGCTTTTCTCCACCGGAAAGCTCAAAGGGGGATTTTTCCAGCAATTCTTTTTTCAGCCCCGTGAAATAAGCCGCCTCCCGGGCCCGTTTTTCCGCATCCTGGTCGGACAATCCCATATTCTTGGGTCCAAACATGATGTCCTTGAGCACCGTCTCCTCAAAGAGCTGATATTCCGGATATTGGAACACCATTCCCACCTTGAACCGCACCTGACGGATCTTCTTGGGCTGTTCCCAAATATCCTTCCCATCCAACAAAATCTGACCGGAGGTGGGGCGCAAAAGGCCGTTGAGCATCTGGATCAACGTGGATTTGCCGCTGCCCGTATGGCCGATAACCCCTAAAAACTCCCCCTTTTCCACCTGGATGGAAACCCGGTCCACCGCGGTTTTCTCAAAGGGGGTCCCTACGCTGTATCGATAGGTCAAGTCCCTGGTCTCTATGATCGCCAAAACTCCCTTACTCCCTTCGTCCAACCTTTAATGGCTTTCCATGGCCAAATACCGCCGGAACATGCTCAGGCATTCCTCCACGCCCAAGGGCATCCCGGGCAGACGGATCCCCGCAGCGGAAAGGCGGTAGGCAAGCTCTGTGGCCTGGGGTACGTCCAGATCGTGGCGCTTTAAGAATTCCACGTCGGAAAACACCTGGCGGGGAGTGCCGTCCCGAAGGATGTTTCCCTCGTCCATCACCACGACCCGGCCAGCCTGAACCGCTTCGTCCATGTAGTGGGTGATCAACACAATGGTGATACCCTTTTCCCGATTCAGACGCTGAATGGTTTCCATCACTTCCGTGCGGCCTCGGGGATCCAGCATGGCAGTGGGCTCGTCCAATACAATGCACCGGGTCTCCATGGCGATGATCCCCGCAATAGCCACCCGCTGCTTCTGGCCGCCGGACAGTTTGTGGGGGGCGTGGGTCCGGTATTCATACATGTCCACCGCCTTCAGGGCCTCGTCCACCCGCCGCCGGATCTCCTCCGGAGGAACCCCCAGATTTTCCGGCCCAAAGGCCACGTCTTCCTCTACAATGCCCGCCACCAGCTGGTTGTCGGGATTTTGGAGCACCAGGCCCACCCGCCGGCGGACGTCCAGCTGCTGCTCTTCCACGCTGGTATCGATTCCGTCCACCAAAACCTTGCCCCCGGTGGGCACCAACATCCCGTTGAAGAGCTTGGCCATGGTGGACTTTCCGCAGCCGTTGTGCCCCAGAAGAGCCACAAATTCCCCCTCTTCGATGGAAAGGTCCACCCCGTGGAGAACTTCCACCGCGTCTACCGATTCCGGATCATAGGAAAACCGTACCTGCTGGGCCTGGATAAAGGACATAAAAACACCTCAAACCATAAAATCTCTCATGAACCAGGGAGTCGTCCCCCTGAAACCTGGGGAAGTCGGGTCATTCTTCCTTTTGGGGAGGGGAATCCAAGGGATCTTTCCCGGAAGACGCCCGTTTCTTTTCTTCCCGCCAAAGCCAAATGGCTGCCCCCACAGCGCCTACAATGGCCACCAGATACAGCGGCAGGAACATCACATGGGGCGGCTGAACCTGAGAGGACTTGCTGCTCGCCAATCCCAGCAGCACACACAGGAGAACCGCCACTGTCACATAGACCCCTTTTGTCACCTTTTCCGCCTTGCCCTGACGCCGTTCTTTCCGAAGCTCCCAGGCGTACAGCACCACAAACACCAGATCTAGAATGCCTGCCATCAAGGCATATGCCCCGGACAAAGCCGGAACAAAGAGGGCCTCATAGACCATGGACAAGGTCCAGCCCACCGCTAACACCAAATATCCCCATTTTTTCATACACGCACCTGCTTTCCCAACTGATTTTCCCCTGTGAGGGAGGGCTCTCCCATCCCGGCATTTTCCGGGCAGGTCACCGTTCCCAAATGGCCGTGCTGCCGCAAGGCAACACCAATCCCGTGGAGGTGACAGGCAGACCGATCTCGTCGGAGCTGACCTTTCCTCCGAACCGCTTTTGAAGCAAAAGCCCCAGGAGGTATTCCATCACCGAAGGGGAAAGCCCTGTGGTATAGGAATTGAGAATGAAAAACAGGGGCTTTTCACTTAAAATAGGGAGGCACATGTCAATTAACCCGTACAGCTGTTCCTCCAGCTTCCACACCTCTCCTCCCGGCCCTCTGCCATAGGAAGGGGGATCCATGATGATCCCGTCATAGGTGCGGCCCCGGCGCTGTTCCCGGCGGACAAACTTCACACAGTCATCCACCAGCCACCGCACCGGACGGTCGGCCAACCCGCTCACTTCGGCGTTTTCCTTGGCCCACTGTACCATCCCTTTAGAGGCGTCCACATGGGTCACCGCCGCCCCTGCTTTCAAACAGGCCAAGGTGGCGGCTCCCGTGTAACCAAAGAGATTCAAAACCCGCACCGGATCCTCCGGGGACCGGTTGGCTCCTGCGATCTTCTCCATGGCGAATTTCCAGTTGACCGCCTGCTCCGGGAAAATGCCCGTGTGCTTAAAGCCCATGGTTTTCAGCCGGAAGGTCATCCCTTCCCAGTGAATCTTCCACACCGGAGGGACCTTTTGATACTCGGTCCACTTGCCGCCGCCGGAGCTGGAGCGCTGATAGCGGGCGTGGGCCTTTTTCCACCGGGGATCCCCCTTCTCCCCAGACCAGATAATCTGGGGATCGGGCCGGATCAGGACAATGTCCCCCCAGCGCTCCAAACGCTCCCCATCCAACGTATCAATCAATTCGTAATCCTGCCACTGTGCTGCTCGCATACCATCCTGCCTTTTCCGGGAGATTCCCTGGTTTTCGTTTCCCTTTGACCCACTTTCTTCATCGGCATTCCGCCGCTTGGAAAATGGATTCTTACCTGTCCTCCAAGGTGAGCTGATCCCCGTCTCCCCGCAGCCGGTCCGGCACCGGATATCCCAAGTGGAGATACGCCGCCGCCGTGGCACAGCGTCCCCGAGGAGTCCGGGTCAAAAAGCCAATCTGCATCAGATAGGGTTCGTTTACGTCTTCAATAGTCACCGCTTCTTCCCCAATTACCGCCGCCAAGGTATCCAGCCCCACTGGACCTCCGTTGTAGTTTTCGATCAGGGCTCGAAGCATGTTCCGGTCGCTGGAATCCAAACCCAGCTCGTCAATTTCCATTCGGTCCAAAGCGATTTTCGCGGTATTCAGGGTGATCACCCCGCCGCTCATCACCTCGGCGAAATCCCGCACCCGTTTTAGCAAACGGTTGGCAATTCGGGGCGTTCCCCGGGAACGGGAAGCAATTTCCAATGCGGCGTCCGCATCAATCTGGGCCCGCAGAATCCCCGCGCTCCGGGAGACAATTTTCCCCAGCTCCCGAGGAGAATACAGTTCCAGCCGGAGCACTACCCCAAACCGGTCCCGCAGCGGGGCAGACAACTGACCTGCCCGGGTGGTGGCGCCCACCAGGGTAAACCGCGGCAGGGGCAGGTGATAGGAAGCCGCCATCTGGCCTTTCCCTGTGATGATATCCAGGGCAAAATCTTCCATGGCCGGGTACAGGATCTCCTCTACCGTCCGGGGAAGCCGGTGCACTTCGTCGATAAACAGCACGTCCCCCGGATTCAAATTGGTCAGCAGAGCCGCCAAATCTCCGGGCTTTTCAATGGCCGGACCGCTGGTAATTCGCAGATTCACCCCCAGCTCGTTGGCCACAATCCCCGCCAGAGTAGTCTTTCCCAATCCAGGAGGGCCGTAGAGAAGCACATGGTCCAGGGATTCCTTTCGGCTCTTGGCTGCCTCGATGTAAACTTTCAGATTTTCCTTGGCCTTATCCTGGCCGATGTATTCCGAAAAAGTCCGGGGACGCAGGGGATTCTCCACCTCCTGGTCCTCGGGAAGATAAGCGGGTTCCACCATGCGGTTTTCCAGGTCCAGGTCGTTTTCCCAATCCTGCTCCCCGCCATTGGGTTCTACTGGCATGAAGGCTCCTCCTTTCTCACAGACGGCCTCTCATTTGAGATAGGCCACCATTTTGTACTCTTCTTCCCTCTCTTCCACCTGGGTCACTTGGCGCTGCCAAAGCTTTTCAGAGCCAGACGGATCAACTCTTCCGGAGGCAGGGAGGAGTCCAGCCGCCCTACGGCTGCCGCCGCCTCCGAAGCGGAATAGCCCAAGGTCACCAAGGCATTTACTGCCTGAGATGCATTTCCCGAAGCAGATGGACCGCTGGGCTGGGGAACTCCCTCCACGCCTATGGCACTGGAGAAATCCCGGACCTTGTCCTTGAGCTCCAGCACGATCCGCTGGGCCAGCTTCTGGCCCACGCCGTTGGCCTTGGTGAAGCGTTTCACATCTCCGGCAGCAGCGGCCATGGCCACGTCTTCCGGGCTCAGCTGGGACAAAATTGCCAAGCCCACCTTGGGCCCTACCCCGCTGATAGCCGTCAGCAGTTTGAAACAATTGAGCTCCCCTTTGGTGGCAAAACCAAACAAATCCAGGGCATCCTCCCGCACGTTGAGATAAGTATAGAGGGTGGTGGTCTCCGACAACCTGGGTAAAGCCCGCAGAGTATTCATGGAGGTGTTGCACTTGAAAGCCACTCCTCCCACGTCGATGACCGCCGCCCCGGGCTCGGTGTGGACTAAGGTTCCAGTTACGCTGTAAATCATGGGCAAATCCTCTGTGTGATCAAATATGTGTTCCCTTTGCCGGATTTCTACAAGTTAAATCACCTGATCCGGTTTGTGGTGTTTCTCCAACAGCTGCCGCCGCAGGGGAGAACCTGCCGCCTGACCGTGGCAGATGGCCATGGCCAAAGCGTCCGCCGTATCGTCCGGCTTGGGCACCGCCGGTAGATGAAGCAAGCGCCGGGTCATCTCCTGGACTTGGGGCTTCAAAGCCTTGCCATACCCGGTTACCGCCTGTTTGACCTGCATGGGAGTGTACTCGAACAGGGGGACGCCCTTTTGGGAAAGGGCCAGAAGTACCACGCCCCTGGCTTCTGCCACCCCAATGCCCGTGGTCTTGTTGTTGGTAAAATACAGTTTTTCCACCGCGGCTGCCTGTGGCTTCCATCGGCTGAGGATTTCCCCCATCCCCTCGTAGATCTCCTGGAGGCGCAATCCAAAATCCACCCCTGCGGGAGTGGTGATGGCGCCGTATTCCAAGGGCCGGTACCGCCCCGCCACGGCTTCGATCACCCCGTAGCCCACAATGGCATATCCGGGGTCAATGCCCAAAATACGCAACGGCCAATCCTCCTCCCATGGGGAATATTCGGTTTATTATACCACAGTCTGCCCCCAGGGTAAAGATCCTTCCCGTTTCCCGGGTGACAGCTTACATGTGCATCTGCTCCCCGGCCGTTTCCGCGGCGTCGGGCATGGCGCCCAGAGCGGGGAGGCTTTTGGTGTATCGGGCAGGATTCTTCAGCATCCCCTCCTGATAGACCTGGGCCCGGATCACCCGCTGGCCCTTTTTCAGGTTCATGGCCTGAACTCCCTGGGTATTCTTGGTGGTCTTGGGTTGAATCACCCCTGTGTGGAACAGAAGCATCCGACCGGAAGAAGCCGTCATCAGCACCTGGCAGTCCTCTTTTACATACAGGGCCCCTGCCAGAGGAGATTTATCGCTGTAGGCATTTACAAGTTTTTTCCGGTTCTGCTTGGTCTGGTAGGCGCTCATCTCCACCTTGGCCACCTTGCCGTTCTCAAAGAAAAACAACATGTACCCTTCATACTCGTGGGTGACAGCCATGTAGAGAGCTTTCTCATTTTCTTCCATCTGAAGCCGGGCGGGAATATACTCTCCCAAGACGCTTGCCTTGGTGTCTCCAAAATCTGCGGCCTTTCCCTTGTACACCTGGCACCGGTCCGAGAAAAACAGCAGTTCCGCGCTGTTTTGATCCTCCACCTGCTGAGCCACCTGATCCCCTTCCTTGAGCTTTTGTTCCCCGCTCATCCGCAGAGACTGAGGAGTGATCTTTTTAAAGTAGCCTTCCTTGGTAAAGAACAGGTTCACCGAGTAATCCGGCACCTCGTCCTCGATCTCCACGTCCTCCACCTCGTCGGCGTACAGGATCATGGAACGCCGGGGCTGGCCGTATTTCTGGGCCACCTCTTCCAGTTCCTTGACAATGATCCCCTTCACCTTGGCCTTGGAACCCAGAATCCCCTCCAGCTGGGCAATGGATTTTTCCAATTCCTCCACTTCCTGGGTACGCTTGAGGATATACTCCCGATTCAGGTGACGCAGTTTGATCTCCGCCACATATTCCGCCTGGATCTGGTCGATGCCGAAGCCGATCATCAGGTTGGGAACCACTTCTGCTTCCTCTTCCGTTTCCCGAACAATGAGGATGGCCTTATCGATATCCAGCAGAATCACCTGCAAGCCCTGGAGCAGGTGGAGCTTTTCCTTTTTCTTTTGCAGGTCAAAATACGTCCGGCGGCGGACGCACTCCACCCGGAAAGCCGTCCACTCCTCCAGCAGTTCCCGGACTCCCAGCACCCGGGGCGTTCCTCCGATGAGCACATTGAAGTTGCAGGCAAAACTGTCCTCCAGGGGAGTGAGCTTGTAGAGCTTCTGCATCAGCTTGTCCGGATCCGTCCCCCGTTTCAGGTCGATGGTGATTTTCAGGCCCTCCAGGCCAGTTTCGTCCCGGATATCGGCAATTTCCTTGATCTTTCCCTGCTTCACCAGATCGATAACCCGTTCCACAATGGCCTCGATGGTGGTGGTGGGAGGAATCTGCGTGATGTCCACACAGTTGGCGCTTTTATCGTAGGTATACCGGCACCGGACACGGAAACTGCCTCGGCCGGTCTTGTAAATGTTTCCCATCTGATCCCGGTCAAACAGAATCTGGCCTCCGCCGGGAAAATCCGGAGCCTGCATGGTCTCAAAGAGATCCGCCTGGGGATCCCGAATCAGGGCAATGGTAGTGCGGCACACCTCCGCCAAGTTGAAAGGACAGATGTTGCTGGCCATGCCCACAGCAATGCCCGTGTTGGCGTTGACCAACACACTGGGAAAGGTGGCCGGCAGCAACGTGGGCTCTTTCATGGTGTTGTCGTAGTTGTCCACAAAGTCCACCGTGTCCTTGTCGATATCCTGAAACAGCTCCTTGCAGATGGGGTCAAGTCTCGCTTCTGTATACCGGGATGCCGCCCAGGCCATGTCCCGGGAATAGAATTTGCCGAAATTTCCCTTGGAGTCCACATAGGGATGAAGCAGGGCCTCGTACCCTCGGGACAGCCGCACCATGGTATCGTAGATAGCCGCGTCCCCGTGAGGGTTCAGCTTCATGGTCTGGCCCACAATGTTGGCGCTCTTCGTCCGGCCCGAACCCAAAAGCCCCATCTTGTACATGGTGAAAAGCAATTTCCGGTGGGAGGGCTTGAAGCCGTCGATTTCCGGAATGGCCCGGGACATGATCACACTCATGGCATAGGGCATAAAGTTTTGCCGGAGGGTATCGCTGATATTTTGTTCCACAATCTCCCCGGCTCCCGCAATAAATCCCTGGGTCTTGGGGGAATTTCCCCGGGCAGGCTGCTGTCGTTTTCTTGGCATAGTCTATGCTCCCCTCCTTTTCTCAGGACACGTCCAGGTCGTCCAGGTACTCGCTGCCGTGGGCGGCGATGTAATCTTTCCGGCCGCTCAGGTTGTCCCCCAGCAGCACGTCGAACATCTCCGCCGCCTGCTGCACATCACCGGGCTTTACTTGGATCAGCCGCCGGGTCTTGGGATTCATGGTGGTCAAGTTCATCATGTCCGGGTCGTTTTCGCCCAATCCCTTGCTGCGCTGGATGGTGTACTTCTGACCCTCCAGCTCTTTCAGAAATTGTTCCTTTTCCCGCTCATTATAGGCAAAGTAGGTCTTGTCCTTGCAGGTGATCTCATACAGGGGAGATTCGGCAATGAAAACCTTATTCTGTTCGATGAGGGCAGGCGTCAGCCGGTAGAGCATGGTCAGAAGCATGGTGCGGATGTGAAACCCGTCTACGTCCGCATCGGTACACAGAATGATCTTGCTCCACCGGAGGGAATCCATATCAAAGGCACCAATGGACTTGTTGGCTTTGCTCTTGACTTGGACCCCGCAGCCCAAGACCTTGATCAGGTCCGTAATGATCTCGCTTTTGAAAATCTTGTCGTAATCCGCTTTCAGGCAGTTGAGAATCTTGCCCCGGATGGGCATCACCGCCTGGTAGTTGGGATCCCGGGCCTGCTTAACGGAACCCAAAGCCGAATCGCCCTCCACGATGAAGATCTCCCGCTCCTTCACATCCTTAGACCGGCAGTCCACAAATTTCGCCACCCGGCCCGTAATGTCCATTTTGGCGGTGAGCTTTCCCTTCAGGTTCAGACGGGTCTTCTCTGCGTCTTCCCGGCTGCGCTTGTTCACCAGCACCTGGCCGGCGATCTTTTCCGCGTCCATAGGGTTCTCAATAAAATAAACCTCCAGGTTGTGGCGGAGCATTTCCACCATGGCCTCCTGAATGCCCTTGTTGGTGATGGCCTTCTTAGTCTGGTTCTCATAGGAGGTCTGAGTGGAGAAAGAAGAAATCACGATGATCAGACAGTCCTCCACATCCTGGAAGGTGATTTTACTCTCGTTCTTGTTGTACTTGTTGTTCTGCTTTAAATAGGCGTCGATCTGATACACAAAGGCGTTGCGCACCGCCTTGTCCGGGGCGCCCCCATGCTCCAGCCAGCTGGAATTGTGATAGTACTCCGCCACATGGACCCGGTTGGAAAAGGCAGCCGCCACGTTGATTTTCACATTGTACAGAGCCATATCTTCCCGGTCCCGGACCTTCTTTTCGCTCTGCCAAAATTGGACGGGGGTCAGGCAGTCTTCTCCCGCCAGCTCCCTGGCGTGGTCCAGAATGCCATTTTCGTAGCAAAAGTCGGTAGTTTCGAATTTTCCAGGGGCCACTTCGTTTTTCAGATGGAAAGTGATTCCCGCGTTGACCACCGCCTGGCGCTTCAATATGTCCAGATAGTAGTCCAGGCTCACGTCGATATCCGTGAACACCTGGAGATCCGGCTTCCACTTGATCAGAGAGCCGGTATCCCGCTTGGTGTAGGGCTCCTTGTGCAAGCCGCCCACATTTTCCCCGTGCTCAAATTGGAGGGTATAGCGGAAGCCATCCCGGCGGATATCCACGTCCATATACTCGGAAGCGTACTGGGTAGCGCACAGACCCAAGCCATTCAATCCCAGAGAATATTCATAGTTCTCCCCAGAATCATTGTTGTACTTGCCCCCTGCGTACATCTCGCAAAATACCAGCTCCCAGTTATACCGCTCCTCCTTGGAGTTGTAGTCCACCGGGATCCCCCGGGCATGGTCTTCCACCTGTACCGAATGGTCCAGAAACCGGGTAATGGTGATCTCTTTTCCGTACCCCTGCCGGGCTTCGTCGATGGAGTTGGACAAAATCTCAAATATGGAGTGCTGGCAACCGTCGATGCCGTCGGAGCCAAAGATCACCGCCGGACGGAGCCGCACACGGTCCGCCCCTTTCAGGCTGGTGATACTCTCGTTGCCGTAGCTTTGTTTTTTCGCCATGAATCCTCCTTTTCACCGTTCCTCACACAATCTGAAACTGGCTCTACTTCCTTCCAGACAGCAAGAAAGGGAATGTGACCATTCCCTTGGTTGCTCTGTTCTAAAAAATCAGCCTTGTTCCGGCGGGGTGGAATCCCCCTCCGGCTTTTCCGGAGAAGCCTTCTCTTCCCCATGGGATTCCTCGGGCAAAGCGTCCGTGGATTCCTGTACCATGGCTTTGGCTGCCCCGCTGGGCAGCAGGGTCCCGGCCATAACCTCCTGGAATTGTTCGCCGTCGATCTTTTCCTTCTCGTAGAGAACACCGGCCAACCGGTGGAGCTCATCGATGTGGTCTTTCAAAATCTTCTCGGTCTTCTGATAGGCCGTAGAGATGATGCTCTGAATTTCTTCGTCAATCTCGGCAGCGGTCTGCTCCGAGTAATTGCTGATGTGTCCCATTTCCTTGCCCAGGAAGGGGTTGCTGTCATCGCTGCCATAGGTGATGGGCCCTAGCTTGTCGCTCATGCCGTATTTGGTCACCATGGCTCGGGCAATCTTGGTGGCCCGCTCGATGTCGTTGGAAGCGCCGGTAGAGATATCGTCCAGCACCAAGGCTTCCGCCACACGGCCGCCCAGCAGCACGATCAGCTCTTCCCGCATTTCATCCCGGCTGCGATAGCTCCGGTCCTCCGTGGGCAGGTGCATGGTGTAGCCCCCTGCCATACCCCGGGGGATAATGGAAATCTGATGAACCGGATCCTGCGTCTTGCAGTAGAAGGAAGCAATGGCGTGGCCTGCCTCGTGGTAAGCCGTCAACTTCTTTTCCTTCTCGCTCATGACACGGCTCTTCTTCTCCGTGCCCACCACAACCTTGATGGTGGCCTCTTCGATCTCTTCCATGGTAATTGCCTTGTGATTTTTCCGGGCAGCCAGCAGGGCAGCCTCGTTCAAAAGGTTTTCCAGGTCGGCACCGGTAAAGCCAGCTGTGGACTTGGCAATGGTGGAGAGCACCACGTCGGGGGCCAAGGGCTTTCCTTTGGCGTGAACCCGCAAAATCTCTTCCCGGCCCTTGATATCGGGATATCCCACCATCACCTGCCGGTCAAACCGACCGGGACGCATCAAGGCAGGGTCCAGGATGTCGGGACGGTTGGTGGCGGCGATCATGATGACGCCCTCATTGGCGCCAAAACCGTCCATCTCCACCAGCAACTGGTTCAAGGTTTGTTCCCGTTCGTCGTGACCGCCGCCCAGGCCAGCGCCTCTCTGGCGGCCCACGGCGTCGATCTCGTCGATAAAGATAATGCAGGGATGGTTTTTCTTGGCCTTGTCAAACAAGTCACGGACACGGGAAGCACCCACGCCCACGAACATTTCCACAAAGTCGGAACCAGAAATGGAGAAGAAAGGCACGCCTGCTTCTCCGGCCACAGCACGGGCAAGCAAAGTCTTA
>ENA-OPSZ01000790-OPSZ01000790.1-human-gut-metagenome-genome-assembly--contig:-NODE-790-length-18170-cov-3.961082_pt1 | contig 18170 bp, 15 predicted proteins | sample MGYA00241814_ERZ501919 | MGnify/ENA primary metagenome ERZ501919 (study PRJEB25962, sample SAMEA2042440) | human gut metagenome | biome: human gut; feature: human-associated habitat; material: faeces... | reverse complement strand
TGACGTACTGAAATTCAGAAGCATGCGCATGGATGCTGAGAAAGACGGCGTCGCCCGCCTCTCCACCGGAGACAGTGACCCCCGCATTACCAAAGTGGGCCGCATCATCCGGGCCATTCGCTTCGACGAACTTCCCCAGCTACTGAACATCCTTCAGGGCGATATGTCCATCGTAGGGCCAAGACCGGAGCGGCCTGAAATCTCTGCCCAGTATGAAAAACAAATGCCCGAATGGAACCTCCGCCTCCAGTGCAAATGCGGCCTCACCGGCTATGCCCAGGTTTATGGCCAGTACAACACAACCCCCTATGACAAACTCCTTATGGATCTCATGTATATAGCCAGACCCAGTTTGGCTGAAGATATTAAAATCATTTTCGCCACAGTGAAAATCCTCTTCATGAAAGAAAGCACCGCCGGCGTAGCCGAAGGCCAGACCACCGCCATGGGAAAGAAATGACTGGGATCGGGGCCGAGGTCGGGATCGGGATTGGGATCGTGGCATTACACGTGTCCTCTTCTCAAACCTTGCCTCTCCCAGCTTGCGAGGGGAGGGAGACCGCGTCTCTCCATAAACCTTGCCTCCCCCATCTATGGGGGAGGGGGACCACGAAGTGGTGGAAGGGGGTTGCCCAAGGCAGCCGATGCCCGCAAAGCGGGCATAATCGCTAATTGCTGGATGCTAGCTGCTATCGCCTCTACGCCGTAAGGTATCCCCCCTCGCCACTACGTGGCCCTCTCCTGCCCCGCAAGCGGGGGGCGCAAGGAAGTATATAGCTGCTCGTCACCCACCCCGCGAGCGGGGGAATACGTAAAAAAGACATTTGATACCTTTATCCGATAAAGGTGTCATAAAAATACCTTTATTTTTCCTTCAAAAATAAAGGTATTTTCACTTATTGAAACTCAAACAGACAATAACGCAGGAGATTATCCGAAATGAAAAAAGTCCTTTTTGTTGCTACTGTAGTTAAAAATCATATCATGGAATTTCATATTCCCTACCTGAAGATGTTTAAAGAGGCAGGCTGGGAGACAGCAGTGGCTGCAAGGAATGATTATGAGAATCCCGAGGACTGTCAGATTCCTTATTGCGATACATACTACGATATTCCTTTTGAAAGGAATCCGTTTAAGCCCGGAAATCTGGAAGCATATAGGAAATTAAAAGAAATCATTGATGCAGGTCATTATGATATCATTCACTGCCATACACCGGTAGGAGCAGCGCTGACGAGGCTGGCGGCCCCAGCGAGCCGCAAAAGAGGGACAAAGGTGATTTATACAGCTCATGGTTTCCATTTCTATAAAGGGGCACCTTTGCTGAATTGGATGATTTTCTATCCGGTGGAGCGATGGCTGGCCCATTACACTGATACCTTGATTACCATTAACAAAGAAGACTATGAACGGGCCAAATCCTTTAAAGCCGGCAGAGTGTGTTACGTACCCGGCGTGGGCGTGGATTTGAATAAGTTTAATACCCAGTCCGTAAATAGAGAGGGAAAACGCAGAGAGCTTGGCTTTACGAAGGATGATTTTATCCTTCTTTCTGTGGGGGAGCTCATTCCGAGAAAGAATCATCAGCTAGTGCTTCACGCCCTTGGCCTGCTGCAGAAGCAAGGGAAGCTGGGAAATATTCAATATGTCATCTGTGGACGGGGCGTTAAACTGGATGAGTTGAAAGCATTGGCTCAGGAGCTCCAGATAGCTGACCATGTTCATTTCCTTGGATATCGAAACGATATATCCGCCATCTGCCAGGCCAGTGATTTATTTGTCTTTATGTCAAAACAGGAAGGACTCCCTGTGGCTATGATGGAAGCCATGACTTGCGGTGTTCCTGTGATATGTTCAGATATTAGAGGAAATACGGATTTAGTGGAAAACGGTGTTTCCGGAATAATTTCGGAAAGTACGCCGGAGAAGCTGGCAGAGAATATTCTGCAGCTTGTTTCTAATCCATCGAAACTTCAGGAATTGTCCGCACAGGCAGCTAAGATGATTCAGAAATTTGACTTATCCACGGTGGAGCCTGAGATGTTGAAAATTTATGGGGGGGGTAAGCTGATATGGCTGAGGGAATCCCAAAAATTACGGAAATCTCTGGGCATACCTTTGGATGCATTCGTTGTCCTGTCTGTTGGTGAAGTCAATAAGAATAAGAACCATGAGCTGGGGATACGTGCCATAGCTCAGTTGAAGGATACGATTCCACATTTATTTTATGTGATTGTTGGTCGAGGCAGCTCAATGGAAGCACTTAAGAAATTATCTGCCGATCTTGGTGTAGAAAAGCAGGTTATTTTTACCGGCTATCGAAGTGATGTACCATCCTTCTACCACATGGCAGACCTATTCTTTTTTCCCTCCCATCGAGAAGGCCTTTCCGTGGCTCTCATGGAAGCCATGGCTTCGGGGCTCCCCGTGGTCTGTACCAAAATACGGGGAAATGAGGACTTGATTGTTCATGGAAAAGACGGGATTCTGATTGACGGGAGCGTTGGAGATGCAGTACAGGCTATAGCCTACATGGTCAATCATCCTTCCAAACACCGTGAGTTTGCCGCATGTGCCGGCAGAGTGGTAAAATCATATGAAATATCAGCTGTACTAGGTCAGCTGAAGGAAATTTATGGGGATAATGAGTGTTTTAGGTAATCGTCGCTATCCGGATTTTAAATAAATGTCTCTCTGTGAGAGAAAGGAGTTTATTATGTCTGAAAAAGTGATAGAAGAACATTGGCAGATAATTCATGATGCATACTTATATATTTATAATAAAAAACTGGCCGAAGTCTCTAATGTAGTAAAAGAAAGCCTTCCGTTTGCTCCTGAGAAAATCAAAGATAAGTATGATAAGAGAAGCAAGAAGAAAGAATTTAAATTTATTCCGGACTTAACCCAGATATATTATGAATTCTATAATGATGGTCACAATAAAGTTAATGTCAATATTGTGATCTTCTGATGGAGCCTGTTGGTACTGCAGATGAAAAGTTCTATCTTTTCTTCTCAAAATCCAAAAATATATCATCAGGAAAGCATTCATCTGAGGGTGAGTATGGAGTGTTGTTCAAGTCCACTTGTATTATTTATTTACTTAATCAGATATGTAAACTGGCAGGAGCGGATCAGGACAATTGCGAGCTGTCTCCTGATGAAGTAAAAGTTGAACTTATTAATGCTTTTTTTAAAGTTGAAATGGAAGGAAACAGCACAAAGCATCGAACATTGCCATATGTCAAAATTCAGTAGAGAAAATCTCGGGAATAGGGTCATAAGATACTCATCTTCTCCAGGGATGACAGGGAGATGGGGCTCCTGCTTTTTGTGAAGAGGATGGCCAGTTCTCTAGCACAGGAATTGTATGTAATTCAAGTTTTAGATTTTAGTAATGAGGATATAAAATGAGTGAACCGATTCGGATACTTCATGTGTTGACAGCTATGAACTTTGCAGGGACTGAGACACTGCTTATGAATTTATATAGAAATATAGATAGGAGCCAAATCCAGTTTGACTTTGCTGTAACTGCTGACCATGAATGCGCCTATGATGCGGAGATACAGAGACTTGGAGGAAGAATTATACACTATCCGTTGTATCGGGGAGTCAATCATTTTTCCTATGTATCCTGGTGGACTCATTTCTTTAAGAATCATCCCGAATACGACATCATCCATGGCCATATCGGAAGTACAGCTGCTATTTATCTGCACATTGCTAATAAATTTGGCCGCTTTACCATTGCCCACAGCCACTCTACTTCCAGCCATCGGGTGAACCTTCATGATATGCTCTATTGTGTTTTTTCCTATCCTACACGGTATGTGGCAGACTACTTCATGGGCTGTTCCCGTGATGCACTGATTGACAGGTATGGGAAGGGTATCCTTAAGAATAAAAATCATTTTATCCTTAATAATGGTATTGATGCCCGGAAATATATCTATTCAAAGGAGACAAGAAATAACGTCAGAGAAGAAATACATATCTCCAAAGATGAAATTGTTATCGGAACAGTTGGTCGCCTGACCCCCCCAAAAAACCCCCACTTCATCATCCACATGATTCAGGAACTGGAAAAAAGAGAAATAAAGTTTAAATTTCTCTGGGTGGGGATTGGAGAGAAGGAAGGAGAAATCCGAAAGGCACTTTACAAAGAGCTGGAGAATGGCACGGTTATTATGACAGGAGCTCGTGCTGATGTGAATCGGGTGCTTCAAGCTATGGATATCTTTGTTTTTCCTTCCCTCTGGGAGGGCTTGGGAATAGCAGGCATAGAAGCGCAGGCTGCAGATCTTCCTACCCTGTGCAGCAGGGGCCTGCCGGAAGAACTATCGGTGACAGATCGGTGCTGCTTCCTTCCTATGAATGATCTGAATAGCTGGGTAGAGAAAATTATAGAAATTATAAAAAACGGAGAATATCAACCAAGGAAGAGCCGATACGAAGAAATCAAAGCCAACAAATATGATATTATAGATACAGCCAATTGGCTGCAGAATTTTTATTTAACTCAAGTGAGAAATGAAAGATGACAGCAAAGAAGTATGACTATGCAGTAACTGTTCTAACACCCGCGTACAATCGAGGAGTCCTATTAAGACGACTTTATACCAGTTTGATGAAACAGACAAACAAAAATTTTCAATGGTTAATTATTGATGATGGAAGTACAGATGATACTAAAGAGATAGTTACATCTTTTTGCGAGGCTCCCTTTTCTTTAGAATATCATTACAAAGAAAATGGAGGCAAGCATACAGCTCTTAATTATTCTCATCCTTTTATACGGGGTGAATTAGTCATTATTGTAGACAGTGATGATTATCTGACTGAAGACGCTATAGACACGATTATTTCTGATTGGAAAAAGTATAGAAATGATGTTGAAATTGCGGGCTTTTCCTTCTTGAAAATGAGACAAAATGGCCACATCCTTAGTAAGACTCCTCCAAGGGATTATTACATAAGTGACTTTATTCATTATAGAACTAATCAGAATATAGGTGGCGATCAGTGTGAAGTGACTCGCACAGACGTTTTTAAGGAGTTTCCTTTTCCTGTTTATTCTAATGAACGATTTATGTCAGAAGGAATATTGTGGAGGGCCATAGGAAGAAAATACAAAACAATATACCGCTCTAAACCAATCTATATCTGTGAATACCTGGAGGGAGGGCTTACAAAATCCGGCCGAGCCTTTCGCATGAAGAATCCCTATGGAATGATGGAAAACTGTCGGTCTTTTTTCTACTCGGAAATCGTACTTAGCATAAAGTTGAAAGAAGCAATTCTGTATGATGTGTATGCTCTGTGTACTAAAGAAGGAATGCTGCACTGGATAAAGACGAGCGGAGCGGCTGGACTGTGTCTGATGGCATTACCTTTGGGGATGTTTTTTTATAAAAAATGGGCTCCGTAGGTTTCGTGGTTGTTACTTTAATGAGGCGGATATGCTTGTATATGTGATTGTTGCATCGGTACTCTTTTTAGGCGTCATAGCTAAGCAAAGTCGATATTTATACTGGATAGGCCTGTTATGCCTATTTTTCCTTACTGCATTTCGTAATCCGGTTTTAGGGGGCAGTGATACATTAATTTATCAGGATTTCTTTGCAGATGTACCTGGATTTTTGAATCTTGCGGGCTATGATAGTAAGTATTCCATTGGATATACTTTTTTAAATTCATTCGTAAAGCAGTTTACTGATGACTTTATGATCTTTCAGTTTGTTTATGCAGTTATCACTTTTTTCCTCCTTGCCTGCATATTGAGAAACTTAAAACTTAATTATAAAGAACGATGCCTTTTCCTTTTATCCTATTTTGTTTTCCGTTTTATATGGAGTGAATGGATTATTCTGAGGCAGAACCTTTCTGATTTGCTTTTTTGGTTAATACTTCTCGAAATTTATGGCCTTTTAGATAAAAGAAGAGAAAACGTACACTGGTATTACCTTAAGATTCTGTTACTGCTGATATGTTCTATTGCCATACCTGCATTGTTTCATACATCTGCGTATTTCAATATTGCTGTTCTCCCTTTATTATTGGTATTCAGAAATTTCAGCTTGAAGGATAAGTTTATTATTACGGCTGTAATATGTGTTGTATGTTTAGTTGGATCACAGATATTATTTGGATATTTCTTTAATTTTGCGTCTTTATTTGACAGCCGTTATGAAATGTATGCGGGAAATGAAGATTCCATGCAGAACATTATTAATACAGCTGTTAAATATGCCTTCTTTGCATTATTTGTTTGGCATTATAAATCAGAGAAGTATGGGAATAAGAAGTTCCTTATTGATACCATGGCTGTTACTTGTATGTTAGCTTCGATTAATGTAGAAATCATTATGCGGATGTACGAGTACTACGCAGTAGGTTTCTATTCCATAATGTCCCTTTTTCTGAATAATTTTGCCAATAAACGAATGTTAATGGCATGTCTGTTTTTTGTCGGCTTGATGATTATCTTACTTAGATTTTTACTCATTTTTGGTGATGGAATGTTTTCACAGTATACTTTAGGATTCTAATTTTATTTGAAGCAGGATTATAGCAAAAATGATTCAATGGATTTCTATTCTACGTGTAATTGCTATGCTTATGATTGTTATTTGTCATGTGATTGGTTATTACACTTTTATTCCGGGGCATAACCATTTAGGCCAGTTTTTTAATGTGGGGGTTGAAATTTTCATATTTATATCCGGATATCTGTACAGCAGTAAAATCATTCATTTTTCCTTTTCTTTCTACTGGGGCAGATATAAAAAGCTCTGTATTCCATCTATAATCTGGGGATTAGCCATTTTATGTATGACATACTTCCAAGGCTTGAGAGAACTCCCGGTTATCATTTTAAATCTTACCGGTCTCAGTTTTCTAAAAAGTGACTGGAGCCTGATTCATGATTTCCCCGGCATGGGGCATACTTGGTTTCTGACCATTATTTTTATGTGCTATATGATGCTGCCCATTCTATATCGAATAAAATTGAATTATACGGGGGGGTAAGAAGGGCGATTATCATTCTCTCGTGGATGCTTGCTATTGATTTGGGCATACGCTATGAATGTCATCTTTACTATTTTCCCCTGTTTGCAGCCGGTTATTTTATCCATGATTGGATGAGGATAGAGAAGTATTCCAGAAATTATTTCTTCTTAAGTTTCATTCTTCTGATAGTGATGGCAGGATTTCGAGTTTTAATGAGGCATTTCTTTGACGGAACTGCAGTGTATGATTATGGGGTGGTTCCGGTCTGTATGTCAGTAATTTCTCTATGCATCACCATCATTGTCCATGAGGGCTGCTTCCTAATCAGGAATTCATTATCCGCCATTACTGGAAACAGAATTTACCAATATTTAGATGATTGCAATTTCTATATTTACATTGTTCATTACTTTTGGGTACCAGTAATCTATGAAAAGCTGGGATACCTTTATGGGACATTTGTTTTTGCAATGGCTGTATATTGTTCAGCCATTGCGTTGAAAAGTGCTGATAAGTTATTCAGAAGTTTGTTTGTTAGTCATGAAAAGAGATTATAATGAGCTTTTATAATAATATCAAAGATCTGTACTGGGGGCTGCCCTGTCTATCGGATCATCAGAAGGAGTTTATTTTTAATTTTTTGAGAAAGAAGATTTTGGGAGAGCAAAAGGGTATACATGGGAGTCAGGACTTGGAACAGTATGTGCGAGATATCCTTGGTGTACAGTCTTTGAATAACGAATTCTCGATTGATTTTCCTAAATTGGATGGATTCAGCCTTGGACAGAATGATCCTCGTTTAATTGCTTATTATCTGCCGCAGTTTTATCCTGATCCGCATAACGAATTATGGTGGGGGAAAAGGAACCACTGAATGGACAAATGTATCGAAGTCAATGCCGCAGTATATTGGTCATTATCAGCCAAGATTACCGGGAGAATTAGGCTTTTATGATTTAAGGATACGGGAAAATATTGAGAGACAAGTCGAACTGGCAAAAATTTTTGGGATTTATGGCTTTTGCTACTATTTCTACTGGTTCAATGGAGAACGCTTGTTAAATTTGCCATTTGAAAATTTTATGAATGATGAGAATATTGACTTTCCGTTTTGTATCTGCTGGGTGAATGAAAGCTGGACCCGTCAGTGGGGAGGTGTTTCAAACGCTCCCTTAATTACACAGGATCAGTCCGTAGAAAGTTATAAAAAGTTTATAGAGTCATGCATACCGATCTTTGAACGTGAAAATTATATTCAGGTGGATGGTAAACCCGTACTAATCATTTATAAATCTCTTCACGTTCCAGAAGTCAAAGCTGTACTTGATTACTGGAGGGATTATGTATACAAAACTATAGGAAAAGAATTGTACATAGTTGCCTCCATGGAAGCCTCCAAGGATACGTTAAACCATGATTATCTTACTGATGGGTATGATGCTTCCAGTGAATTTGCCCCCGGCCCACAGATGCTCTTTATGAAAAAGATTACAGATTCTAAAAAATTCGTATGTGATTCCTTTCAGGGAGTTATCTATGATTATAAGGACTTTGTTGAAAAGAAAGGATATTTCTCATATTCCAATAAAAAGCAATTCAGGGCAGTTTGTCCTATGTGGGATAATACGGCAAGACGCAAAAATAGCAGTACTGTCCTGGATGGAGCAACACCTGCTTTATATCGGAAATGGCTTGCTGATATTATTCGTGAGACTCTTTCCAATAAAGACATAGAGGAGCCTTTCATTTTTATTAATGCTTGGAATGAATGGGCGGAAGGCGCTTATCTAGAACCGGATTTAAGATGGAAGTATGGTTATCTGGAAGCAACCCGGGATGCTATATTGGAATCTAGAAGCACAAGTAGCAAGATTGGAGAAAAATTAATGATTAACAAAAAAAAGATTGGAATCGTGATTCTGAATTATAATGATGCATCATCTACATTACACATTCTGAAGCAGATTAAGAACTATTCCGCAATTGACCATATTGTCATTGTGGATAATTTGTCTCCGGATGGTTCATTTCAGCAGCTCAAATCAAAGGCGGGGGGCAAGGTGGACGTTATTCAGTCCGATAAAAATGGAGGTTATTCCTATGGTAATAACTATGGAGCATTTTACCTGATTGAGAAATATATGGTAGATATCCTGGTTATTGCAAATCCTGATGTGGAGTTTTCAGAATCATTTCTCATCAGAATTGTGCAGGATATGATTCATTCGCAGGTACAGGCGGCTTCCGGATATATGAAGATGCCGGCTAGTCAACCACCTGCTCTATTGAACAGAAAGATAAACAGCTACTGGCAGGAACTGCTTTCATGTACCATTTTGCTGAAAAGGATGGTTCACTCTAAGGTTAATTATGTCTTGCCCAATCAGGGAATTATTCAGGTTGAATGGCTCCCAGGGTCTTTATTCGCTATCGATGCTTTTGTTTACAGGCAGCTGCATGGACTGGATGATCGTGTCTTTTTATTTTATGAGGAGCAGATTTTAGGAAAGAAATTCTTGAAATTTGGATATAAAATGATTATAGATACGGATATCAGTTTCTTGCATAACCATTCTGTTTCAATAAATAAATCAATGAAACGATTCAGCCAGGCACGGCAAATGTTTATTTCTAGATATTACTATTTGACAAACTACGAAGAAATCAACGTATTCCAAAAATTCTTGTTGAAATTAGTTATAGAGTACGGCATTTTTGCCAGAAGGATATTGTATAAGATTTAGCAATACAGAGAAGAAGAATATTTGCTTTATTTACTTTATGAGTTTTTTACTGCCCATCGTACTTGGTTATAATTTTCCACGTTTAGACTAAAGCGTTAAGTACTGATTCTTACAGTGTACAAGAGGTGATTCTTTTGAATATATACTCTGCGGAGGTTTCCCTGCGATATGGTACAACCCCGCATAGTGGTGAAAGTCAGAATTACCAGCGTAATTCTAGGTATGTACTGGATCAACCAATCGTGTATCATTATTGGATAAGTATGGAATCTAATAATGCCGGTGGTAAGCAGGAAGCGTGTAAGGAGGGTACTGTCAAAATCTGTATGGAGGGGGAAGATTTCAGGGTCAAATTAAGCCTTCTATTAGCAGATGATGAAAATGGAGCCATATCTCAGGCCCGTTGTTTTCTCGAAAATATCTGCCGGGATCTTTCTTTTCTGGCGCAGCAGCATCAGGAGGATACACAGTTTTTTTATCTCGGCGTTTACTGGCATGACCGGGATATCAAGCTGAGTCTTGAAGAGAGTAATGTAGATATCGTGGTTAAGAAAGAAAATAAAGATGGAACGACTACCCTTTATTTTAGAGATGACATAAGGCCTTCTGACAGTTTGTCAATGACCTGTACTTATACACTTACTGCTGAAGATTTTTCACATCTGCATCAGATTGGGAATTTTGACTCTTCTTTCCGGTTCATGCTGAGGGCTTTTTACGGGGCTTTGATGGATTCAGATATTTCCAGTAAGTATTTCCGGCTATTTACCATTATTGAGTATCTGGAGCAGAATTTCATTTCCAAGGAGCCATGGGATAAGCTGATTCCCTGGAAAGTGTCTGAGAATGTACTGGAAGATTTTATTTCATCTATAAAACAGGAGCTGCAGGAGTCAGGTGAAGAGGAAAAGTCTGTTGGATATCGCGCTGCAAAGATAAAACCGAGGCTTAGTTCCATTGTGAAGACAGCAACAATGGAAAGTCGGGCGGAGAAGCTGTTTCGCTATCTGTCAGAGTATTATGAAATCAAAACTGTTAAGTCAGCTGTTGTTTCATATCCTTTTACTTTGAAGAAGGTTAATGACCTTATTAATCAGCGCAATCGGCTTTTTCATGGTAATGAGAAGGATGAAGAGAAAAAACACCTCAAGGATATAACAGGATATCTGCTTCTTCTTTGTCGGAATATTATGGAAAAGGAAATGGAACTGTATAGTAGAGAAGAAAAAGCGGCGGGACAGCCATGACGCAGGAATTTGAAAGACAGGAGTAAATAATTTGGACACATTAACTTTACGAAATATGCAGAAAGCGGAGCTTGGAATCATGCGTGTAATCGATCAGTTCTGCAGAAAGCATGGGATATCCTATTCATTATATGCCGGAACGGCCATCGGAGCTGTACGCCATCACGGCTTTATCCCATGGGATGATGATATTGACATCTGTATGACGCGGGCAGAGCTGAACCGCTTCAAAAAATGCTGGGAGCAGGAGCCGGTGAAAGGGTATTATTTTGAAAACTGTCTGGATGACAGGTACTGCGGGATTGCCCACACGAAAGTCCGTAAGGAGGATACGCTGTTTCTTTCTGAAGGAGAAGATGAATCCAAAGGCCATCATGGCATATGGGTCGATATTTTTCCTCTGGATAAGATTCAGCCCGGGTGGGATACAAGGAAGTGCTATTTCCATGCACTTATCCTGAATATGCTGACTCGGGCTAATGTTTCCATGAGCAACGACTCCGGCAGCAAGCGCATGGTAAGAAGAATGCTCCAGCTTCTGCCATATCCGTTAAGAAAGGTTTGGATACGACACGAGTGGCAATGGTTAACTGCACATGATGAAAAGGTAGAAGGAGCCTATGACTGGGCAGATTTATCAGCCGTATACATGTTTAGTGTGCGTATGCCGCAAAAGATGATGGACGAGTTTATCTCTATGAACTTTGAAGGGGTTTCATTCCTAATATTCCGGCTGTATGATGAAATGCTGCGCGCCTGCTATGGAGATTACATGAAACTTCCGCCTGTGGAGGAAAGGGTTTGCGGACATAAACCGGTAAAGATTATTTTTTAATGATCAAGTAGCAATAATAAAAATCATCCTTGAATCAATCTGTTCAAGGATGATTTTTTTATTGGATTTCGATATCAGATCTATCACATATCAGATACTTTCTGCAGGAAGGCACCAGGCTTGTCAGATAATACAGAAGCCCGCCGAAGATGGCATCAAAACCGCTTCCGGTAGTAATGAGGAATATGGGGCTTTCAGCCTGTCCAGTGATGGGGTTGTATACGAAGAGAATCGTCGTGATGCAGGCAATCAGTACGCAGGCCAGACCGATGAGATTGAAGCCGCCATTGTAATCATAGGCATGATGGCCTTTTATGAAGTAAGCAGATTTCAATGACAGCTTTCTTTTTCGTACGAGGATGTAATCAGCAAAGGACATGCCTATAATGGGGGCCTGAATGAAAGCTGCAATAGAGATGAAAGTGCCGAAGTATTCTTCCACACCGCCCCAGATAGTGAGTATGGCTACATAGATTCCGGTGAGAATCACAAGCATGCGGTAGTTTAGCTTTGGGATACCGCTTTTGATTATCATACAGTTTTCATAGGATCCGGTACCTTGGGTGCCGATATTCGCAAAAGCAACCAGAAGTAAGGATAACAAAGCAAAACCGGGGCCGCAGAGGACAGGAAGTCTGATTCATGGCATGCGATTCTCTTTTGCAATAAGGGGATCTTATCTAATTTGCAGTAAGAATATAAGAAGGTTGTTTAGATAAAACGTAGTTAGGCCGTTGCGTTCACGAAATAAAAGCTATATAATTTTCATGAACAATAGATAATAAATGAAGAGGGCATAGGGAATGGAAATGAATATTCAAGAATTAAATATATTAAGGGCTTTAAGTTTGAGCCCATTTGTATCACAACGGATTTTGGCGGAATCATTGGGATATGCTTTAGGGACAGTAAATCAGGCATTGCGGTTTTTGGTTAGCAATGGGTTACTTATACGATTTGGCAGGAATAGTGAAAAATTAGTTCTTGCTGACAAAGCAAAAGCTTTCTTACAGTCACAATCACCGAGAAATGCAATTATATTAGCAGCTGGCTATGGTATGAGAATGGTACCAATCAATATGGAGAGTCCGAAGGGCTTATTAAAAGTAAAAGGGGAAACACTTATAGAGCGAACTATACAACAGCTTCATGAGGTCGGAATCAGTGAAATCCATATTGTGGTTGGATTTATGAAAGAGAAATTTGAATATCTAATGGATAAATACAATGTAGATTTGATTGTAAATCCGAAATATGCAAAATATAACAATCTTGAATCATTGGCATGTGCTGCTAAATATTTAAAAAATACATATGTTATTCCTTCTGATGTATGGTGTTGGGAGAATCCATTTAACAAGGTAGAGTTGTATCCCTGGTATATGGTCAGTGATTTACCTGATGATGACTCAAATGTACGAGTCAATCGAAAGGGGGAACTTGTTCTCGCGAAGCCAGGGGTAAAGGGTAATAAGATGATTGGTATCAGTTATCTTTGCGGAGAAGCATGTGAGATTGTTCGTAATAGAATTTATAAGTATCATGAAGATCCGACATATTCAGATAAATTTTGGGAGGAAACACTTTACACAGGCAATAAGATGATTGTATTTGCTAAGGCTGTGGATAGCAAGCACTGTGTAGAAATCAATACGTATGAGCAACTGAGAAATTTAGATGGAAATTCGGATCAGCTAAAATCAGATGCCATTTCGACAATTGCAGATGTTTTCCATTGTAGAGAGTCTGATGTGACGGAAATTACTGTGCTGAAAAAAGGAATGACAAACAGATCATTTCTTTTTAATGTCAAAAACATCAGGATACCTGGCCTTTCAGATGGAAAGTATATTATGCGTATTCCTGGAGAAGGCACGGATTTATTGATTGACCGCAAGCAGGAAGTCCATGTGTATGAGGCCATTAAAGGTAAAGGATTATGTGATGCTCCGGTTTATATGAATGCTGAAAATGGCTTTAAGATTACACGGTACTTGCATAATGTGCGTGTATGTGATCCGTTTAATGAGGTGGATTTGCAGAGGTGTATGAGAAAGTTGCGGCAACTGCATAGTCAGAGGCTGCAAGTGAACCATACTTTTGACATTTTCAAAAATATTGAATTTTATCATTCGTTATGGAATAACAATAAATCCATGTATCAAGATCACGAAAAGACAACGAATCAGGTCTTTTCGCTGAAAAAATATATTGATTCTCAACAGAGAGACTTCTGCTTGACTCATATTGATGCAGTTTATGATAATTTCCTTTTTTATATGGAAAATGGTAGAGAGCAACTGCAGTTGACAGATTGGGAATATGCGGGAATGCAGGACCCTCATGTTGATATTGCGATGTTTTGCATTTATGCGATGTACAATAAAGCACAAGCTGATCATCTGATTGATATTTATTTTAAAGGGCAGTGCAGTGATGATACAAGAACAAAAATCTATTGTTATATAGCGGCTTGTGGACTGCTTTGGTCAAACTGGTGTGAATATAAAAGTCAGCTAGGAGTTGAGTTTGGGGGATACTCGTTACGACAGTATAGGTATGCGAAGGACTACTACCGATATGCAAGAGAAAGGATTAAACAATGATCAAGGTAAAAAATGCTGTGATTATGGCGGCTGGAACATCCAGTCGTTTTGCGCCTTTAAGCTTTGAAAAACCAAAAGCGTTGATCAGGGTTAAAGGGGAAATACTGATAGAGCGGCAGATTATGCAGCTTCGTGAAGCAGGAATTCAGGATATTTATGTTGTGACCGGTTATAAGTCTAATATGTTTGATTATCTTAGGGACAAATTCAATGTATATCTTCGATATAATCATGAATATGCCGTTCGGAATAATAATAGCAGTATCAAAACTGTAGAAGATATTATAGGAGATACATACATATGCTCAGCTGATAATTATTTTAGCAGGAATCCATTCTCTGCTTATGAGGATGATGGATATTATGCAGCAGTTTATTCCGATGGACCAACTAAAGAATGGTGTCTCTCAGTGGATTCACATGGATATATCGATAAAGTACACATAGGAGGGAAGTCATGCTGGTATATGTTAGGGCATACTTTCTGGGATAATTCATTTAGCAGACATTTCATTAAAATTCTGGATCATAATTATGATATGCCTGGTATGGCTGATAAGCTTTGGGAGGATATCTATGTAGGGCACCTGGATGATTTAAAACTGAAAATTCGAAAATACCCGGCAAAGACAATTTTTGAGTTTGACTCATTAGATGAACTCAGACAGTTTGATTCCAGTTATATTAATCATACAGGCTCTTCTATTATGGCTAGTATTGCGGAGAGGATGAACATTCAGGAAGGAGAGATTATCGATATCAGCTGTATAAAGGGGGAGGATAATCAAGCCGTTGGCTTCACTTTTAAGGTGCATGAGAGAGACTATCGATATCTATATGACAAAAATGAAATAGTAACACTAAAATGAGAGGCTAATCATGAGAACAGCAAATAATAACCTAATTGATTGGGAAATTACCATCATACCAATTGTTTGTATTTCAAGTATGGCTTTCTTTTTCTTTGTTTATCCAGAACAATCGAATCTTTTGCTTGGGCAGATACGGTCTGTCCTCGGGGATACGTTTGGTTCGTACTATCTCCTAATCGGCCTTGGTGTCTTTTCAATTTCTCTCTATTTGGCTTTTTCAAGATATGGGGATATTGTTCTTGGAAATAGAAGTGAAAAACCCAAGTATTCTTTTTGGACATGGGGCGCTATGATGTTTACTTGTGGTCTGGCAGCTGATATCCTATTCTATTCTTTCTCTGAATGGGTTATGTATGCAGCGGATCCACATATAGCAGAACTGGGAACCATACAAAATTGGGCTGGCGTTTTTTCCTTGTTTCACTGGGGATTTATACCATGGGCTTTCTATCTGGTACTGGCTGCTTCTTTCGGATTCATGCTTCATGTCAGGAGACGAAATCGGCAGAAGTTTTCTGAAGCATGTCGGCCACTCTTAGGGAAAATGGTAGACGGAAAGTTAGGAAAGCTCATTGACTTATTTTCCGTTTTTGCTTTGCTTGCAGGAACTGCGACTACTTTTTCAGTTGCAACACCGTTGATGGCAATTGTCATTGAAACATTGACCGGTCTACAGATCCCTCGTGCTTTAATTACTATTGGCATTATTATTATTACTTTTGCTGTTTACACTTATTCCCTTCTGTATGGCATTAAAGGGATATCTCGTTTGTCAGATTGGTGTATGTATCTATTTTTTGGCCTGCTTGCTTTTGTTGGCTTATTTTGCGGCGAAAGTCGATATATTATTGAGACCGGTCTGCAGTCTTTCGGGACTATGGTTAATCATTTCATAGAGTTGGCAACTTATACAGATCCCCTTAGAACGTCCTCATTTCCTCAAAATTGGACTATTTATTACTGGTCATATTGGATGGTTTGGAGCATTGCGGCTCCTTTCTTCATTGGAAAAATCAGCCGTGGCAGAACTATTCGTCAGTTGATTCTTGGCGGTTATGTATTTGGTGTAGGGAGTACATGCATCAGCTTCATCGTTCTTGGAAATTATTCCATGGGAATACAGATGACGGGGCAGAAGGATTTCATTTCGATGTACCAATCCGGAGTGAATATATACGATATGATTATTTCCATGGTCTACATGATGCCCCATCCAATGGTCGTTTTAGCTTGGCTCATAATCACTATGATTGCTTTCTATGCAACTAGCTTTGATTCCATAGCTTTTATTGCAAGCTGTTATAGCTATCATCGCTTGGATGAGGGTAGTTATCCAGCTAGAAAGATTGAGTTTATCTGGTGCGTGCTTCTCATTGTTCTTCCGATTGCTTTGATTTTTAGCGAAAGCTCTATGGCTAATATTCAAAGCGTGTCAATCATCGCAGCATTTCCGCTTGGAATCATAATGGCCATTATTATAATTGGCTTTATCAAAGATGCAGGAGCTTTTTTAATAGAAAGTCATAAGAGCTCATCGTAATGAATTTACGTATTAAGCAGTGTTACTTTTCTCTTTGGGAATATTTTTTGCGTAGATAATCAGCGGGGGAGGCCGGAGGGGGCAGGTTTAAAGAAATGTAGCTATCCTTCTTTGATACTGTTTCCTTGCATCTCCTTCCAATATTCCGTAAAATGAAGGAAAGAAAAATTTTTTGATTTTCCACGTTCACATAAACGCGATTTTTACGATATATAGAGTAGAAGGAACAAGTTTATAAGGCAATTCTGAAAGCAGGCGCTTTCCTGTCAATCCTAGGCCCGGCAGGAGAGGGTATTTCGGACACGCAGGGATCCCCTTGCTTCCTTCTATCCAATCTGGCCGGAAAGGATCAAAGTATGAACTACAGAAAGTACCCAGGACTCTAAATCAGCTCCACATATGCAGAAATGACGGGAGACTCATGCCTGGCGCGCGCCGTCGTACCCCGTACAGCAGCGGCCGTAGACCATGCAGACACCGAACTCATTGGGCATTTGCTGATTTGGAGATACCGGGCTTTTTGTAGTGCAATGAATGTTTTTTAGCGGCGGGCAAATTTCGCCAAGCAGCGTCGGATTAAAATCGCCATCTGGAGGCTGAGGAATTCAGCTAATGTTAGGCGAATAAAAAAGGACAATGAATAGGATGTGGCTTCAGAGCTGCCATATACTCGTGAGAGTTATGGGACACGCAATAAGGGGTTGGTGAATACGCGATGGGGAGCCACTGAATACGCGGGAGGGAGCCGGTCGCTTCAGGTACATGACTTTTTTCTGATTATCCGTAATAGTAACGGTATTTTCTGCTTATTGTACATCGGCAACAGGCTGGCTCTCCAGTGCATATCGTGCTGAAAAGAGTGGGTGGCTCCTGTCAGCGTATTGTGTGGCTCTAGGCGGCGTATCAGGTGGATCATAGCGCGTGATATTTAGTGGAGTGTCTTATTTCTCAAAATACTTGCCTCCCCCTGCTTGTCAGGGGGAGGGGGACCACGTCAGTGGTGGAAGGGGCCACTTAAAAATGGTAAATGATAAATGGAGGAAGGCGCCTTGGAGAATTATTGGGCGCCATTTTTTAGCTTCCTGCGGAAGCCGCCCCCTTCCGTCTCGCTTCGCTCGCCACCCACCCCCAAAAAACGGGGGTGGGCAAGTAAGCATAGTGGCGGGAAGCCTTTTTTCTCCTTAAACTTGCTTCTCCCCGCAAGCGGTGGGGCGCAAGAAAGTATATAGGCGCTCGAGCCCTCTCTGGAACAGGAGTGGGCAAGGGCGTAGTGGGGACTGGTTTTCCACGCTGCTTTCCAGCCCCCAGCCCC
>ENA-OPSZ01000768-OPSZ01000768.1-human-gut-metagenome-genome-assembly--contig:-NODE-768-length-18604-cov-2.521214_pt1 | contig 18604 bp, 19 predicted proteins | sample MGYA00241814_ERZ501919 | MGnify/ENA primary metagenome ERZ501919 (study PRJEB25962, sample SAMEA2042440) | human gut metagenome | biome: human gut; feature: human-associated habitat; material: faeces... | reverse complement strand
GCAGGACAGAAATGTGTGCTTCAGATACCATATCAGGAGGGTCTGAAAATAAAGGTCAACGGCAAGGCTGTTTCATATGACAAGGTTTTCGGTGACCTTGTAAGCTTTGACTTGCAGGAGGGCGAGAACACAATAACTGTAACAAGCGTGCCAAAGGGCTTTTATGCAGGTCTTGCACTGACTATCGCAGGCATTGCGCTGACAGCAGGATATTTCTTCATAAGAAAGAAACTGAAATTCGGAGAGCCGCTGCACTTGTGGCTGTTATCGGTGCGGGAGCTATAGTGATCATAGTGGTTTATATTGCACCTTGCATACTGAATATTTATAGCTGATAAAATATAACAGATATAAATAACATATGGGCAAACAGCGTTCGCCCTTCTTGGTACAAGCATTGTAATTATAAAAATAAAAACTGCGGATAGCATTTTGCCGTCCGCAGTTTATATTTTATCCGAATTTACTTATGCTCCTTCAGATACTTTTCAGTATCCATTGGATAGCATTTCAGGTTTGGAAGCTCGTCAAGGGTGAGAACTCTTTCGCTGTTGTAGATCTTGTTCCACTCGTCAAATGTGGTGTACTGATCTGAAAGCTGTTTATCCTTGATACAGAACTCGCCGTTCCATGTACTGAACCACGCCCAGCGTGTGCCGTCGTTGAATGCTCCGTCAGGGTCGAACATCGAGCCGTTCTCCGTCATTGCGATTATCTTTTTTGTGGATGTGCTTGACTTCACAAGGTCATAATACCACTTCTGTGAAGAGCTGTCCTGCTCTGCAGGATAACAGTCATAGCCCATGATGTCGACATACTCATCTCCCGGATACCAGTCAGGATTCTGTGCGTTCCATACCCAGATCAGGTTGTTAAGACCATACTCGTTTGTGAACTTGTCATACATGAGCTGCCAAAGCTGAATGTATGCGTCCTTTCCTGCTGAACCCCACCAGAACCATGCGTTGCCAGGATACTTAGGGTCGCCTGCCGCCTCGTGGAGAGGTCGCCAAAGTATAGGCACGTTTGCGTCTGCAAGCTCTTTAAGTCCCCCTGCCATATGGTCAAGGTCTGCTATGATAGAATCGTAGCCCTCTTTATCCTCGCCGCTGAGAGCCTTTGCAAGGTCGAAGTCTGTATATTCAGAATAGAAGCCCTGCCACCATGCTCCGCCGTTCTTTTCCAGGTTTTTCTCAGGGGCATACCAATGCCAGCAAAGTGAAACTATACCGTTTTCGTTGTTGTACCAGTCCATAGCCTGCAAAGGTACCATATCTCCGCCGCCTGCACCATGTGCAAGTGCGCTGTTTGAAAGATTTAAAACGTCAAGACCAAGTATAGCAGGCGTCTTGCCTGTGTGCTTCTTTATCTCCTTGAACTCACGGCTGTCCTTGCCCTCGTTATCTCCTGAAAACTGACCTGAGATAGTATACTTGCCATAAACGTCCGTAAGGAAGTTATAAAGTCTTTTTGCCTCGTCAGAAGCGTTAGGGTTTGAAAGCTGATTTGATACCTCATACTGTGAAAGGTCGATAGCAGGAGCTGGGGTTATCTTTATCTTGTCAATATAGATATGACCGTTGTCGCCCTTTATGCCTACCTTATGAGTACCTTCGTCGATAAGCACATTTTCAGCCATAGTGTCGCCAAACTCTGTTGTGGTTGATGTGAAGTTTGTGAGCGCAGCACCGTCAACAGTGATAAGATTTGACTGACCCTCGCCGTCTGCCGCCATTGTGAGAGTAATATTATAGCTTCCCTTTGCAGGAAAATCTATCTCGAACTCCACCATATCTCCCGATGAGCCTATGGAAACAAAGCCATCGCCAGAAAACTTACCAAGAAAATTCTTATCAAGCACTGCCGCACCTCCCGAAAGAGTTCCTTTTTCCGCCTCTGACTCGTAGCTGAAATCCTCAGGAACGTCATACTCTGTCGTTACGTCTGAAAGGTCGATATTGCCAATATCCTCAACGACAGGGGCTGTTGTAGTGGTAGTCTCACCTGCTGACGAGCTGCCTGAGCTGCTGTTTCCTGTGCTGCTGCAGCCTGCTGCCGCACAAGCGATAAGCACTGCCATAACGGTAGCAACTGTTCTTTTCATTATTCCACGCATAATGTTCTCCTTATCATTTATAATTATAATATTCAAATTTTTATAAAGCCAAGCTTTGCGAAGCTCTCGCCTTTAGGCTTTATATTCCATACTTTTAAATATATCATATAAAAAATCATTGTCAATAGCCGTTTTTAATGTTTAACATAGTGTTCAAAATTGATAACGTTTACTTTTATTTGAACTAAAAAAATATGAACCCACACGGCATTGGGTTCATATTTTCATATATAAAAATATTATTTTCGGAGAAACGTTCTGTATACCCAACGGGTGAATTTTCTGGGAAATATAAACAAGCCAAGTTGGAGAGCACATGGCATGAAAAAGTCACGGAAGCCCGTATACCCTGAACGGTGTATTATCCACCTCACACGAATGAAAGCCTTTGTATGCTCCCAGCTTTTGCGTGTATCTACAGTATTTTCATCTATGCGGTAGCGCACAAGCACCTCGGGTATATTCTGCCCCTTTGCACCATGCTGTAACATTCGTGCGATAAACTCATAGTCCTCGCACATTTTAAGGTCACTGTAACCGCCTATCTTTTCCGCAAAGGACTTGCGAAAAGCCACAGACTGCCTGTTGAAAGGGTTGCGTCGTTTGGAATATGAAGCGATATCCTTATGCATGACAGGCACTTTTTTCACCGAAACTACCTCGTCAGTGTCAGTGTCGAACTCCTCCACATATGTGCCGATTATATCAAGCTTAGGCTTCACCGCAAAAAGGGTCATCTGATTCAAGCAGCGGTTAGGGAGAGATATATCGTCGCTGTCCATTTTCACGATATAATCGCATTTACACGCCTTTATGCCCTCGTTGTAAGCCTTTCCAACGCCCACGTTCTCGTCTATCTGAACGATATGGAAAATATGCTTGAACTCGTCCTGAAAAGACTTCACGATAATATTAAGCTCGCAGGTGAGCTTGCCGTCGCACACAAGCACGAAGTCAGAGGGAGGATATGACTGCATGAGCATAGACTCAAGACTCTCGTTAAGGTTCTCTGGAAGCTCACGGTCATACACCGACATAAGCACACTGTATTCAGGCAGCGTATATTTTCCAACACGATACGTCATAAAATCCCTCCCCTGCATTATTATCAACTCAATTATACTATAACAGCTCCAAAAAGTCAACTACGACCAACAAAGTATACTATTTATATAGTACAGACCAATACACAAAAAAAGACCGCCCCATTCGGAACGGTCTTGTAAGCTACTTTGAAAAATTAGCCAAGCTTCTTAGCAAGCTGTGATACCTTTCTTGCAGCAGCATTCTTATGCATAATGCCCTTTGTGCAAGCCATATCTACCTTCTTGATAGCAGCTCTTACTACTTCTTCCTTGTTTTCTGCATTCTCAGCTACAGCAGCGTCAGCCTTCTTGAGTGCAGTTTTAAGATCAGACTTTACAGCCTTGTTTCTCATTGTCTTAGTGTTGATAACCTTGACTCTCTTCTTAGCGGATTTAATGTTTGGCATACCGACACCTCCCTCATTCTGTATAAATTTGCACTTATTTGCACAAGCTATCCGCAGACTGAGAGGAAATGCGGAAAGCCCTTTAAACAAGCCTTGTAAAATATTTTACCACATTTCAAAAGAAATTGCAAGGGGGTTTACTGAAAAAAATATAGAAATTTTGCGGTCTAAATTGTAGGAACACACAAAAACTTACACGATATCACAGAAAGGTGAATAAAATGAGCATTAGAACGGATATGGCGGCGGAGAGCTTTTCTCAGGCAGGCGGTGCGGAAAAGCTTCAGGGAGTGAAAGTCAAAAACAAGGTTATTGAAAACGCTAGGCTTGAGGTAACGGACATCACCATAGAAACACAGGAAGCCGCTGAAAAGCTTGGCAGACCTATCGGCAGATACATCACCCTTACCGCCACAGATTCAACATTCGATATGTACAGCGACAGTTTTCGTGAGCGTGCAGAAGTCATAGCAAAAGCCATAGGGGAGCTTTGCGGTGGTTGTGAACGTTTTTTGGCAGTAGGGCTTGGGAACTATGCCCTGACTTCCGACGCTGTTGGCCCTCTTACCGCTGAAAAGATCTTCGCTACCCGTCACATAAAAAGCCTTGCAAAAGAGCTTGATACTGACGATCTGGGCGAGGTCACAGTGATTCAGACAGGAGTGCTTGGAAACACGGGAATAGAATCCTCAGAGCAGGTAAAAGCTATCGCAGAGCGTGTAAGACCGCAGGCTGTCATTGCCGTTGACGCACTGGCTTGCAGCGAACTTTCAAATCTTGGCAGGACAATACAGCTTTGCAACACCGGCATTTCTCCGGGAAGCGGAGTCGAAAACGCACGAAAAGAGCTTTCGCTTTCGACCCTCGGGGTAAAGTGCATTGCCATAGGCGTGCCAACGGTCATAGACCTTTGCACTGCCGCACAGCACATTTTCGGTCAGACCGCACCTGAAAGCTCCGAAAACATCATGGTCGCTCCGAAAACTGCCGACAAACTTTCGGAAAACTGCGCAAAGCTCATTGCAATGGGCATAAACCGCGCCGTTCACCCTGCCATGTCGCAAGAGGACATTCAAGCTCTCACCTGCTGACAAAAGGCAGGTGGTACAGTAATGTAAAACCTGTATACAACAATTGTAAACTTTTTATTAATATGTATGAGTGAAATTGCGAAAACGTTTTCTGAAAACGAATACTCACACAAATTCAACACACCTTTGTCATAATCAACAAAAACGCTTGAGCTTTATATTGCAAAATGCTGATTGACTAAATTTAAACTTTTTGTTATCATTAGTAAGGACGAAAAATAAGCGTTATGGCAAGCGTTGTCGGGTAACAATGCTTGTCGATCGTAACAGATGAACGTTTTTGGGTAAGGAACATTCGTCTATTATCAAGGAGGTTACTATAATGAAAATGGCAAAGAGAATTTTCGCTGCTGCTTGTGCGCTTTCACTGGCTTGCAGCATGGCTGCTTGCGGCAGCTCATCAAGTGACAGCTCATCTTCCAAGAAGGAAGCTAAGGCTATGACAGATGATCAGAAGGAGCAGGTAAATGCACTTCAGGATAAGCTCCCTGACATCGAGCTTTCAAACAAGACTATCAAGTGGATGGCTCACTATGACATCAACCCTAGTGATGGTAAGTCAGAATCGCCTGCTATCTCACTTTTCCAGACTAAGTACGGTGGAAAGATCGAGTACGTTCAGACAACCTGGGATAACAGATATACTGATCTTGCTAAGGCAGTTATGGCTAACGACTCACCTGACTTCTTCCCTGCTGACGACATGGACGCATTCCCTAAGGGTGCTATCAAGGCCATGTTCGAGCCTATCGACGATGTAGTTGATTTCAGCTCAGACATCTGGTCATCATCACAGACACTTAACGATTCATTCGTATTCAACGGCAAGCACTATGTAGCTGCTATCGACGTAAGACCACAGTATGTTTGTACATACAACACAAAGACAATATCAGACTTTGGCTATGACGATCCTGCTGAGCTTTACGCTAATGACGAGTGGACATGGAGCAAGTTCACAGAGATGTGCCTTGACTTTGCAGACTCTGAAGCTGACAGATGTGCTCTTGATGGTTACTGGTACGGCGAGGCTCTTAACGATACTTGCGGTTATCCACTTATCGGTCTTGAGGACGGCAAGCTTGTAAACAACATGGGCAAGGCTGAAGTTGGTACAGTTCAGGATCTTATGTACAACCTTGAGAAGAACAACGTTGTATTCGACATGTCAAGCAACAACTGGAAGACAAGAGGTGACGGAGCTAACGGTGAAGGTCTTGGTTCACAGCTCACACTGTTCATTCCTATCGGCACATGGGCTCTCGAGGATACTCCTGAAAAGACTAAGACATTCGGAAGCGTCAAGGACGGCGAGGTTATGTTCGTTCCAATGCCAAGAATGGACGATTCTGACAAGTACTATGTATCTACAGGCGTAAACGGCTATCTTCTCTGCAAGAACGCTCCAAACCCAGACGGCTTCAATGCGTTCGTAAACTGCTGCAAGGTTGCAAACTCTGAGGTACAGAACATCACAGAAGAACAGCTCAAGAACGACTACGGCTGGACAGACGATATGATCGAGATGCGTAAGACAATTTACGATCTGGCTAGACAGAATCCTGTATTTGACTTCCAGAACGGCGTATCTGCTGAGCTTTCAACACTTATGCAGACAGTAAACCAGGCTACAATGATAACAGGCGGCGGAGCTACTACATGGACAGAGTGCGTTGCTGAGAACCAGAAGGCTGTTGATTACATCATCAAGGAAGCAAACGCTAACGTTGCTGAATAATTCAGTATTTTCAAGCGGGACGTTCATTCGTCCCGCTTTTTTATTGCCTTTGTATTTGTCACGAATTTGTTAAATATATTTGTACGCAAAATGCACAATATAAAATACATAAATTTGTGCAAGAATTTTACGGATTTTTATGTACAAATCACAAAAAATATGCTATAATAAATGTACGTTAAAAAGAATATATCAAAGAAGGGAGATATGTTTTATGAGATCGATTATTACTATCAGCCGTGAATTTGGCAGCGGAGGACGTGAAATAGGCAAGAAGCTTGCTGATGATCTGGGCATACCTTTCTATGATAAAGAGCTTTTGGAAATGGCTTCAAAAGAGAGCGGTATATGTCAGGAGCTTTTTGTTAAGAACGATGAGTCCTATACCAACAGCTTTCTTTTCTCACTGGTCATGGGTAATTACCCTGTAAGTGCAGACGGCAGGATCAATCCTGATATGCCGCTGAATCACAAGATATTCTTGGCTCAGTTTGAAACTATCAAGAACATTGCAAAGAAAGGTCCTTGTGTTATTGTAGGACGTTGTGCTGACTATGTTCTGAAAAATGAGCCTAATATTATCGACTTCTTCATTTCCGGCAACACTGCCGAAAAGAAAAAGCGTATCCTTGAGAGATACGATATCGAAAAAAACAAAGCTGAGGACTTTATCCGCAAGACTGATAAGCGGAGAGCTTCATACTATAATTATTACACCGACATGAAATGGGGCGAAGCAAAGAACTATGACCTTTGTATCAACTCGTCCAAAACAGGCGTTGACGGTGCTATCAAGCTTATGAAGGCTTATATCGAAATAAAAGAAGCCAACGCTGATAAATAGGAATTTTTCGTTTTAATTCATTTTACTTTCCTTACTACGAAAGAGGGCTGACCATAGGGTCGGTCCTTTTCCGTTTTATGAGGAGTTTTATTACTCCAGCTTAAACAAAGTGTAACCAATATGTTATTGACAATAACAAGCAAATATATTATACTGTATAAAAGGGCAGAAGTCCGACAAAAAAAAATAAAAAAACTGCAAAAGGAGAAACAGAAAATGGCTGAAATAAAAGTTATCACTATCGGCAGACATTATTGCGCAGGCGGTTCGACTATCGGTAAGCTTGTGGCTGAAAAGCTTGGTATCCCATGCTATGACAGAGAGATAATCGACATGGCGGCACAAAAAAGTGGCATTGCAATGAGCGAGATACAAAAATACGAGGAAGCCGCTCTTAGCATTCTCAAAACACCGATAAATCTGTTTTCAAAGGAGAAAGAGTATCCTATAACAGAGAAGATATTCGCTGCTGAAACAGAGGTAATAATGGAGCTTGTTTCAAAGGGAAACTGCGTTATCGTGGGCAGATGTGCAGATTTTATACTGAAAAACAAAGTCAAGACGCTGAATGTCTTCATTAATGCAAGCTTTGAGAAGCGTCAAGAGTGCGCAATTGAGAAGCACAACATCTCCGAGGACGAGGTAGAAGCAAGGCTCAAAAAGTATGACAAAAAACGTGCCGACTATTACAACTCCAACACCAACAAAAAGTGGGGAGATATTTCAAGCTATGATATGTGCCTTGACAGCGGCAGGCTTGGCTACGAAATGTGCGCCGAGATAATTGCTGACACTGTGAAGCTTTCAAGGGGGAAATAGGGGCAATATTTTATTGGGAGCGATAAAAAATGTCAAAGGATAAGGAAGTCAAGACCAACGCCATGCGTATTCTTGACAGAAATAAGGTAAAATACAAGGTCAACACATACGAGTGCGACGAGTTTATCGACGGCATACACATTGCAGATATGCTCGGTCAGCCATATGAAAGCTCGTTCAAGACCCTTGTGACAGTCGGTAAAAGCGGAAATTACTATGTTTTCGCTATCCCTATCGCAGAGGAGCTTGACATGAAAAAGGCGGCAAAGTCTGTGGGCGAAAAGTCGGTGGAGATGCTCCATGTGAAGGATATAAACTCTGTTACGGGCTACATTCGTGGTGGCTGTACACCCCTTGGCATGAAAAAACAGTACATGACGGTAGTTGACAGCTCTGCGGAGCAGTTTGAGGAGATAATCATAAGCGGCGGACGTATCGGGTCGCAGATAATGCTTTCTCCGAAAGACCTTATCAAGGTCACAAGGGGTAAATTTGAGAGCATAACAATGAGTGAATAGACAAAAAAAGAGAGCCGCTTGGCTCTCTTTTATTTTGCATTTATGTTGATATATTCGGGCTTTGTCTTTGAGTACATTATTTTCTGGCTGGAATAAAGTCCGTAATAGCCCGAAAGCATATAGCTTACTCCGCAGGCAACCGCAAAAAGCACAAGCCCACTTCCACCGAAAAGCTCATAGCTGAGAAGTATGGAAGCCACAGGGCAGTTCACAACGCCACAGAAAAGTGCCACAAGACCTATAGCCGCACCGAATGATGGGTCAAGCCCCAAAAAGCCTGCGGCTGTACAGCCGAAAGTTGCTCCGATAAAGAAGGTCGGGACTATCTCACCGCCCTTGAAGCCTGTATTTATAGTTATGGCGGTGAAAAGCATTTTCAGGGCAAAGGCTTCTGGGTGCGCCTTACCCTTCTCTAAAGCCGCCACGATAACGTCTACGCCTGCTCCGTTATAATCCCTTGTACCTACAAGCAAAGTCAATGCAATGATCACAACGCCACCTACAGCTATCCTGAGATAGGTGTTAGGCAGATACATCTGAAATCTTGAATGTGAAAACTCCATTACCATGCAAAGGAGTATGGATATCACCGCACAAAGAGCCGCAAGCGCCGCTATCTGGGTCACAGACACAAGGGAAAGCCTTGGTATGCCTGTTATGTTGAACTTTGTTGGCGCAAGCCCTGCCAACAGCGATATTTTATATGCGATAAGAGAGGAAGCTATGCAAGGCACAAGACCCACATAGTATATAACGCCCACGCTTATTACTTCCATAGCGAAAAAAGTCGCAGTCAAAGGCGTTCCGAAAAGTGCGGCAAACACTGCGCTCATTCCGCACATTATCACAAGGCTGGAGTCTTTTTCATCAAGCTTTAAAAGCTCGCCTGACTTTGCGCCAATGCTTCCGCCAAGTTGCAAAGCCGCACCCTCACGTCCTGCCGAACCGCCCGTAAGGTGGGTGAGTACAGTGCCTAGAAAGATGAGAGGCGCCATAAGCAGCGGCACTTTGATGTTTCCACGAACAGAGCTTATGATAAGATTTGTACCGGTCTCCTCGTCCACCTTGCAGACACGATAGCTGAAAATGATAAACAGACCTGCCAACGGCATAAGATACAATGTCCAGCTATGACACTCACGGAAGCCTGTGGCAAAGTTTACCGCCATATGGAACAGCGAGCCGACTATTCCCCCTATTACACCCACTGCGCAGGCGATAAAGACCCACTTTGCAAAGGCTATGGAGAATTTTTTCACCGTCCGCATTTTGCTTTTTATAAACTCACTGCTTATTTTCCTCACCCCTTTTTACAGAAAAACAACGGGCGACATATGCCGCCCGAAATACTTGAAATACAGCCCCACAATAATGGGACGTCGCATTTCTGTGAAACAGAAATTCAGCCGTTCCACTACAAGATGATATGCTAAATTATACCTCAGCGATTACCTCTACCTCAACGAGAACGTCCTTTGGAAGCTCTTTTGCGGCAACGCATGAACGTGCAGGCTTTGATGTGAAATACTCACCGTAAACTCCGTTAAATGCACCGAAATCTGACATATTCTTAAGGAAGCATACTGTCTTTACAGCCTTACCGATAGATGTTCCTGCGGCTTCAAGAACGTTTGTGAGGTTCTTGCAAACCTGATGTGTCTGCTCCTCGATAGTTGTTGCCTCAACGTTGCCTGTTGCAGGATTGATTGCTATCTGACCTGATGTGAAAACAAGGTTTCCTACCTTCATTGCCTGTGAATATGGACCAATTGCGTCCGGTGCGTTCTTTGTGTAAACAACTTCTGCCATTTTTATCTACTCCTGTCTTAAAATTACTTATTGACTATCTTAAAGCCTGCGGCTGTAAGAGCCTGTCTTATCTCTCTGATATGATCGAAGTTTCTTGTTTCAAGAACAAGTCTGAGCAGGCAATCTGTGATATCGCTGTCCTCGCTTGCTCTCTCGTGGTGAACAGAAACAACGTTTCCGCCAAGCTTTGAAATTATCTCTGAAACATCTCTAAGCTGACCAGGTCTGTCCTCCAGCTGGATAGTAAGAGTATCAGATCTGCCAGACTTGAGCAGACCTCTCTTGATAACTCTTGAAAGGATAGTTACGTCTATATTTCCGCCTGAAACAAGACATACAACCTTTTTGCCCTTGATGTCAGGTATCTTATTAAACATTACTGCGGCAACAGGTGTTGCGCCTGCGCCCTCTGAAACGAGCTTTTGCTTCTCGATAAGGTGGAGGATAGCTGATGATATCTCGTCGTCTGAAACGGTAACAACGCCGTCAACATACTTGCTGCAATACTCAAAGGTATGCTCGCCAGGCTCTTTTACCTTGATTCCGTCTGCGATAGTGTGAACGCTTTCAAGGCACTCTATCTTGCCGTCTTTAAGTGAATTTACCATTGAAGGTGCGCCTTCAGCCTGAACGCCGTATACTCTAACGCTTGGCTTGAGCTGTTTTACAGTGAATGCAACACCTGAGATAAGTCCGCCGCCGCCAACTGGAACAACGATAACGTCTGCGTCAGCCACCTGACTTAGTATCTCCAGACCGATAGTTCCCTGACCTGCGATAACGTTCTCGTCATCGAACGGGTGAATAAATGTATAGCCGTTAGCGTCACGAAGCTCGATAGCCTTTGCATAAGCGTCATCATAAACGCCAGGCACAAGACATACCTCAGCGCCATAGCCCTTGGTTGCCTCTACCTTTGAGATAGGTGCGCCGTCAGGAAGACAGATGATAGACTTTATACCGTTCTTTGTTGCGGCGAGAGCAACGCCCTGTGCGTGGTTTCCTGCTGAGCAGGCGATAACGCCGTGTGACTTTTCCTCGTCTGAAAGCTGTGATATCTTATAATAAGCTCCTCTTACCTTGAAAGAACCTGTTACCTGAAGATTTTCTGTTTTCAGATAAACGTCACAATCAGGGTTTACCTTTGGCGCATGGATACACGCTGTTGGTCTGATGACCTCTTTAAGCACGTTTGAAGCGTCAAAAACCTTATCCAATGTAAGCATAAAAAACAACCTCTTTTTTCTATGTAATAAAAAAAGCCCTCGCCTGACTAGAGGCGAAGACATAATATCTCCGTGTTACCACTCTGATTGCAGACCATAAGCCTGCCACTCATATCTCTTTCTAACGGTGAGAAACCGTATCCGCTTAACACATCTGCTTAGGCGGATCAGCTCAGAGATGATCCTGACGGCGTTATCCCTGCGGACTTTCACCAAACGTCCGCTCTCTGCGAAGTATTCGCACCGTCACCTTTCTCGTCACAGCCTTTACGATATTCAATACAATCATTATATCACCATAAATATGAATTGTCAACAGCAATAAAATGAATTTTTCTCTAAGACATTATACAAAAAATAAAAACCCGCACGAGCGTGCAGGTTTTTATTCATTAAGGAAGTATAGAAAAAATATATGAAGAAAACAATCATGAAGTCTTTTTAACTGTCGGTCTTTCCTTTCCGACTGTAATAATATTACCACTGCAATGTGATAGAATTATGTGCAAAGAGAGTGCATTTGCAAAAATATCACCTGTTGTTTGCGTAATGCACAACGATATGACGAAGCTTCCCTGTGGTCATATCCCTGCCCTTTATATCCGCTCCGTTGTGGCTCATAAGCTCAGCGCAGACTATGCCGTCGGTACTGCACCTGAAAACCTCGTGTCCGTCACACACCACCACAAGCTTTTCACTATCAACAGATATTCCGCCTGTTCTTCCGATAACATTTTCCTCTGCGCCCTCACGCTCCACCACATAGGAAACTCGTTTCCCATGATAGCGTTCAAGCTCTTTTAACGGAGTGCCTTTATTTTTTCTGAAAAGTCCCATTTTACGCTCCTGCATCAATTATCTGCTATATTATTATCATTTCCTGCACAAAGCTGCCTTGCGGAGGCGATAACGTCAAGCGACTCGCCCACCGACTGCAAAAAGGCTGACAGCAGCCCAAGCTGGTCAACGCTCAAACCCTCGCCAAGATAATTTGCAAATGCCGCAGCCATTATATTAAGCTGCTGACCGCAGCACGATCCCCTGTTTTTCACTGATACCGCCCTTTCCTGCTCACAACGTTTCTCTGTCATAATATGCGTCAGAAGAATAATACGTTCGCATATGCAGATAATAAGGGCATATTCTGAAAGGGGTCAAACACCTATGAACATCACTCACACCATACTTGCCACAGTCGGCTCTATAATCGTTATGTTCGCCATATCAAAGCTGCTGGGCAACAAGCAGATATCACAGCTCACGCTTTTTGACTACATCAACGGCATCACCATAGGCTCTATCGCCTCTGAAATGGCTGTTTCGCAGGAAATGGACGAGCTTATCGTGCCTGTTATCGCAATGGTGCTTTACGGACTGACAGGCTTTCTGTTGTCTGTGCTTACGATGAAGTCTATCCACTGCCGACATTTTCTTTCGGGCAAGCCTATCCTGCTTATTGAAAAAGGCAAAATATATCCCGAAAACCTTAAGACCGCCAAGCTTGATGTGAACGACCTGCTTTCAAGAGCAAGAACATCTGGCTATTTTGACATCTCAAAGATTTACTACGCTATTCTGGAAACCAACGGCACTATCTCTTTCATGGAACGTGCCACAGAAGCACCCCTCACTCCAAAAGACTTAGGATATGAGAAGCAGGACGAAAAGCTTTGCACCGACCTTATCCTTGACGGCGTTATTATGGAGGACAACCTGAAATACGCAGGCAAGGAGATAAAATGGCTCACCAACGAAATAAGAAAGCAAGGCTGTTCATCACCTGACAAGGTCTTTCTCTGCATAGTTGACGGAAACGACAAGGTGACAGTGTTCCCGAAAACTCAGGAGAGCAACAAGAAGATCTACTTCGACTGAACCTTCTTCAAAAACTCGTGCAGCTCCTCTGCAAGCCTGCTCACAGGCAGACCAACAACGTTATAAAAGTCTCCGTCTATCTTTTCCACAAGAAGTGCTCCAAGCCCTTGTATGCCGTAAGCCCCCGCCTTATCCATAGGCTCGCCGCTTTTCACATAGGCTTTTATCTCCTGGTCGGAAAGCTCTCTGAAAGTCACTGCGGTATCAACGGAAAAGCTACTGTAACGACAGCCTCTGCCAAGGGTAACGCCTGTTACAACATGATGAGTCTTGCCTGACAGCATTTTTAACATTCTTATGGCATCAGCTTCGTCCACAGGCTTACCAAGAACTTCCCCATCGCATATTACAACAGTGTCACAGCCGATAACAACGCTCAGGTCATAGACCGAAGCGATACATCTGCATTTTATCCCTGAAAGATACTCAGGGGCAAGCTCTGGTGTAACGTCCTCCGGTATTTTTTCGTCACAATCAGAGGGGATAACCCTGAAATTCTCACACATCAATGACAGCAGTTCTTTTCTTCTTGGCGACGCTGAAGCAAGTATAACATCATAATCCATAAGCTCGCTTGAAATATTCACTGACATAAAGATCTTCCTTTACTTCTTTTACTTCTTACTCAAAAAGGCAACGCACTTATTATCCTGCGCTGCCTTAGTTTTTTTATTACAACTTCATTCCGCACTCTGAGCAGAACTTAACGCCTGCCGGCTCTTTGTGGCCGCACTGAGAGCAGAATACAAAACTGCTGTTTACAGGCTCTTGCACCGGAGCTTCTGCTATCATTGGTGCAGGCTGAGGTGCTGTTTCAGGCTGTGGGATAGGTGCAGCAGTCTGTGTCACAGCAGGCTCAGGGATAGGAGCGGCTGTCTGAACATTCTGCTGAGCAGGATTGCCATAAACAGGATTAGCCTGTGGCTGATTATAAGCAGGTGAAACAGGGTGATTATGATAGCCCTGACTGTTTTGTATAACAGGCTGTGCGCCCATTGGAACTGCACCGCCCTGAGCAGGCTGCTGATAAACAGGCTGAGCCATTTCAGGCTGTTTTGTTCCGCAGTTAGGGCAGAACGCCATATTCACTGGTATCTCGTGGCCACAGCCGGAACAAAGTTTCATTCCTCTGATAGTAAGAAGCTGTTCATTAAGATTTTTCAGTTCTTCAAGAGTTGCGTCTATCTGAGCAATAAGGTTTTTCACCTCCGGCTCTTCTATCTTGTCAGCCATTCTGAGCTTGACAAATCTGCCAATCTCAGTATACTTATCGTTTATAAAGGCAAGCTTTGCATCTATCTGTGCCTTTACTGCATTTTCAGGTGTATTCTTAGGTGAAAAAAATCCCATTTTTATTCTCCCTTTCGGTTATAATATTTCTTCTGTATTTTGCTCTATGGTGATATTATCCTCAGACTGAACGTCAAACGAAGTTGTTGTAGTATCAGGTGCTTCGGTATCAGGAGCGGTGGTAACAGTGCCGTTCTCGGTCGGCTGAGTCTGTGCAGGCTCACTGTTCTCTTTGCTGTTCCCTGAAGCGTTTCCGCCCTCGTCAACTATCTCTGAATCCTTTATCTCCTTATCTATCTCGTCCTGCGACATCTGACCTCTCTTTACAGCTTTGTCATTTACAGCCGACAGACCAAGATAGCAATTCACATAATAGTGAGTAAGTATCTGATCATATGTATAGCCAGCCTCGGCATAATAGCAAGCGCCCCACTGCGACATTCCAACGCCGTGACCCCAGCCATAGGACTTGAAAGTGAACACACCATCCTTATAGCTTATCTCCATGGCGTTCGATTTCACATCAAAGAGGTTGCAGAGGGTGATACCTGTTATCCTGGCTTCACTGCCCTCATAGGTACAGCTCGTATGACCGTCGATAGTCACTCCGCTTATATACTTTCCGCTGAAAGCAGAGTCTATTTTAAACCAGTTCTTCACGTCGTCGGAAAGCTTTATATCAGTTTGGCTCTCGATACGCTCCTTGACCTCGTCTTTTGTATATGTAGCTTCAATGCCCCAGTTAGGATCTTTATCGTCAAACTCGCTCTTTACACGCTTGAGATACGGGTAAGAAACGCCCCATATATCCTCGCTGGTGGTAGAATAACCTGCTGTTGAAGCAGAATAAACTGCATTTATGATATTGCCGTTATACATAACGGTCTGACCCTCAACGGCATTTACACATCTTTCTATCTTTGAAGAATATCCGCTTTTAAGCCCCACCGTAGGTATAGCACCGATAGAATCGTTAAATCTGACCCATGTATAAGCCGCCACGGCCTGCGCCTTTATGGCTTCCTCGCCCCACTCACCGCCTATCTCGCTGTTGACTATCTGACAGAGCAGTTCATGACCATTAAGAGTGACGATATTTCCTGAGATTATATCGTTGACAGTATAATACTCATCAGCGACGCTTCTTGTATCTGTAAAGTTAGCAGGGTCGTTCTTTATATCGTAATACTCGCCCTTATCCTCAGGCATTTCCACAGTAAACTCACTGGCTGAAGCCTTTTTATTTGTGGTCTTTGCCTGCTTTTTCTGCTGAACATAAGACATATCATACTTATCCACAGAGGACTTTTTGAACTTCACAAAGTCATAGACCTCAGTAGCGGCAGTGGTCTTAACGCTTTGAGCTTCAACGTTTTTGACCTGCACCGCAGGGGCTTTTTCTGCGCCCACGCTTTTATTATCCAGCAGCAGCTCACCGCATATACCAACGGCAGTTATGCTCATTACCGCTGCGCAGACATTTGCACATATCTTTTTTGTCATCAAATTCATCGTCAAGACACTGTCCTTACCTTCAAGCGGTCACACCGCAAAACATTCCCAATGGCAGCAAAATACTCACTGCATACCTAAATAATAGTTTATCAAATACTGAAAAAAAGTCAAGACAAAGCTAAGTTTCGTCCTGACTTTTCAGCATAATATACAATTTTACATCTACAATATCGGCACTTTAGCCAAAAACTTCAAATATTACTTGAAGTATCTCTGACCATCAAGCTCCATGCAGAATGTGAGTGATTCAAACCAAGACGCTGTGCTTCCACCGCAATACTGTGGAGCGTAGTAATAAACTGCACCGTTTGAATTATCCTCGCCGTTCAGCGCTCTCTTTGCACAATCAATAGTGTTCTGAGTTGGCTTGTTTCTGCCGCTGTAATAGCCGTTTATTGCAGTGAACTGATTTGGCGCTGTAAGAACATCGCTTATAGAGCTTCCAAATCTGCCTGTTTTCACTCTGTTGATAATAACATTTGCAACAGCGATCTTGCTCTGCTCTGAGCAGTTTCCTACCTCGCCCTGAAGAACGTAGCAAAGCATATCAAACTCTTCATCTGTATAGCTTATAACAGAACTGTTCGAGCTTGCTGTTGTTGGTTTCTTTGTTTCTGTCTTTTTTGGTTCAGACTTTGTTGTCTTAGCCTTTGTTGTCGTAGTCTTTTTTGTTTCAGACTTCTTAGCTGCTGTTGTAGTTTCGGACTTCGCAGCGGAAGTTGTTGTTACTTCTGCCTTTTTAAGATAGTCCTTCATTACATATCCGCTGTAGTCGCCGTATGTAACCTTATACCAACCGTCACTTGTTTCAGCCGTAACGATAACTTCCTCGTCTGTTGCAACGATAGCTTCTATCTCTGAGTTCTTGTCAGCCTTTTCTCTGACGTTCACGATCTCAGTTGCAACCATTGTTACGTTATTGACCTTTGTTTCTTTTGCTGCATTTTTAGTAGTTTCTGTCTTTTTTGTTGTAGTGGCTTTGGCGGAAGTTGTTGTCTCAGACTCTGCCTGTGCCATTTTATACTCGCTGATACCCGCTTTTCTCCATGTAACGGTGTTCATTGAAGTATAGGTCTCATCTCTCTCAGTTTCTGCTTCTGTCACAGAAGTGGTCTTAGTGTTGGTTATTGCAGCTTTTGTGTCCTTCTGAGCCTCGTTGTTGCCGCTTGTAAGTGCAAAGATACTTACTGTACCTATCATCAGCACTGCCAGCGCACCGCTGCCCAGCATTGTTCCTACTTTCCTGACCGACGGCTTAGCTGTTCGCTTTATGCTGTCTTCAGTTTTTTTCTGCTTCATTTTAATCACATTACCCTTTCCGACCGTCTGCACGCAAACCGTCTTCACTGCCGTCCGTGAGCTTGACGTCAGCTAAAATTTATTTTACACCGATTTGGTGTAATAAACATCAATAATCCCAGCCGAAATACTTCTTATTGTTTCCGTATACGTTTCTCCAGCATTTAGGGAAATAAATATCCTTATTTGCCTTGTCCTTATAGGAATCTATTATAAGATCCAGGTTATCGTCAGCTGTCATTTTCTTTGCCACGATTACCCACCTGAGATTTGAAGTTTCATTTGTACAAGTTGAGAGCGATATATACTTATCGTCTGCTGTACACTCGATATCGTTTGAATACCACGAACGCTTTCTCACTTCTGAGATCCAATCGTCGAACTTATAGTCGGCGTCGTCAAAATATCTGGTAGTCCAGTATTTGAAGAGCTTTCCGTCGTCCTGATTTTCAAGTATTCCCGTCACGAACGCACCCACGATAACATACTTGCAGTTGTTGTCATAGATAGTATTGAACTCTATAACAGGATATTTCTTAAGAAAATCAACGCCCTTTTTATACTCAGTAAGGTGAGTAAAGGAAGTTCCCACATATCTCATATTGTGGCCGTATATCGTGATATTGTCAGACTGCCCGTCCTTATTTATGGTAGACCAAGCGTCTGCATAAATACTTCCCGATTCGTAATACTGCTTGTCTATATTCTTGTAAAGATAATATTCATTATCCTTGCCTTTGAGAACTGGGAAGTTTATATATTCATCACCTGCGGAATTTTTAAAGCCGGGTATCTTTATCCAGCCTACGACGTCCTTGTTTCTTTTCAGAAGCTTCTTAGCCCAATCCTGAACTTCTCTGTCCTTCGTTGAAGCCTCAGGGTCAGAAACGTCTATATCGTCTGAGCCGTTATTCTTGCTCAGGTCAACGTTATCGCTAAAGTCAGGCTCGTAATTTACGATCTCCTGCATAT
>ENA-OPSZ01000767-OPSZ01000767.1-human-gut-metagenome-genome-assembly--contig:-NODE-767-length-18621-cov-2.436712_pt1 | contig 18621 bp, 17 predicted proteins | sample MGYA00241814_ERZ501919 | MGnify/ENA primary metagenome ERZ501919 (study PRJEB25962, sample SAMEA2042440) | human gut metagenome | biome: human gut; feature: human-associated habitat; material: faeces... | reverse complement strand
CTTTACAAAAGGGATCATAATGGGGAGCGTGAAAGGATGAGAAAATTTCCTGCCCCGCATTCTGCGCCGCTGTATCCGGGCGGCAGCGCCGCACTGGGCGAAAAGCTGCAGAAGCTCGCCGGACGCGCCGCCGCGAAAAAGGACAGCGACACGGCGCAGAAGCTCGCCGAGGCCCTGCGCGCCGACGGGGAAAAGCTCTGCGCCGACTGCGTGCTCCCGGCGGCCGACCGGTATATGGGCTTCGTGTACGACACGTTTGCCACGGCGCTGGACTATCTCGCGCCGGAGGCGGCCGTGCTGATCGACCAGCCGGCGCGCTGCGCCGAGCGCGCGAAGGAATACACCACGCAGCTGCGCGAGGACATCGCCCTGCTCGTGCGCAGCGGCACGATGGCCGCGCGCGCGGAAAAGTTCTACGAGCCGTTTGCCGACATGATGCGCAGAGTCCAGGCCTGGCCCATCGTGCTGGCCGACGGGCTGCAGCTCGGCCGCAGCCCCATCGAGGCGCGCACGCTCGTGAGCCTGACGGCAAAGCAGCTGCCCTCTTACGGCGGCAGCAGCCAGACCGCGGCGGACGACATTGCGCACTATCGGAATCTCGGCTACCGCGTGGTCGTGCTGGCGGGCGATCTGCGCCGGGCGCGCATTTTGTGCGAGTTTCTCGACGGTCACGGCATCCATGCCGCGGCGGACGAGCACCCGGATGCGCTGCCGGAACCGGGGCAGTGCCTCGTCACGCCGGGCAGTCTCTCGGCGGGCATCGAGTTTCCGTATGCAAGGCTCGCCATTCTCACGGACACGCAGATCGCGGCGTCCGGCCTGCGGCGCGCCAGACACAAAAAGCAAACGAACCGCGAGAAGATCAACTCCTACACCGACCTTTCCGTCGGCGACCTCGTCGTGCACGAATACCACGGCATCGGCCGCTTTGCGGGCATCGTGCAGATGCCGGTCGACGGTGCGGTGAAGGACTATATCAAGATCAGCTATGCCGGGGCGGACACGCTCTATGTCCCGGCGACACAGCTCGACCTCGTGAGCAAATACATCGGCGCGGGCGAGGACCGGCCCGTGAAGCTGTCCAAAATGGGCGGCACGGAGTGGGCGCGCACGAAAACGCGCGCCAAAGCGGCCGCAAAAAGCATGGCCAAAGAACTCACGGCGCTCTACGCCGCGCGCAGCCGCACGAAGGGTCACGCCTTCGCACCCGACAGCCCGTGGCAGACGGAATTTGAGGAGCACTTCGGCTATCCGGAGACGGACGACCAGCTCCGGTGCATCGACGAGATCAAGGCCGACATGGAAAAGCCTGTGCCCATGGACCGCCTCCTGTGCGGCGACGTGGGCTACGGCAAGACCGAGGTCGCCCTGCGCGCGGTGATGAAGTGCGTGCTCGACGGGCGGCAGGCGGCCATTCTCGTGCCGACGACCGTACTCGCCCAGCAGCACTATCAGACGGCCGTGCAGCGGTTTTACGGCTTCCCGGTCGAGATCCGGATGCTCTCGCGCTTTTGCTCGCAGGGGCAGATCCGCCAGACGCTCGCGGACATGCGCAGCGGCAAGTGTGATCTCGTGATCGGCACGCATAAGCTGCTGCAGAAAAACATCGAATTCAAGAACCTCGGCCTGCTCATCGTCGACGAGGAGCAGCGCTTCGGCGTGGCGCACAAGGAGCACATCAAGGAGATGAGCCGCGCGGTCGACGTGCTCACGCTCTCGGCCACACCCATCCCGCGCACGCTGAATATGGCCCTGTCCGGCATCCGCGACATGTCCACCATCGAAGAGCCGCCGCAGGACCGCATCCCCGTGCAGACCTTCGTCATGGAGCACGACTGGAACGTGCTGTGCGACGCCATGCGCCGCGAGCTGCAGCGCGGCGGGCAGGTGTACTACCTGCACAACCGCATTGAAAACATCGAGCGCACCGCCCTGCGCATCTCGAAGATGCTCGACGGCGCGGTCGTGGACGTGGCGCACGGCCAGATGAACGAGGAGCAGCTCTCGACGGTCATGGAGCGCATGGTCACGGGCGAGACGCAGATCCTGGTCTGCACGACCATCATCGAGACCGGCATCGACATTCCGAACGTGAACACCCTCATCATCGAGGACGCCGACCGCATGGGCCTTGCCCAGCTGCACCAGCTGCGCGGGCGCGTGGGCCGCTCGAACCGGCGCGCGAGCGCGTACCTGACATTCCGGCGCGGGCGCGAGCTGAGCGAGATCGCCGAAAAGCGCCTGAGCGCCATCCGCGAGTTTGCGGAGTTCAACTCCGGCTTCCGCATCGCCATGCGCGATCTGGAGATCCGCGGCGCGGGCAGTCTGCTCGGGGCCGAGCAGTCGGGCCATATGATCGACGTCGGTTATGATATGTACCTCAAGCTGCTCGAGGAGGCCGTGCTCGAAGAGCGCGGAGAAAAGCCCGAGCAGCGCGCCGAGTGCGCGGCCGACCTCGCCGTGTCGGCCAACATCCCGGAGAGCTATGTGCCCAGCCAGGAGCAGCGCATGGATCTCTACCGCCGCATCGCGCTCGTGCGCACGGAGGCGGAGGCCGACGACCTCATGGACGAGGTCATCGACCGCTTCGGCGACCCGCCGCCGAGCGTGTACACGCTCGTGCAGGTGGCGCTGCTGCGTGCCGACGCGGGCAAGGTCGGCGTGACAGACATTTCGCAGAAAAACGGCTGTTTGAAGTTTCTGCTGGCGCAGTTCGATATGCAGAAGGTATCGGCACTGTACGCCCGGCTGGAGTTCAAGGGCCGCTTGAAGGTGGATGCGGGGGCAAAGCCGGGCGTCATTCTGCGCCTCAAGACCCGCACCCACGTCATCGAACAGGCAAGAGCGTTTGTTTCCGCATGGGCAGACGCCCAGGGAGACCGCGCATGACCCCCATGTGCAACGAAACGAAAGGAAGCGTTTGCTGATGAAAACCAGAATCACCGCCCTGCTGCTGGCGCTCGTGATGGCCGTCTGCTGCCTGACCGGCTGCACCTCGACCCGCGTGCGCAGCTACTCGGAAGAGAGCAGCGATGCATCGACCGACAAGTATGCCGCCGCGCTCGATGCTTACAAGAGCAACAAAAAGGTCATGACCATCAACGGCAGCCCCGTGTACTGGAACGAGTATGCCTATTTCCTGTGCGCCATCATGGCGAACATGGAGCGCTACGGCATGCAGATCACGGACTGGAGCGATGTCTACGACGAGAGCACGGGCGAGACGTACAGCGACATCATGACCAAGAGCGTCGTCAACAACATCGCCTGGAACCACCTCATCGAGGTCAAGGCAGCGGAAAACGACGTGGCGTTTGACGCGGCGGGCGAGCAGTACGTGCAGGACACGATCAACCAGACCATTCAAAACGTCGTGGGCGACGACGGCACCGAGGCCGAGCTGAACGAAAAGCTCCAGTCGTACTACATGGATCTGGACCTGTTCAAGTATTTCACCAAGACGCAGTATCTCTATAACGGCCTGGCCAGCAAGTTCTTCGGCGAGAACGGCGCGAACATCTCCGACGAGGACGTGCAGGAATACGTTGATACCAACGACTACATGACGGCAAAGCACATCCTCTTCAAGACGACGGACGACAGCGGCACTGCCCTCTCGGACGACGAAAAGGCCGCCAAGAAGCAGCAGGCCGAGCAGGTCGCGGCGCAGGTCAAGGCCGTGACCGATCCCGAAAAGCGCGTGGAGCTGTTTGACCAGCTCATGGAGCAGTACAACGAGGACACCGGCGAGAGCAGCTACCCGCACGGCTACTGCTTCACCTCCGGCACGATGGTCACGGAGTTTGAGGACGCCTGCAAGGCGCTCGATACCTACGAAGTGTCCGGCGTGGTGGAGAGCAAGCACGGCTATCACGTCATCCTGCGCATGCCGACGCAGGGTGACGACCTGGTCATGAGCAGCGACGGCAGCCAGCAGACGCTGCGGATGCTCGTGGCGCAGGAGCAGCTCGGCAGCCTGCTGACGGGCTGGGTCGACGAGGCGGACATCAGCTGGGAGCCGAAGTTCAGCAGCATCGACTACGCGGCCGTGTTCACGCCGAAGGAGAGCTTCTGGAAGCGGCTGGACGTGTTCGACTGGTTCGAGAAGTAAAAGCAGCATAAAAAGATCCCGTCATCCGACCCGGATGACGGGATCTTTCTTCTTTTCGTTCAGGCGCGCTTGATCATGCCGGCGATCTTTTTCATGAGGCCGGAGCCGAGCTTTTCATCAAAGTAGTTGAGCCAGGCGCGCACGGTGTCGATCGTCTCGGGATCGCCGAGCCAGTGGCGCAGGATGATATTGCGGTCGGTGCTGCGCAGGAGCTTGGCCACCGACACGAGGATGGCGTAGGCATCGTCGATCTTGCCGAGCAGCGGGAAGGAGTCCGGCACGAGATCCAGCGGCGAGAGCACATACAGCAGCGCGAAGCCGAGGTCGAGCTTGCGGCTCGAGGGCACATCGGGGTCGAGCATGAGCTTGCAGATCAGGTAGGCAAAGTCCGGCAGCGTCGTGAGATAATCGGCCGCCTTGCTGCCGAGTTTTCCGGCCACGAAGCTGTTGGCCTGATAGCGGGCGCGCTTATAGAAGCGGTCGAATGCGTTGTCGTCCATGTAATAGATGTTTTCTTTGGTCATGATCCTGCCTCCTGATGGGAGATGATTTCTTTCTATTATAGCGAAAAACCGGCCGGGCTTCAACCGGTTTGTGAAATTTTTCGGAATTGATTGCCAAGCGGGCCGATCCGGCGTATAATGCAGGAGCATTTCAGGAAACGGAGGCTGAGCCTATGATCCGCTTTTTCAACGGCCGCACGCTCACAATGGCGGACGGCGTGTCCGTCACGACGGACGAGGTCTGGACCGACGGGGACAAGATCGCCTACATCGGCCCCACGCCGGAGACGCTGCCCGCGTTCGAGCGGCAGATCGACCTCGGCGGCGACCTTGTCATGCCGGGCTTTAAGAACGCGCACGCGCACGCCGGCATGAGCTTTGTGCGCTCATATGCCGACGATGTGCCGCTGCAGCCGTGGCTGTTCGAGCAGATCTTCCCGCTCGAGGCCAAGCTCACGCCCGAGGCGGTGTATGCGTTTACCAAGCTGTCCATCCTCGAGTATCTCACGAGCGGCATCACGGCCGGCTTTGACATGTACTATTTCCGCGAGGCCATCGCCCAGGCGAGCATCGACTGCGGCTTCCGCACGGTGCTGTGCGTGGGCGGCGGCAGCGCGCAGCAGCTCGAGAGCGAGTACCGCAAATTCAACGCCCTGCACCCGCTGATCTCCTATCAGCTCGGCCTGCACTCGGAGTATACCTCGAACCTCACCGAGATGACCGAGGCCGGCGAGCTGGCCCGCGCGCTGCACGCGCCGGTGTTCGCGCACAATGCCGAGACCGCGCGCGAGGTGGCCGAGTGCCGCGGCCGCTGGGGCAAGACGCCGACGGAGCTGTTTGATTCCCTCGGTCACTTTGATTACGGCGGCGGCGGCTTCCACTGCGTGCACATGACGGAGCACGATCTGGAGATCTTCCGCAATCGCGGGCTCTGGGCCGTCACGAACCCCGGCTCGAACGCCAAGCTCGCCAGCGGCATCGCCCCGCTCGAGCAGATGCGGGCTCTGGGCATCCATATGGCCATCGGCACCGACGGCCCGTCGAGCAACAACGCGCTCGATTTCTTCCGCGAGATGTATCTGGCCGCCGTGCTGCAAAAGCTGCGCTGCGGCGACGCGGCCGCCCTCCCGGCGGACGACGTGCTGTATATGGCGACGGTCGGCGGCGCGCAGGCCATGGGCCTGACCGACTGCGACGTGCTCGCCCCCGGCAAGCAGGCGGACCTGATCGTCATCGACCTGCAGCGGCCGAACATGCAGCCGGTGCACAACGCGGCGCGCAACCTCGTCTACAGCGGCTCGAAGGAGAATGTGCGCCTGACGATGGTCGCCGGGCGCGTGCTGTATGAAAACGGCGCGTTTTTCGTCGGCGAGCCGGCGCAGGACATTTACCGCGCCGTGGACGCGGCCTTTTCCGCCATGCGCGCCAGGCTCTGATCGCTTTTTCTGCGGGCTGCGGGGCGGCACACGCCGCCTGAGGTGATATGCCCGAAACGATAAAAAATTCCGGAAACATCATGTTTCCGGAATTTTTTATGCCCTGCAGGCTTTATGCTTTCGTTTCGAGCACTTTCACGCCGTGCATGATGATCTCGCCGGCAAGCACGGCCATCTCTTCGGGCGTCTGTTTCATGCCGTTGTCGATCCATGTGAGCGCGAGCGACATATTGCCCGATACGATGAACGAGCAGAAGTAGTCGAGCATCACGGGGTCATTCGGATAGTAATACGCGAGGAAGTCATACAGGAATTCGTCGCGCAGGATGTGGCAGATGCGGTCGGTAAAGGCAATGTCGCCGTTTTTGCCGAGCAGCACGTGACACAGATCCGAATTTTGCTGGATGAACTGGTACAGCTCCATCAGGTACGGGTAGGTCTTGCCCTCGGAGTCTTTCGCATTGTGCCGGCGGCAGACGACCGTCAGCCCGTCCGCCAGCTCGTCCTCGAGGCTGGACAGCAGATCGTACACATCCTTATAGTGAATATAGAAGGTGCCGCGGTTGATGTCTGCAATCGCTGCCAGTTCGCGCACGGAAATGTCCTTGACGCTCTTTTCCGACATGAGCTTCATCAGCGCAAGCCGAAGCTGCCGTTTCGTCTTTCGCACTCTGCGGTCTACAACTTTTTCTTCCATTCGCCGATTCCTCCTACCTGTTTTTTGTTATCTTGACATACATGATACCACCAAAACGAACAATAATCAACATTTCGTTGCATAAAAATTGTGATTTTTTTCGAAATTTTCGTGAAAATCTTCGGAAAAAGCAGACAGTGTGGTGCATCATCACCTTTTTGCTGCCCATCTGGTCTGCGGATCGGCGACCAGATGGGCGCCGGAAAACGCAGTGGCAAAATGGCGCGCGATATGCTATGATGGGGGCAAATCCCGAAAAGGAGTACAAGACCATGTTTGAAAATGGAACGTTCGCGGTCCTCGGCCCGGACGGAAAACAGGTGCAGTGCGACGTGCTGTTCACCTATGACTGTGAGGACAACGGCCGCTCGTACGTTGTGTTCACGACCGGCGAAGGCGCGCAGCAGCGGCTGTTCGCCAACCGTTACGACACGCGCGACGATGGCCAGCTTGCCCTGCTCGCGCTCGAAAACGAGCAGGAATACGCCATCATCAAGCACTGCTTCGAGGAGCTCAAGGCAAAGCTCGCCGAGCAGGCCGCGGAGGCCGCCGCACAGGAGGGTGAACCCGAAGCATGACAGATCCCTTTCATCCGCTGAGCGTGCGGGACATCCCGCTGCTCACACGTTATTTTGCCCGACAGGATACGCGCCTGTGCAATGCCTCGGCCGGCGCGGCCGTGCTCTGGCAGCCGTACTTTCAGGATGCGGCGCTCGAGGTGGACGGCACGCTGCTGCTGCGCGAGCAGTTTCCCGGTCTCGGCACGGTGTTTTCCACACCGATCGGCGAGAATGTGGGAAACGCTTACGATTTTCTCGTGAAATATTGCCGTGCGGTGGGGCAGCCGGTGCAGTTTTTCCCCGCCACGGCGGCCGATGTGGAAAATCTGCGCGCGCGCTTCGGCGACGTGGAGGTCACGCCGGTGCGCGACTGGTTCGACTATCTCTACGACGCGCAGGACATGGTGACGTTCCGCGGCCGGCGCTTCAACGGCCAGCGCAACCACATCCACCACTTTCAGCGCCTGTACCCGGACTGGGCGTTCGAGCGCGTCACGGAGGAGAACCTGCCGGAGGTGTGCGCGTTTTTTGACGACTTCACCCGCCGCTACCATAAGGACAGCGACAGTGCGCAGGCGGAAGAGGGCTGCGTGCGGGAGTTCCTGCGCGATTTTGCCGCCTACGCCCCGCTCGCGGGGCTGCTGCGCGTGAATGGGCGCGTGGCCGGTTTTTCCGCCGGGGAGATCGTGGGCGACACGCTCATCATCCACATTGAAAAGGCGGACATTGCCTACGAGGGCATCTATCAGGTGCTGGTCAACGAATATGCCAAGTGCTTCGTCACGCCCGACGTGCGCTACATCAACCGCGAGGAAGACGTGGGCGACGAGGGGATGCGGCGCTCGAAGGAATCGTATCACCCCGTGCGTCTGCTCGAAAAATATCTGGTACGCATTCCGGTACAGCCGGAGAAAGGAGAAACGATCATGCAGGAAGTCTATGAATTTCTGAAAAGTGCGGCACGTATTATCTCGCCACCGTCGATGGCGACCAGCCGCGCGTGCGCCCGTTCGGCACGGTGAATCTGTTCGAGGGCAAGCTCTATATCCAGACCGGTAAGGTCAAGGCCGTCTCGAAGGAGATGGCGGCCAATCCCAAGGTGGAGCTGTGCGCGTTTGACGGCGAGACCTGGCTGCGCGTGAGCGCGACGGCCGTGGAGGACGACCGCGTGGCGGCGCGGCAGGATATGCTCGACCATTATCCCGAGCTGCAGAGCATGTACGCCGCCGACGACGGCAACACGCAGGTGCTCGCGCTGACGGAAGCGACCGCGACGTTCAGCTCCTTCGCCGCCGCACCGCGCACGGTGCGCTGGTAAGCACCGAAAAGAGCAAAAAACGGCCCGCCGGCCCCGGCACGGTGGCGGTGTTCATCTTCGGCGACGAGCGCGCGCCGGAATGAGCGCGGCAAAAATAAAAAGCAGGAGACTGCCCGCGATCCGAAACGGATCGGGGCGGTCTCCTGTTTGCATGCAAAGCAGAAAGGCTGATATTAGCCGATCAGGCCCTGAATGTAGTTCACCGGCCACTGGCAGAAGTCCTTGACCAGGTCAAGCTTATCGCGGATGGCGAAAGCGGTGTTCTCGTCACAGAGCGACTCGAGCTTTTTCTTGATGGCCTTGGTGTTCACCTCAAGCAGCCCGCTGACGCTCGACAGGATCTTGCCACCGTCGATCTCCTTGATCGAGGTCCAGAGCTCGGAAGCGTACTCCTTGACGCCAACGCTCTTAATTGCCTGAATGCACATACCTATTCCTCCCTTAAAATACTGGTGCTCCCGGCCGCTCGACTGCGGCCGGAAAACAAGATTGCTCTTATCAACAGTGCTCTCATTCTAGCACAAAGCCGTGGGATTGTCAAAGAGGAATACAGAGAAATGTGTAATTTCCCACATTTTGTGGTCAATGTGCACAAACCGGACAACAGGTAGCGGAAAATCTACCCAGAACCGGTGAACGGACTATGCGGGCGCTTACGCCTCGGCGATGACCTCGCACTCGACGAGCACGTCCTTGGGCAGGCGCGCGACCTCAACGCAGCTTCTGGCCGGGAACGGCTCGGAGAAATACTCGGCATAAATGGCGTTGACGGTGGCGAAATCGTCCATGTTCTTGATGAACACCGTCGTCTTGACGGCCTTGGACATGTCGCTGCCAGCCGCCTGCAGCACGGCGGTCAGGTTGCGGAAGACCTGGTGGGCCTGCGCGTCGATGCCGTCGGCGATGACGCCAGTAGCGGGGTCGATGCCGATCTGGCCGGACGTGAACACAAAGCCGCCGGAGATCTGCGCCTGAGCGTAGGGGCCGAGCGCAGCGGGGGCGTGATTGGTAGCAACTGTTTTCATGATAATGACCTCCTATCAGTCGATTTTTACGTGATAACCGTTTTGAATGAGCTGGTCGAGCACGCGGTCGCCGTGCTCCTTGCCGCCGACTTCGCACGAGACGTGCACGTCGATCTCGTTGGGATTGAGCCCGGCGGTGAGCCGGTCATGCTCCACGGAGAGAATGTTCGCGCCGAGGGCAGCGATGTCGTTGAGCAGCTTGCCGAGGCTGCCGGGCCGGTCGAGCAGCGTGACCGTGAAGCGCAGCCGGCGGTGGCGGGACACGAGACCCTGCTCGATGATGCACTGGATGAAGCTCACGTCGATGTTGCCGCCGGAGAGCAGGCACACGACGTTTTTGCCCTTCACATCGACCTTGCCCTTGAGCACGGCGGCCACGGGCGCGGCGCCGGAGGGCTCGACGATCTGCTTGCAGCGCTCCATGAGCAGGAGCACCGCCTCGGAGATCTCGAGATCGTTGACGGTGACGACGTCGTCGGCATATTTCTGGATGAGCGGGACGGTGATGTCGCCCGGCGCCTTGACGGCGATGCCGTCGGCGATGGTGGCGACGGAGTCGGTCTGGACATAGCTGTGCGAATGGAACGACTGCGCGATCGCGTCCGCGCCCTCGGCCTGCACGCCGATGACCTGCACGCGGGGGTTGATCTGCTTAATGCACGCGGCCACGCCGGCAAGCAGGCCGCCGCCGCCGGCCGGCACGATGACGATGTCCGCCGTGGGCAGATCGCCGAGGATCTCGAGGCCGAGCGTGCCCTGACCGGCAATGACCTCGGGGTCATTGTAGGGGTGCAGGAACGTGGCGTGCTCCTGCTCGCAGATCTCGCAGGCTTTGGCGTAGGCGTCGTCATAGCAGTCGCCCGCGAGCACAACGGTGGCACCGTAGCCCTCCGTGGCCTTCGCCTTGGCGATGGGCGCGGTCTTGGGCATGACAATCGTGGCCGGGATGCCGAAGCGGTGCGCGGCGTAGGCCACGCCCTGCGCATGGTTGCCGGCCGATGAGGCCACGACGGCACCGGTCTCGCCGCGCTCGACGAGCGCCGCGATCTTGTTGCTCGCGCCGCGGATCTTGAACGAGCCGGCCTTCTGGCTGTTTTCGTACTTAAGATAAATGTTGCCGCCCGTCATGGCTGAGAACGTGGCCGACAGGTCCAGCTCCGTGTGGTGCAGCACGCCCTTGAGCCGCTGTGCCGCGCGTTCAAATTCCTGCAGTGGGATCTCCACAGCAAACACCCCCGTAAAAATATCTGTTTGGGTCTTTCTGTCCCTACTATACCGCGGGAAGGCCGGAAATACAAGCGCCGCAATGCAAAATGTCCGCGCCAAAAAAACTTTTTTGAGAGATCGTCCGCGGGGTAAAAACATTCGCGCGCGGGCAGCGCACGGGGCGTAAAGCAAATCTTACACGTTTCTTAAAAAGTGAGAAATCGGTTGCCGCCGCACGCCGCCGGGGGGTATAATGCACCCGAAAATGGGAAAGCAGCTCCGGTGCGCACCGGCGCGATCATCAGGAGGAGACATCATGCTCAACATTCAGCATTTTACCAAGACCTACGGCGAGAAAAGGGCCGTCGACGACCTGAGCCTGCACATCGCGCCGGGCGAGATCTACGGCTTCATCGGCCACAACGGCGCCGGCAAGACGACGACGCTCAAGGCGGCCGTCGGCATCCTGCAGTTTGACGCGGGCGAGATCACGATCGGCGGGCACTCCATCCAAACCGAGCCGCTGGCCTGCAAGCAGCTGCTCGCCTACATCCCGGACAATCCGGATCTGTACGATTTCATGAGCGGCATCCAGTACCTGAACTTCATTGCCGACGTTTTCGGCATCCCGGCCGCGGAGCGCTGGGCGCGCATAGAGCCGTATGCCGACGCATTCGAGCTCACGGGCGATCTCGGTCAGCCGATCAGCGCGTACTCGCACGGCATGAAGCAGAAGCTCGCCATCATCGCGGCGTGGATCCACGACCCGAAGCTCATCATCATGGACGAACCGTTCGTCGGCCTCGACCCGAAGGCGGCGCACCTGCTCAAGGGCATGATGCGCGAGCTGTGCGACGTCGGCGGCGCGATCTTCTTCTCGACGCACGTGCTCGAGGTCGCCGAAAAGCTCTGCGACAAGGTGGCCATCATCAAGGGCGGGCAGCTCATCCGCTCCGGCACGATGGAGGAGGTCAAGGGCGACGACAGTCTCGAGGACGTGTTCCTGGAGCTGGAGGATGCATCATGCTGAAAACGCTTCTGAAAAAACAGATGGCGGAGATCTTCCGCAACTATTTCTACGACCCGAAAAAGAACAAAATGCGCTCCAGGGGCGCGACGATCGCCTACATCGTGCTCTACGCGCTGCTGATGGTGGGTCTCCTCGGCGGGATATTCGCGCTCATGGCCGTGGGCCTGTGCGGCCCCCTGGTCGAGGGCGGTATGGACTGGCTGTACTACCTGCTCGTGGGGCTGATCGCGGTGTTTCTCGGCACGTTCGGCAGCGTGTTCAGCACGTATTCGAGTCTGTACCTGTCCAAGGACAACGACCTGCTGCTGTCGCTGCCGATCCCGGTGCGCTGCGTGATGGCCTCGCGCCTGCTGGGCGTGTACCTGCTGGGGCTGATGTACGCCGCGGTCGTCATCGTGCCGGGCGTGATCGTGTACTGGCTCACGGCGCCGGTCACGGCGGGGACGATCGTCGGCGGTGTGCTGATGGTGCTGATCGTGTCCGTGATCGTGATGGTGCTCTCGTGCCTGCTCGGCTGGGTGGTCGCGCGCATCAGCCTGAAGCTGAAAAACAAGAGCTTCATCACCGTCCTTTTGTCGCTGCTGTTTCTGGCGGCGTATTACTTCGTGTACTACAAGGCGCAGGCGCTCATCACACTGCTGGTGGAAAACGCCGCCGTGTACGGCATGAAGATCCGGGGCTCGGCGTATCTGCTGTACCTGTTCGGCAGCGTCGGCGCGGGCGACTGGCTGGCGATGGGGATCGTGACGGTCACGCAGGCGGCGCTCCTCGCGCTGACGCTGTGGGGCATCGCGCGCAGCTTCCTGAAGATCGCCACGGCGACCGGCAGCGTGAAGAAGGTGCGCTTCGAGCACAGGGCCGTGCGCGCGCAGAGCGTGCAGCGGGCGCTGTTCGGCAAGGAGCTGCGCCGCTTCACTGCCAGCCCGAACTATATGCTCAACTGCGGGCTCGGCATTCTGATGCTGCCGGTGGCGGGCATCGTGCTGCTCATCAAGGGCGGCGCGCTCGGCCGGATGCTGGCCGACGTGTTCAGCGGCAACGTGGGCGTTGTGCCGGTGCTGATGTGCGCGGCGGTGTGCCTGCTCGCCTCAATGAACGACATGGCCGCGCCCGCCGTGTCGCTCGAGGGCAGGAATCTGTGGCTTGTGCAGTCGCTGCCGGTCGTACCGTGGCAGGCGCTGCGCGCGAAGCTGGACGTGCAGCTCGTGCTGACCGGCGTGCCGGTGCTGTTTTGCGCCCTGTGCATGGTCATTGTGCTGCCGGGCAGCGCGCTGGAGAAGGCGCTGCTGGTGATCGTGGCGCTGCTGTATACCCTGCTGAGCGCGCTGGCCGCGCTCGCGCTCGGGCTCAAGATGCCGAACCTGACGTGGACCAACGAGACCACGCCCATCAAGCAGAGCGGCTGCGTGATGCTCTCGCTCTTTGCCAACTGGTTTTATGCCCTCGCGCTTGGCGGGCTGTACTTCCTGTGCGGCAATGCGCTGAGTGCAGCGGTGTATCTGGCCATCTTCGCCGTCGTGACGGCGGCGGGCAGCGCGCTGCTGCTCCACTGGGTGAAACAGCGGGGCGCGCGCATCTTTGCCGCGCTCTGAAAGAGAAACGAAAGCCGCCTCGGTCCAATTTGGACCGAGGCGGCTTTTTGCTGCGCAATGCGCTTACAGCATGAGCGACGGGGCCGCGTAGACGCGAGCCTTGAGCTCGCTGTTGAGCATATACAGGCCCTTGGCGTCCGTGCCGAAAAGCTCCATTTTCGTGATGAGATCGGCGGCGTTCTTCTCCTCCTCGCCCTGCTCTTTGACAAACCAGTCGAGCAGCTGCATGGTGCGGAAGTCGCGGTCGTCATACGCGGCGGCGTAGATGCCGTTGATGAGCGAGGTGACGTACTGCTCGTGCTCGAGCGCTTTTTTCAGCGGGGTCATGTGGTCGCCGCGCGTCCAGTCCGGCGCATCGACGGCGCCGAAGCTGACGGCGACGCCGTTATTGAGCAGGTACTGGAAAAACAGCAGCGCGTGGTCGCGCTCCTCCTGCGCCTGCACCCGATACCAGTTTTCAAAGCCGTCGAGACCGGCGGCCGCATAGTAGTTGGCAAAGTCCAGATAGAGATAGGCCGAGTAAAACTCCTTATTGATCTGCTCGTTGATGAGCTGGGCAACCGTTGCGTTCATGGGATGACCTCCTGATAGAAAATAAGAATGATTCTTGATTTCTATCATACAGGATTTTTCCGCCTTGTCAAGCCCCGAGGGAAACTTTTTCTGGCGCACGGGCGCGTTTCCTGTTAAGATGGGCGGGAGAGAAGCAAAAACGGGAACGGAGGAACCCACATGGACTACAACGAAGTTTTACAGCGGGCGCGGGCGCGCATGGCTCCGCGCTGCAAGGTCTGCCCGGAGTGCAACGGCCTCGGCTGCGGCAACACGATGCCCGGCCCCGGCTCAAAAGCGCCCGGCAACGGCGCGAACGACAACTGGCGCGCGTGGCGGCGCTGGTGCCTGAACATGGATACCATCGCTCCGAACACGCCGGTGGACACGTCGCTGGAGCTGTTTGGCCGGACATTTTCCCTGCCCGTGATCGCGGCGCCCATCGGCTCGCTGCGCGCGCAGTTCAATCCTGAGGACGACATCCGCGACTACAACGCCTGCTGCATCGCCGCGGCGGCGCAGACCGGCATCGCCGCGAGCTTTGGCGACGGGCTGGACGCGCGCGTGTTCCCGCACGGGTGCACGCTCTCGCAGCAGTACGGCGGCATCGGCCTGCCGGTCATCAATCCGCTGTCGATGGACACCATCCGGGCAAACCTCGACCTTGCCAACGCGGCGCGGCCCTTTGCCGTGAGCGTGGTTATCGACTCGGCCGGCTGAAGGCGGCCACCCCCGACGCCGGCAGCAAGACGGTCGCGGAGCTGCGCGAACTGTGCGGCTATGCGCAGATGCCCATGATCCTCAAGGGTATCATGACGGTGCGCGGCGCGGAGAAGGCTGTGGAGGCCGGCGCGGCGGCCATCGTCGTCTCGAACCACGGTGGGCGCGTGCTGCCCGGCAGTGCCGCGACTGCGGACGTCCTGCCCGAGATCGCGGACGCGGTGGGGGATCGCGTGAAGATCCTCGTCGACGGCGGCATCCGCTCGGGCACGGACATTTTCCGCGCGCTCGCGCTCGGCGCGGACGCGGTGATGATCTGCCGGCCGTTCCTCATCAGCTACTACGGCGGCGGCATGGAGGGCATCGTCACCTACGTGGAGAAGCTGCGCGCAGAGCTGACGGACGCGATGTATATGTGCGGCGCGCGCTGCCTCAGCGACATCACGCGCGACATGGTGCGCGAGGTGCGGTAACGAACACGGCAAAAAGCAAACAGCTGCGAAGCCTTGGCTTCGCAGCTGTTTTTGCGCTCACAGGTGCTGGTTGCGCGGGATGCGGTCATAGTGCTGCAGCAAAATCGGCTCGAAGGCCGACAGCAGCTTCATGTCGAGATTGAAAAAGTAGATCGTGAACGTCACAGCGAATGCACCCGCGCTCACGCCGAGCAGCCGCCACGCGAATTTCGGTATTTGCATCGTTCCCCTTCCTTTCTCACCATGCATTTTCGTCCGGCAGAACCTCGATCGACGGGTCGAGCGGCTCTTCACGCATGACGGTGCGCATATAGGCGTTGAGCTGGTCGCGGATGGCCTGGCGCGTGTAGACGCGCGGGTCGCACAGGTCGTGGCAGACCCAGACGAGGTGGATGCCGCGCGCGCGGGCCTGCTCCTCGAACTGACCGTGCATACCGACGAGCGCCTTGCAGGACATATGCTCCCACATAATGACCATATCGGCGTGCAGCGTCTCGCAAAACTCCCACAGATCGTCGACGAGCACCTTGTAGCCGCCGTGCGTGCGGTTGCGCATGATCATGTTCTCATTGAGCCACGCCATGTCATAAAACGCCTGCTCGCGGTTTTCGGGCGTGTCGGTGTCGGCGATCATGCGCGTGTTGACCAGCGAGAGCATATCCGTCAGCGGCACGATGCCCCAGCAGTGGATCATCCAGTTGAGCATATCGATGCAGTACTGCGGCTGCACGCCCCAGACGATGGCGCGGTGGCGATACTCCGGCGCCATCATGCGGTGCGCCTTGTTGCCGCGCTCGGCGTAGCGCATGATCTTGCGGTCGATGGGCGGGAACTTGGCCGAGCGGCCGCAGTTGCCCATGTAGTTCGTGTCGTTATACAGCGAGAACGGCGCGCCGACAAACTGCGGGTAGGGCGTGCTGTTCATCTCGAGCCACGCCAGACGGTTGCGCGTGGCATCGTTGACGCGCTTGGCGCACTCGAAGTAGTGCGTCCAGTCCCACTTCTGCCCCGTGTGCTTCTCGACGAAGGCGATGACGTTGCGGATATCCTGCGCGGCGTAATCCTGCACATCGTCCTCCTGATGGCGCATGGGCGCGACAAGCTGGAACGTCGGGATGCCGTATTCGCGCTCGAGGCGCTTGGCGATGATGCCGTTGCCCATGAGCGAGCCGTCGCAGGTGGTGTTGCACTGCACGGCGCAGACGCCGAGCACGGCGAAGTCATCGTCGATGGAGCAGCCGGCCTCGGCCTCCGGCATGGGGCACACGTCGCCCGCGATGCCGAACTGCTGCGCCACGTCGAGGTAGTGCGTGGAGGAGTTTTGCGTGAGCAGGTTTGCCACGAACATCGTCGGCACCTCACGCAGGATGGCCTTCACATTCGGGAAGCCCATCATGAATGCGGTCATCTCGTTTTCGTCCGTGAGCACGCATTTGTTGGAAAATTCCACGTCGTTGCCGGTGCGGCGGTCGCCGCGGAAGATATCGTCCATGGTGGAGGCCACGTCGTAGACCACGAAGTCCATGGCCGTGTGCACGATGCGCAGCGCCTCATCGCGCAGACCCATGGTGAACTTATCGACCATGTGCGGCACGGCGAGGTAGTTGGACATCCAGCGGTAGCGGAACATGGCCTTGATGTTGCGCGGCTTGACGATGAACTTTGCGAGGAGGGACAGAATGTACAGCCAGCGGCCGTAGTCATAGAGGGTATCCTTGACGCCGCGCCACTCGCGCCGGCAGCGGACCTTTCCGCCGTCGAAGAGTACGCCGAGCTGCTGGTCGCCGATGCGCCGCTTGCCTTCATTGGTCACCATCATCGGACACCTCCCTGTATTTTCTTGATCTCTATGCTCTCGACGAATGCCTGGACGCGCGTGCGCATCTGGCCGATCGAGGAGCGGATGTTGTACGGCCGGTCAACGGACAGCACAGGGAAACCGTAGTCCTCGCGCAGCATCACCGAACCGAGCGTGCGCTCATATGCCCACGGATCGCAGAACTTGATCTGCTCATAGAGGATGCCGTCGGCGTGGTATTCTCTGGCGATGTCGGCCACGTACTGCTTGCGGCCGTAGACCTTTTCCATGTTCATCGTGCGCGGGCACTGGCCGCGGTAAACATACTGGCGGCAGATCTGCGTGAGCGCGTCGTCCTCGTCCGTGAGCGTGATCGGATCGCGTCCCGGCAGCGAGCCGAAGCAGAACCGGTCGGCGCAGACATAGGCACCGGTGTCCTCGATGAGCCGGATGAATTCGCTGTCGTCCACCTCGGAGCCGACGAGCGCGATGCGCGCGCGGTATGCCCGCTCCTCCGGCTCGCGGCTGCGTACTTCCTCGAGCGTCTCTTCCAGTTTGTCGATCAGCAGGTACTTCGGCGCGACATAGGTCGCGAGCGTCAGCACGTGGAATTCGTAACCCGTGATGCGCGGCCGGACCTCCTTGCGGAAGTCGCCGAGCGCGCGGATGAGCGCACACACGCGGTTGTGCTCGGCCACCGCCCTACGGATGGCGGCGTCGGACACGTCCGTGCCGAAGGCGTCGTGCAGGGGCTTGAGGATGTGGTTTTTGCACTGGAGCACGAGCAGGTCCACGCCGTTGTCGTCGGCCTTGAGCGGGATCTCCATGTACTCGTAGAAGAAATGGTCCTTGCCGGCGCCCATGGTCTTGAGCAGTTCCATGTTTTCCACGCAGCGGTTGATCATCGTACAGCCGTCGGGCGCGATGACGCAGTCGGCAAAGTTGAAGCCGCCCTCGACCGCGCGCTCGAGCAGGGAGCGGCTGGTCTCGCACAGGAGGCTCGTCATGTAATAGGTCGCAATGTCCATCGACCCGGTGTTCGGGGCGTGCAGGCGCACGCCGAAGGTGTTGTCCAGATTCATCAAGGGCTCGGGTGTGTTCTCGCAGACAAAGGCGACGCATTTTTTGCCTTCCGCCTGGGCTTGGACAACAAGTGCGTTGTTGGCCTCCTGCAGGAGGTCCTCGAAGTAGGTCAGGTGCTTCAGGTCTCTCATTGCTGCATTCCCCCATTCTGGTTACACGTTATTCTGTTTTCGTCCGTTCCATGCCGATCGCTATGTTATAATTTTAACCCCAATATGTGCCATGCGTCAATCCAGTGATGATTTTTCATCACTTTGCGGTGGAAATGTCAAGGACCGTTGTGCAAAATATACAATATTTTGGAGTGGCTTCCAATATACGTGTTGAGAATTCGATCTCCGGTCCGGATGGCGGCCGGGAGCATATGCGGCTTCCGGGCAGCAAAAAGCCCCGGGAGGGAACGCATCGCGTTCCCTTCCCGGGGGCTTTGATCGAAATGGTATGCTCAGAACGCCACGTTCATGAACAGCGCCACGCAGCACAGGATCACGGCCAGCGGCACATAGACATAGCGGCC
>ENA-OPSZ01000762-OPSZ01000762.1-human-gut-metagenome-genome-assembly--contig:-NODE-762-length-18651-cov-5.588030_pt1 | contig 18651 bp, 16 predicted proteins | sample MGYA00241814_ERZ501919 | MGnify/ENA primary metagenome ERZ501919 (study PRJEB25962, sample SAMEA2042440) | human gut metagenome | biome: human gut; feature: human-associated habitat; material: faeces... | reverse complement strand
TATCAATGAAAAAAGCTTCAGGATTGGCGATTTTACTGTCTATGCTCTTATGCTTAGGTCTTCTTGCTGGTTGTGAAGAAGAAAGTTCCGGCAGTTCCAGCAGTACAAGCAGCACAAGTTCCACAGTTAGCGAAGAGGTAGACAGTTCTTCTGACACAGAAACCTCTTCTGACACGGAGACTTCCTCGGAAACCGAGACTGTGACGGAAGCAAACGATGAGGAGGAAACCGCAGAGGAGGATGTAATCGGTCAACTGACCTATGTGGGGAGCAGCACTTTGGTGGTAACAGTGTATGAGCCGGATGCCGCCATAGAGGATTACGCCAATTTGGAAGGGATCACGTTGACAGGGACAGAGGAATCCAAGACAGTGGTCCTGGCGGGCAACACAGTTTTCCAGACTGTATCCGATGGGGCGATGACTGAAATTACCCAGGAGGATCTGGCGGAAGGAGATATGATTGCCATCACCACCGATGATACCGGGACCCAAGAAGTCATAGTCCTGGCTGCCGATGTGGCTATAGACGGAGATGCCTCAACCGACAGTGGGGAGGATGCCACAGAGGCCAGTACAGAAAATGCATAATGTGGAAGGGACAGGTCGCTGAACCGGCCTGCCCTTTTTCCGTGAATGTGAGAAAGGAACGAATGTTTATGGCAAATCTGACAGATCAAGTCCGGAAAGGAAGCACAGAAGCGATGGAGTCGCTTTTTGACGTGACAAAACACCGAGTGATGCATTTGTGTACCGTGCTTCTGGAGGACAAAGACGGGGTATACCTGACAGTGCCTCGGATTTACCGCAGCTTGTGGGATCAAGTTTTCTCCGGCAAGATTACCACAGAAGAGGAGTTTTCTGAGATGGCTGTCACTAAAACCGTGACAGCATGCAAGGCGCTTGTGGGAAAAAAGAACCCGAAAGCCTTTCGGATCCCTCCTGATAGGAATTTTGTATGGGGAGTGGGGGAAGGAAAAATGGTGGTGAGAGGAGAACCATGGGAAATTGTCCTGCGCAACCTCCCGCCTCTGCACCGGTTTCTGATGGTTTTGCCAGTGTTGTGTGACTATTCCCGATCCCAATTGGCGCGTTTGTTCCATACCAATGAAGATACGGTAACCAAAGCCTTGGAAGCGGAAGCAATGGACTTGAAGAAAATCTTTGCCGCTGTTTTCAAACAAACCGGCAGGGAGATGTCCCTTTCCGTAGAAGAATTTCACCGGGCCTTGGAGGCGAAACAATCGTTTGAGGAAATTCCTCTTTCTGTGGATACCGCGGTGGCCCAGACTATCGATGCCCTTTGTGCGCCCATAAAGGAAAAAATACGCCAAAAGCGCAAGAGAGTCGGTCTGGTGATAGTGGCGGTGGCCGCCTTGTGCCTTGTGGGAGGAACCCTGGTATCCATTGCAGTCAGCAATTCGGCAGAAAATGTTGAAGAAGAGGTTTCCACCTCTTTGATTTCAGAAGAAAGTGAGCTTTCCCAAAGCAGTGATGTAGTGGAAGAAGAAACGGACTCCTCTGAGGGTGAAGTTGAGAACAGTGAAACTTTTGAGGCAGATTCCGCCGTAGATGAAACCACGGACGCCGCCTGAGCAAAGTCATGGAAAGGATAATAACGCAATAGCTTTTATTCGTGCCCGTGAAAAAAGCAGAGGAACGCAGCTCCATTGGCGTTCCTCTGCTTTTTCTGTTTGGAAAAAACAGACTCTCTTCACTTTCTCCTCTTCAGGAAGACCAGTTTTTTGCCAGGTACATTTAGAGGGAAAAGGAATCTGCTTGCTTAAAACATTAGAAAATTACAAGATCCCCTTTTAAAGTATATTTACAAATACTTACAGGTGTGCTAGCATAAAATTATTCAAAATCCCTTTTTTGTAATAGTAATGAGAGAAATTTTTAAGGGATATAACAATGAACTGCCTACCGATTTTCTTGAAAGCTTGAAGGAAACTTGTGCGCTTTACTAGACTGATTGAAAGAAACAGCTGTCCAGGCACGGCAAGAAGCTGTGTTTCTATAGATCAGGTAGGTGGAAAAGACCACTGGGAGGAGATTATGAAAAGGATTTTGTACCTAATTGGGGTTGTTGGATTGTTTCTCTTGTGTACAGGTTGCCAGACTAGTCAAGATACGCTTTACCAGGAGGCAATGTCCCAACTTGAGGGACAATCTATGGTGGAACCGTCTGTTGATCCCAACGACCCCGGGTATCTGGGACTTGGCACTCCCAAACCGGAAGATCGGGCGACGCCTATCCCTGGAGATGATTTAAATGGGAAACTGACAGTGCGCATCTATTGGCCTGGAGGCTTTGAAGCCCGTATTCAGACGCTTGCAAATGAGTTTATGAAGCTCCACCCCCAGACAACGATTCAAGTGGAGCAGGAAATGGGTACGTTTGATCTGAGCGACTTATCCTTACAGGAGCGCAGGATGAAGGAGGAGCAGTTCTATACACAGCTGCGCACCGAATTGGCCGCTGGGGAAGCGGACTATCTCCTTTTCGATACAGGCGAAGGACTGAATCTCACTTCCTTTTCCCGCAGCGGAGTTTTGGAGGACTTAAAACCCTACCTGGAAAGTGATCCGGATTTTTCCCAGGATACATATTATTCTTCTGTGCTGGAAGCGTTTCAAGTGGATGGGAAACAGACGTTGCTGCCCCAGTCTTTCGCCTACAATGCCATGTACTTTGATCAAGCGCTGTTGGATCAGATAGGTGTAGAACTGAAGCCTTTTCAAACGGTAAGCACTCTGCAGGTGTTGGACTGGTACGAAGCCGCTCGGGAGATCAATCCAGAGCTGCGGCTGTTTTACGTTATTCCTTGGAAAGACGATCTTTTCACAGTAGAGCGTACGGCTTATGTGAATTTGGAAAACAGAACTAGCAATTTCCAGGACCAGGGATTTGTGGATTTTCTTTCCCGAACGGAGGAAATCTTGGTAGAGGAACCGGAATGGAGCGATGACTGGCTGGGCCACGCAAGTTTTGGTATGGCAGATGACGCCCTGACCTACCAGGCAGGAGAAACGCTGGATGCAGAGGCTCAATTTGGAATAAAAAATGATCCTACAGGAGCCACGGAAGGGTTGATAACCCAATCCATGCCCTTTTTCGCCGTATGGGACACTTCGATCCCCACCCGTGGGCTGATGGTGGTGCAACAGCCCATGGGCCGCCTGGCAGGTCCCTATGTGCTCACCAATTCCCAAGGAGAGGTAGGATTGATCTCCCGGGATTGCTTTGCAATGCCCACCAGCGTAACGAATAAAGAATTGGCTTGGGAGTTTATCAAGTACTGCATCAGCGAAAGGGAGGATACCAGATTTACGGAAGCTGGTTACGCTTGGGACTATACCTTGGATATTCCTGTGACACGGGCAAACTGGGAGCAAATCGTCCAGAGAGTTTCAGATGGCATAGGTTTTGCTACAGGGTATTCCGGTGTGCCCAACAATTTCAACGGTATAGATGTGGGTCAGGTTTTAGAGAATACGGAATTCCTTGTGTCTCAACCCCTGGTACCCATCGACTACTACAACGTTGATGTCCAAGACTATCTGGATGAGTTCTACAAAAACGGGCTGACCACTGCCCAGGAGTGCGCGGAAAAGATCCAGGGACGAGCTGACATTTGGCTCAATGAATAGACATAAAGGAAGAGCGTCTGAAAAAGAATGGGGGAGTCTTAATGAAACGAAAAACCTTGACGTATTGGCTGTTTTTGTTGCCCAGCCTTCTTGGGGTTTTGCTGTTCTATGTAATACCCTTTGGGTATTCCCTGTATTACGCCCTCATCGACAATATGGGCAACCAGCAGTTTGTTGGTTTGAAAAATTTCAAAGACACCTTGACCAACGAGCTTTTTCAGAGTGCTTCCATAAACACTTTGGTATTTATTGGGTTGTCCGTACCCTTGGGTATGGTGATTTCTCTGGTGCTTTCTCTGTGTTTGCAAAAAATGAAACGGGGAAGGTCCATTGCTACTACTGCCTTGTTGTTGCCCTTGGTTGTGCCTTCCGGTACTATTGTCTATTTCTGGAAGGTGCTGTTTGACTCCAATGGTTTGTGGCAGAAATGTCTTTTGCAGCTGGGATTTTCCCATGAATGGGTAAGTCAGAACCAGTGGGCCATGGGTATTTTGGTAGTGGTGTTCTTATGGAAAAATGTCAGCTACAACATTGTGCTGTTCTGGTCCGGGCTCAACTGGATTCCCAAGATCTATTATGAGCAGATGGCTCTGGAAGGGGCGGGGGCCTGGTCTCAGTTCTGGAACGTGACCTGGATCTATCTTTCTCCCACAACCTTTGTGGTTCTTCTCATGAGCATTGTCAATTCCTTTAAGGTGTTCAAAGAGGTATACATGCTTTACGGACCTTACCCCAGTCCCGATATTTACATGCTCCAACACTACATGAACAATCAGTTTTTGTCTCTGAACATGCAGAAACTGTGCAGTGCCGCCTACATTCTATTTCTGGTGATTGGGATTGTGCTTCTCATTTTGTTCTATGCCCAGAAACGTGTTACGGATGCCTATCAGTAAGGGGTGAAAATATGAAAAAGACCCATAGAGTTTCCACTGTGTTTATCCTTGTAGCGGCAGTATTGGCGGTATTTCCCATTCTATTTACGGTGGCCAGTTCCTTCATGAGCGGGGAGGAAATCGTCAGCCGTTACTCGGCTCAAGTCATGGAATCCAACCAGGGAGACTTTATTTCCCGAGACATTCATTTTGTCAGGTTTGGGTTAATACCGGAGAACCCCACATTGGAACAGTATGAGAACTTGTTTTTCCAGAGTCCCAATTATCTTCGGATGTTCTGGAACTCTGTGATTCTGGTGGTACCCGTGCTCATTGGCCAGGGGATTTTGGCCCCTTTGGCGGCCTATGGGCTGGAAAGCATTCGATGGAAGTACAAAGAAGTGATCTTTTTTGCTTATGTGATAGTCATGCTCATGCCCACCCAGATTCTTTTGGTACCCAATTTTATTGTTGCCGGATGGCTGAACATTCGGGAAAACTATCTGGCTATCATTTTGCCGGCCATGTTTCATCCTTTGGGAGTTTTTCTGATCCGTCAGCAGCTGAAAAACTTTCCCAAATCCTGTATAGAGGCGGCTGCTCTGGATGGGGCGGGTCCTTGGAAAACATATCTGCACATTGTAAGACCCAATCTGAGTTCGGTGGTGGCGGGACTGTTGGTTTTGCTTTTTGCAGACAACTGGAACATCGTTGACCAAGCGGTTGTATTTATCAAGAATCTCTATGATAACCCCTTGTCTGTGATGCTGGGTGACGTGGTCTCTGGTGATCCTGGCATGTTTTTCGCAGTATCTGTTTTTTACCTGACGCCGGCAGTGCTGGTTTTCCTGCTGGGACAGGATTATTTGACAGAAGGAATTGCACTGTCCAATTTGAAATTGTAGGAGAGGACTATGGTACAAGATGAAAAAACAAGGATTCTCCCGGAAGAAACAGGTTGGAAACGGTACGGTTTATTGCTCAAGCGTCACTACAGGAAACTGTTTCAGGTGGAGCTGTTAGTGCTGCTTTCTGCTTTGCCTGTGGTGACCTTACCTGCGGGGATCGCTGGGGCCAATCGGGTATTCATCAAATTGATCCGAGAGGGAAATGTTCTGGTGTGGCAGGAATGGAAGGAAGGCTTCCTCAATTCCTTGAGGGAAAGTATAGTGCTTGGAGCGTTCTATTGTCTGCTGCTCTTCTGGGGAAGCTGGATGGCCCAGAGTTCCGCGTTGACTCTGCGGTGCTTAGGGTTACTTGTGATTTTTGGCTCCTTACTTTGGGCAACCAGTACGTTTTACTTGCTGGCTGTGCAGGAACTGACCTGGGGAAAGCTTCTGAAAAATGGATGCATACTGTTATTTTTAGGAATTCGGGAAACGGGGCTAGTTTCCCTGTTGTTGCTCATTGAGCTGGCAGGGGGAGTGTTGCTGTTTCCCTATTCTATATTTTCCCTGATATTGGGAATCCCCGCCCTGTTTCACTTTACCAAATGCTGGGTTCTATGGGGCCCGGTGGAGAGACTGATCGTAATGCCCTTGGAGCAGGGAAGAAAATAATTTAGAAAGGAGATTCCGCCCCAGCTTGCGGTGCGGCCGAAAGGCTGTAAGGCATCCCGGAGAGGGGAGGCAAGGCGAAAGCCAAAGCTGTAGAGTATGGCAAGTGTGGAATTGAAAAATGTACGAAAGGTTTACCCCATTTCAAAGAGAAGAGGGAAAAAACGGTCTGAGAAGACCACCTTGCAAATCACGGAAGAAGGTGTTGTGGCGGTCCAGGATTTTACCCTGGAAATCAAGGACCGGGAATTCATTGTGCTTGTAGGCCCCTCCGGTTGTGGAAAGTCTACCACATTGCGTATGGTGGCAGGGCTGGAGGAGATTACCAGCGGGGAAATCTACATCGATGGAAAACTGGTCAATGGGGTGCAGCCACAGCACCGGAATATCGCCATGGTTTTCCAGAATTATGCGTTATACCCTCATATGACCGTGTTCGAAAATATAGCGTTTCCCTTGCGGATGCAGAAGCTCCCCAAAGGAGAAATCGCGGAAAAGGTAAAAGAAGCTGCGAAAATTTTGGACATAGAAGAGCTGTTGGAACGCAAGCCCAAGGAGCTGTCCGGCGGTCAGCGGCAGCGGGTGGCCATTGGACGGGCCATTGTACGGGAACCCAAGGTGCTGTTGATGGATGAACCTCTATCCAACTTGGATGCGAAGCTGCGCAACCAGATGCGTTCGGAGCTTATCAAACTGCGGCAAAAGATCAACACTACATTTCTGTATGTGACCCACGATCAGACAGAAGCTATGACCTTGGGAGACCGGATTGTGGTTATGAAAGATGGCGTGGTGCAGCAGGTGGGTACCCCGGAAGAGGTGTATGGTCAGCCGGTCAACGCCTTTGTGGCAGGCTTTATCGGAACCCCTCAAATGAACTTCTTGAAAGGTGTCTTGCGGGACCAAACGTTGGAGATTGAGGGGAATTCCTGGAATCTTCCAGATCGTTTTCGGCTTAACGGTCATAACGCTGTGCCCGTGCTGGTAGGCGTGCGTCCGGACGATTTAAAACTGCAACAGGGGACAGGCATCCCAGTGCGGGTAGAGGTTGTGGAGATGACAGGTAACGCGTTACATCTCCATGTGAGCTTCCAAGGAGAAGAACTCATTTTGATTCTGTCTACAAAAGAGGTGCAGGGAGACCTTCAAACTGCCTTCACGCCAGGGGATATGCTGTTTCTGGGGTTTGATCCAGCCGCTATTCACATGTTCGACGAAAACGGGAACAGAATCTAGCCATATTTTGCCGGGAGAGGATCATCGCAGCAACTAAATGAATGGGGGGAGATCTCGTGACAGTGAGAAGTGGAGCTTTGTTGCTCAGTTTGTACCTTCTACTATTTTTTGTGTGGGATGTCAATCGGGAAAAGAGGACACAAAGAGCCCCTCGGATTTATCCCATTCCTTCTCGGAGGCTTCTTCCTCGGAATCCATGTCCCGTGATCCCCAGGAAAACGAAGAATGGGACAGGGGAGATGATTTTGCCCAACTGTCCTCCCCGTTGGAAGGGGAGAGCACCCCTACGCCGGAGGAAAATTCAGGGGGCAGGTTAACCATTAAAGGGATGATCCTACATTTCTTGATCTAACCGGTTGTCGACAAAACTATACTACTGGAATTCCAGTGAATCGAGTAAATTATCGCAATATGGCTGGGTATGCTTCCACAGGAAATGCCATAAGCGGATTTGTGATCGGCTATCCAGGGGCATATCCGGATATTGATCCTGATGCCCTCGTTGCAGAAATGGACCGCATTTTGTCACACAACCCAGTTTGTATGGATTTCTATCCACTAGACGTGCAGGAATACCTGGATGAATACTATGTCAATGATCTGATTAGCGCAGAGGAATGCGCAAAGAAAATACAGGATAGGACATACATGTGGCTCAATGAGTGACCATCCAAATGGAGAGGACAGAATGGGAAGGAGGAACCCCCATGAAACGGAGAAGCATAGCCCTTTTGTTGTGTGTCTGCCTGTTGTTCTCCTGCACCGCCTGCCGGTCGGAGCAGGACGAAATTTACAGCCAGGCCCTTATGAGCCAGTCTGAGACCTCCCTGCTGGAACCCACTTCCAGCAACCCTTTCGGGGACATCGACTACGACGATCCCGACTACATCGGCCCGCCTTCCCCTGGACCGGACGTCCAGCTCACCCTTGCGCCGGACGATGATCTCAGCGGGGAACTGGTGATCAAAGCATTTCAACAGGAGTTAGCAATGCCGGAACTTTATTGGCTGGCTCGGGAATTTATGGAACTCCACCCCAATGTGACCATAAAGTTGGATTATGACTGGAAATATTCGGAAAATCTAAGCCTGGAGGAACGCAGCCAGCGTCAGAACGCTTTTTACACCCAGGTCCGAACGGAGATTGCCGCCGGAGAAGCAGACTATCTGCTCTATGGCGGGGCAGAGGCTATGGATTACTACCGTCTAGGTAAAAATGGGGCCTTGGAAAACTTGTGGACCTATTGGGAACAGGATCCGGACATCGATCCGGCGGATTATTTTATGCCGGTGATCGAAGCCTTCAAAGTAGAGGGAAAGCTGGCGGTGATTCCCTATTCTTTCCGGATACAGGGAGTATCCCTGGACAAAAAGCGGCTGGAAGCTGTGGGGACCGATCTGGAAAGCCTGGTTACAGTAAACTCGGATCAGCTTCTCACCTGGTATGAACAGGCCCGGGAAAGCGATCCGGATTTGCAGCTGTTTTTCACCGCGCCGGGCAAGGACGTATTGTTCCAGGTGGAAAGGATTCGCTATATCGATTTTGAGACAAAAACAGCGAGCTTTGATTCCCCGGAATTTGTCACCTTCCTGGAACGTTCTCGGAATGTGATCAACGACGACCCGGATTTGGAGCCCATCAGCGAGTTGGGCAGGGGGTATGACGTGATTTTTGACCAGTCCATTGCCTATCAGGAGACGGGCAAGGTATCTCCCTATATCCACGTGCCGGAAGAAAGTATCAATTACTGGGAACATATGGCCACCTTGGGCCGTCCCTCTCTGGCGGTGGTGGAAAACATCCAGATGGCCCAGTTCGTCAGCCGGTTGTACCCTTTCGAGCACATTGTCGGTCCCTATCCTTTAGTGAGCACGGACGGTCACCTGGGGATCTCGGTGGGCGCAGACAATTTTGCTATGCCCGCTTCCCTGAAGAACAAAGACTTGGCTTGGGAATTTATCAAGTACTGCCTCAGCGAACGTGACGAGCTGAATTTTAACCGGTATGGCTATAACGGGTGTACCTACTATTGCGACGGGATTCCTGTCAATCGTGCCATGTATTGCAAAATGGCGGAGGATATGCCCAATTATGTAAAGACCAATGGGAACATTGGTTTCGCCTTATACCAGTTGGAAGAAGTGGACGGCCAGGCCATGGAGGACTTGATGGATGAAATCTTGACCATGGACCCGGTATCCATGGGAAAGTATAACTTGGATCTGGATGATTACTTAGACGAGTATTACGTCAATGAATTGACCACCGCGGAGGAATGCGCCCAGAAGATCCAAGGGAGGGCAGAAATCTGGCTCAATGAGTGAGGAATATAAACAAAACTCAATGATTTGAATTTTGTTTAGCCCCAGGAGTTGACGAATGACAGCATCCATAAATTATGTCACCATATAGTTAGATTGTAACAAGTTTTGCCAATGTACATTGTAAAAAGGGAGAGGAGAGAGTGTCATGAAGGAAGAAACAAGCCGTTTCAGGAGAATTATTGTATTGTGCGTGGGCGCAATTTACCTGATCCTGGTGATTGGTGCCACTGTTTACAGTCAAACAATCTATGTGAATCAATTGCCTGTTGTGACTCTGGGACAAACAGATGGCGGAGTGGTTCCCAATGAAGCCCTGGAGAATGGGATAGATGGAATGAAGCTCAACTATGTCCAGCAAGAAGATGGCCCTTGGGGAAAACGATATCTCTTAAGACAAACTGCGGTTCTCGGTTATCGAGCAGTGGATGAAAATCACACTTATCTTTACGACACTTCTGTGATTCAAGGCCCGATTGTCATCGACGTGTCTACTCCTGATTATTATGACGGGATGGAAGTCCGGCTGGGATAGACATGTTTCAAAAGAAGTAAATAGCCGCCCGACATTTTGAGAACGGCACCCCAATTGGTAAACAGTACGGGATACTGAATAGCAAATGGGGTGCCGTTCATTGCTGTCTGGACGGCATTTTCAATCATTTTGTTTCCAAGGGAAAAGGATTACAAAAATTGCGCAGGGTCTACCCGAGTGCCATTCTCGTAAACCTCAAAGTGAAGATGGGCTCCAAAAGCGTTTCCTGTTTCACCTTCGTATCCGATAATTGTACCTGCCGTCACATACTGGCCCGTGGACACCGCCACAGAGCTCATGTGCGCGTAGCGGGTGGAATATGTCCCGTTGTGATAGATCAGCACATAATAACCCCAGGAATATCCCCAACTATCCGTGGAGTTGGCTTCAATCACTTGGCCATCTGCAGCGGCAACAATGGGAGTGCCCCAAGGGCCGGCGATGTCCATGCCTTTATGTCCCGGGTATCCGTTCCACCCATATGAAACATAAGTGACTCCGGGCAAGGGCCAAGTACAATGAAATCCTGAGGGATCGGTTTCTGATGGAGGAGTGGTTGGAGAGACCACAGTGGAAGGCTCTTCTGGACTGGGAGTATTATCTTGGACGGGCTGTTGAGGTTCTTCCAGAGACGGTTCAGTCTGTTGCGGCTCCGTTTGAGGTTGTTCCGTTTGCGACTGCTCTGTCTGTTGCTGGATAATTTGCTGTTTTTTCGCCTCTTCCTCTTCTTTCTTCTTGGCTTCAATGGCTGCCTGGATACGTGCTTCCCCCTGAGCAAGTTCTTCTTCGTTGACCTTCATTTGATCTTCCGTAGCGTAAAGCTGCCCTTGAATCTCCCCTAGAGCGGCTCTGTTTTCTTGATACAAGTCATCCAACTCCTCCTCTTTCTGTTCCAGTGTAATTTGGAGCTGAGCCACTTGTTCTTTTTCTGTTTGGACTTTCTCACGGTCCTCCTGGGTCGATTCTATGTAAGTCTCCAGTTTATCAATCAGTGCTTGGTCATGGGAGGTCATATTGTTTAGAAGTTCCATGCGTGTGGTAAAATCCGATAAGCTGGCGGAATCCAGCAGGATTTCCAATGTGCTCACATTTCCGGCAGTGTAGAGGGCGACCAGTCGGTCTTTGAACTGATCAATGGTGTCCTGGATGGTTGCTTGAGAGGCGTCCAGTTTCATCGACAGTTCCTGGATGCTTTCATTGAGATCGGCAATATTGTCCCGAGTAGTGAGGATCTGCTTCTGGACTACGTCGATTTGATCCTGTAAAGTGATCTGATACTCCTGTTTTTGGGACTCGTCTTCCCGGAGAGAATCCAATTTGGATTGAAGTTTTTGATTTTCCGCCTGGAGCTGTTCTTGCTGGTCACGAATTTCTTCCAAAGTCTCAGCAGAGACGGAGAGAGGGGTCAAACTCACCATGACAGAAGCCAAAATTCCGCACCCCAACCGAAGAAAATTTTTCTTTACTGGTTTCAATGAAACCAACCTCCCTTGCAAAGATTTCATAGATGGATTCAGCTAAGCCTGTCCTTTTTTCGGTTTTTGGGAAATGAGATGGTTCCATTTTTGCCTCCTTGTCCCGTAAACCCGATCTTATCTTATTACCATTAGACGAGAGAGCCTCTATCCTGGTAAGCTGGATCTGATTTTTATTTCCGGGCATCTACGGAAAAAGTGGTATTCCTGAGATGGTTTCGGAATCAGTACCTTTCTCTTTGAGAAGTTCAGTCCATCAGTTCCCATCTTTCTATTCAGGGAGTGTTTCATCCGAGTGCTTTACACTGTAAAGAAATATTATACCAAGCAAAATGACCAGGAGGACTTGATTTCAATCGGTACCATTGGTCTCATCAAAGCCATTGACAGCTTTGACCCCTCCAAGGGAATTCGGCTTTCCAGTTACGCTTCCCGGTGCATTGAAAATGCTATCCTCTCATCAACGCCATTTTCCAAAAATTCTCTCCCAGAATATCCGTTAAAACGGAAAAAGGGGAGAGCAGAACCGTGGGCTAACAGGAGTCAGGAGAGGTGCTGCTTCAAAAGATAAATGGATTGAGAGACAAAAAGAAGCTTTCTACCAGAAAATGTCTGGAAGAAAGCCTTTTTCCTTTCTGTATGGAGAATCCTGGTTGTTATGGATGGTGGGAGGATGGATCTGTGGAAGGTTTCAGGGAAGAAAAGATGGCCACGGTCAAGATAATTGCTCCGCCTATCACTTCCCGAAGGGAGGGGAATTCGCCCAGGAGAATCATGGCATACAGAATACCATAGACAGTTTCCATGCCCGAGATGATACCTGCTGTTTGTGCCTTAACTTTTCGCTGTGCTGCCACATACAGGGAATGGGCAAAAGCCGTACAGATAAATCCGATTGCTGCAATCGACAAGATTGTGGAAGGTGTCCACTGGACTTTGAGAAGGAAAAATGCAGGAAATAACACAATGGCAGCGGTTCCCTGTTCATAGAGGCAAATGGTCCTGGCGGGATAATCTTGGGAAAGGCGCCGGTTTGCCAGGGATAGAATGGCATAGGCCAAGCTGGAAACCATTCCCCAAAGAACGCCGATTGTAGTTTGGTTTTCCAGGGAAAATTCGGGGATGGTTATGGCGACCCCAAGGAGGAGAATGAGGGCGCTGAGAACAGAGCGGCCTCGAACTCGTTCCCGAAAGATAGCTGGTTCCAAAAACGTGAGAAACAGGGGAAAGGTTGAAAAGGTAATGGTTCCGATGGCCACCGAAGAGGTTTGGATAGATTGGAAAAAAGTGGTCCAGTGAATGGCCAGAATCACACCGGAAAAAATGGCCAGCTTCACATCTTGACGGGAATGAAGCTTCATGGGAGTTTTGGTCGCCAGGGATAAAAGAAATAGAACTACCGCGGAACAGATGACACGGCCCCCTGCCACAATCACAGCTGGGGCGTCTGCAAATTGTCCCAGCACAGAGGAAAGCCCAAAGAGCATCACTGCCAGGTGAAGGGACGCGACGCTTTTTCTGTACTCATTAGGGGATGAATGAAATGAATGGGACAAAGATAATTCCTCCTTGGGCAGCGGTGCTTTATGAACGTCTGCCGGCTTGTTTTGCCTTCTCTACCACCTTTTGATAGGGGGCAACGATGGCTTGTGTCATCTTGCCCTTTGCCTGTTTTTGAATGGAAGGGATTGCCATGAGGGCGCCCACCAAACGCATTTGCCAGATGCGCTTTTTCTGCTTCTGTGGGAAATCATAGATCCCGTGTTTCTTGTAAAATTGATGGTCCGCTTTCATCAAGCCCTGCATCATATAGATTAAATCCCGGAAAATTTTCATGCCGCCCACACCGAAGAAATTGGCAGGCCGAGTGAGATGGCGTTCCATAGCAAAGGCCAGGTTCTGTGCCACGCCTTGCAGATTGGCTTTGGTGTCCCCTTCGTCGGTAGCCACACCGGCTAAATAATTGCCTCCCACTTCACTGCGGCCTTCCAGGATCATGCGAAGGTTGGGTTCATATTGGTAATCCCCGCTGATCAGGTAGGCGATTGGAGTTCCGTGGGTTACGGTGCGGTGGCCGTTACAGAATTGTCTGTCGTCAAAGCACTTAAAGCTGGAATGGGTGTAATGATCGGAGATAGTGAAGGCGTATACAAAACCGTCGGCAGTTTGGATGGTGTTCCGAAGAAAGGTATCAAATCCATCCCGATAGACACATTTCCCCGTGATGGCGCATCCAAAACAGCCCAGGCATCCGCCGGCAAAGGGGAAATCCCGCAGATTGACTACCCGGCTTTTGTAGGGCAAGACGGCTTGAAAGTCCACAATCATGTTCTTGAGGTTTTCCTCCTCTGGTCCATAGTTGGTGACAATGACAACGTCTTTCCCTTCTTTTTTGGGAAGTTCCTTGCAGGAAGGCTGATACAACGGCTTGTCCCGAGGGGGAACAGGAGGGAGGGGCGGCATAAAAATCCCATGATCACAGGCAAAAATCAACTGATCAAAAAAAGCCCGGGCCTCTTTCTGTCCCTTCTCACTGAGCAAGTCTTCCATGTCCGCAGAGAGTCCTCGTACCACCTTCATTCCAAGATCCAGACAGTTTTCTTCCACATACCGATGGGCGGTCACATCGTAAAAATGTTTGGAGGTGGTTATCTGAGAAGCAAATTTTCCCGAAAGATCCACTCCATCCGCTTTGATCAATTCCACCAGTCTGTGTAGCTGATAGGGGGCGATAAAGGTATAAACCGGGTAACAAAAGAGAATACACTCAGCTTGCATCAAAGCATCCCGAACCGGAGTAAAGTCTTTTTCATAGCTTTTAATCCGCTGCCCCACAGGAAGATAGGTGAATTGATGTTCCGGATAGAGGGCCTGTAAATACAGAGCCGTATGGACGGTGGTGGAATTTTGTCCCTTGGGACTGGCGTTTAACACGAGAATCTTCATAGTAACTCCTTCTAGCAATGGCCCATGGGAACATCATTTTGGAGGGATGTTCCACTGCTTCTCCAGAGATAAACATGTTCCCTTTTTCCAAACATGGAAGCCAAAGTATATCGTGGCATCCCAGCGGGACGGCAGACAAACCATGTCTCTTGCAGTCCGGCAGGGGCTTTCCTTTTTTGATACTTCTCTGAGAGATTGAATAGAAATATTATACGGCAGGGGAAAGGTTCTCGTCAACGGGATTCGTTTGGCTTCAAGTCCAGCAGTACGGCTAATGGAGGAGACGTTTTAGAGATCTTTTTCTAAGACATCGATGACAGCTTGGAGGAGTTTTCCCTTGTCGTTGAGGGAACACTCCAGCTGATCGATACCGTCCAAAATACAGGTTGCAAATAGGTGGGAGACCCGTTGGGCCAGCTCCTGCTTCCCCAATTCGGTGGAAGGGGGAGAGACGATCACATGGATTGGCTGCGGTTTTCTCGTTATGCTCACCCCCAAAAGAGATTCTAAGGGTATCCTATGGGATCCGGCTTGGCCAACATTCCCAGGTGTTGCTGCCATATTCCTGGAGTAGCAGTAGGAAAGGAGGGAGATATCCTGCAAAAAAACCTAGAGCGCATCGCTATTTACTCCCGTAAATCCCGATTGAGATTTCACCTGTTTTAAGAAATTTAATAACTGTTATATTTTATTATTAAATTCTTCGCAACCCCTTGAAAACACTGGATTTGTCGCAGGTGAGCTTTCCCTTATTATTTCCCTTGTGTTATATCGTCCCATCAGTGTTTATGCACTCTGATAAGGGCAAATACAAGGGCAAGAAAAATCTATAAGACAGTATAACACAAAATAAAAGTGACATGGTGAACTGATTGAAATGCTTCTTAATTTTTGCTACTACTGATTGATTAAATGATAAGGAGATGGGATACGATGAGAACAATATTTGCAGAATACAATCCACAGTGCAACAGCATTGATGTATATACTAATACGGGCTATATACTCCGTATTGATTGTTGGGAAGCAGAAAAAAATTTAAGAACCACACCTGGATCTGATTGTGCTTTGACATCGCTTGCAATCGATGAGCCATTAGAATATGCAAGGTTATATCTTGATGGGAATTTACAGATGTGGGTAGATGCTGAAGATTCATTAGAGTTATGATTATTCCAATCAAAATCTACTAGAATTTATTAAAAATTAGCTTCATAATTTTAAAAGGACAGCCCTATTGCTATGAGGCTGTCCTTAAAAATACAATAGATAAACCTAGATTATTCTTGCTACTATCTGATTGTTAAATTTTCTGTATTCCATATTGCAAATCTCCCTTTTCGCAATATTTTATTAGTATGAATGCCAGAATCGCTGAAAAAACACGTGCCAATACCGTACTCCACCATATCATAATCTGTCCACCAAATAAAGGTGGTAAAACAAGCATAAATATCAGCATCAATACTGGTTCAATGAATGTAAGAATGTATGACAATCCACTTTTTTCAGTAGCATAAAATCCAGCTGTCGCTATTCTGGTAATCGCAACAAATGGTAATGACACTAAAAATATAGGTAAAATTTTAGAAATCTCAATACTTACTTCATAAGAAGCTCCGAAAACCCCTCCAATATTTGCTCTGTTTACATACATGATAATTCCACCACAAACAGCAAGAATTATTGCAAAAATGTATGCCATTCTCTGAACTCCTCTCAGGCTTTCTTGATCCTTCTCACCATAAAAACGGCTCATTAAAGGTTGACTTCCATCACCTACGCCCTGCAATATGAGATATATGATACAGATAATATAGGATACACATGCATAAGTTGCAATAGCTTTTTCTCCCCCATAAGAAGCGGAGAATCGGTTTATAAACACCAATGAAATATTAGGAGTCAATGCTAGCCCAAATGGTGCAAGACCTACTCTGAATATAGCGCCACACATTTCTTTTACATTTTTTAAGGATACATACACATAAAACTTTTTATTATATAATGCGTATATGATTGCAATTGCTGCAGTCACACCCTGTCCGGCTATTGTAGCTGTGGCTGCACCTTTCATGCCCATTTCATATATCCATACAAAGATAAAATCCAGAACAATATTGGTTATGAATCCACCAACCATCGCAAACATTGACCAGAAAGAGTTTCCATAATTTCTAATGAATGGCATCATTCCAGTTCCAAGAATCTGCAATATTGCTCCAAGTGCTATAATTTTGATATAATCTGTCGCATTTGTTAATATAATTCCATCTGCTCCAAGCAATCCTAAAATTTTAGACGAAAAGGAGTAAATAATTATGGTACTGATAACACTTACTATTACAAGAAGCCACCAGCTTGTAGCAATAAATTCTTCTGCCCGTTTTCCTTTCTTTTCTGCTGCATTAATTGAGTAATAAACAGCTCCTCCCATACCAATTCCTGTTCCAAGAGCCTGAATCAAAGCATCAATCGGATATGCAATATTAATAGCCGAAAGTCCAGCATCTCCTATGGTATTGCCTACAAAATATCCATCCACTATCGCATATATTCCTGATAATGCAAATGCTATAATAGATGGAATAACATATTTAAAAAATAATGATTTATGATTCATTTTTCTTACAATCTCCTTCCTTGAAAAGTCTGATAAACAGTTCTGTATTATCATTAAGACTTTCTATATTCTCTAATCCCATTTTTTCGATTACATATATTTCTTTTGAGTGCAGTTTTTCTATGATATCTTTCGTATATTCCATTCCTGATTCTGTGAGGCATATCAGCTTATTTCTCTTGTCTGAATCATCAGATACCATATTGATGTATCCTTTTTTCTGAAAATCTTTTAGTATCGTATTTACCGTTTGCTTAGGTATATTCCATTCTTCACTTATCATTTTCTGCGTGCATCTTCCATTACTTTCATAAAATGAATACAAAGCAAAAATTCCATTTGAAGACAGTCCCTGATCCTTTGACCATTCCTCATACATTGCTGTACATTCTTTCCATAAAGCATAATATCGTTGCAACTGTATTATCATATTATTATCTTTTCTCATCTTTTTCCTCCTTAAACTAGTACGAATCCGGACTTTTATATTATAGTCCGAGTTCGTACTAATTGTCAAGATTTATTTATATACTTTTTCTTTATATAAACAATCAATAGTCCCTTACTAAGGACAGGAAGATTATGAAATTTCCCTGTCCTCTTTTAATAATATCCTCGTTCTTCCATCCAGTCTTTCACATAACATCTGATTCCAATATAAATAATATGCGACAGTAATAGCAATACAATAAGATTTATCGGATTAGCGTTTTTAATCCATTCTCCAAAGTAAATTACAACAGCTGTACTCGTTATCGCTACCACGATACTGATGATATCCCAACAATATTTCCGGTAGATTTTTCCTACCTGATAACCAATCCCGATTATCAGCCACCCGGTTATTACGAATAAAATTGCCATGACAGTACCGGCAATCAGCCAGTACACAATCCCGGAAAGAATACTGTTAGGTATTCCACTGCTTAACTGTCCGAAAGAGTCTGCACCTGTCACAAACTCCCGAAATAAACTTCCCATTCCTTTTCCTAACGCACCGAAAAAGACGATACAGTCGTTAAGGAAAACCGGCGAAAGAATCGCAGTAAACAGTGTTGTTGTTATGCTGTACCATGCCAGTAGAAACAAGATACTTTCATAACCAATCGTCATATTTTTATATTTCTTTTCTAACTGGCTTTTACGGCTATCGCATTTTTCTTTTGCTTTCCGGTAAGCAGTACGGTCACATTTTTCACATTTCTCATAAGGCACTTTTTTCTCAACAGCTACCTCTACCGTCTTTTGGTGTGTCTGTGCATAAAGTTTTTCCTGCTCTGCTTTTTCATACTTAAATTTCCATGCCACGGCTTCTGCGTCGGCTCTTTTCCTGCTGTCTGTCTCGCTGGTCAATCGTTCCTCTGTTTGCCTTAATCTTGTCCGCAATGCTTCGATATTCTCGGCTCTGTTTTCGCTGTTCAATTTCTCGTT
>ENA-OPSZ01000735-OPSZ01000735.1-human-gut-metagenome-genome-assembly--contig:-NODE-735-length-19317-cov-3.953743_pt1 | contig 19317 bp, 15 predicted proteins | sample MGYA00241814_ERZ501919 | MGnify/ENA primary metagenome ERZ501919 (study PRJEB25962, sample SAMEA2042440) | human gut metagenome | biome: human gut; feature: human-associated habitat; material: faeces... | reverse complement strand
CATACCCTTGCTCGATTCCTCGCCTGGGGGATTCTGTAGGAGCTGGTCGTGTAAGACTCACCCGGGCACAAAAGTAGGAAAATTTTATATCTTTGCAAAAAAAAACTGAAATGCGTAAGAAAATATTAGGTTGGGGTCTGCTGGCGGCGTTCGTCCTGACGGCCGGCGCAGGGCTTGTCCTGCGGCAGCAGTTCTATGGAAATGCGGTCGTTACGGAGCGGGACCTCTACGTGAGCGCCCGGGCCGAATACGGGCAGGTCGCGGACTCGCTGCTGCCGCAGATCAAACACCGCCGGGCTTTCGACGCCTATGCCCGGAGGATCAACCTGTCCGAAACCTTCAAGCCCGGGCATTACGTGCTCAAACACGGCATGAGCGTCATCGAAATCGCGCGCATGCTCAAGCTGGGGTTGCAGACCCCCGTGCGGGTGACGATCAACAACGTGCGCATCCCGGCCCAGCTGGCGCAGAAACTCGCACGGCAGATCGACGCCGATTCCACGGCGATCATGCAGGCGCTGACCTCGGAGGAGCTGGCCGCGGAGGTCGGATTCGACAGCGTGACGCTCTTTTCGATGTTCATTCCCGACAGCTACGAGTTCTACTGGACGGTGACGCCCGGGGAGTTCGTCAGGCGCATGAAGCGCGAGTACGACCGTTTCTGGACTTCCGAACGCGATGTAAAACGCAAGCGCAGCGGATTGAGCCGGCTGGAGGTGATGACGCTGGCTTCGATCGTCTACGAGGAGACCCGCAAGAGCGACGAGATGCCCCGCGTGGCCGGGGTCTACGTCAACCGCCTGAAGAAGGGCATCAAGTTGCAGGCCGACCCGACGGTGAAGTACGCCATGCAGGATTTCGGCCTGCGCCGCATCCTCTACCGCCATCTGAAATACGATTCTCCCTATAATACGTATGTGAACGAGGGGCTGCCGCCCTCGCCGATCTGCATGCCCGGAAAGAACGCCATCGACGCCGTGCTGAACTACGAAAAGCACGACTATATCTTCTTCTGCGCACGGCCCGAATTCGACGGTTACCACAACTTCGCCAAAACCCTTCGCGAGCACAATAAGAACGCCCGGGCGTACAGCGACGAACTCAATCGGCGTAAGATTAAATAATTTTCGTATCTTTGTCATCCCATGCTTGCGAAGATATACGAACAGAACCCCTCGGAGAAGGAGTTGCAGCGCGTCGTAGACGCCCTGGAGCGGGATGAAATCATCATTTATCCCACCGACAGCGTCTATGCCTTCGGCTGTTCGCTGCGCTCGCCGAAGGCCATCGAGCGGCTGCGCCGCATCCGGGGCAAGAGCGAGGAGAAGTTCACCGTGGTCTTCGAAAACATCGCCCAGGTCGCGGAGTACTGCCGGGTGGACAATGCCGTTTTCCGGATTCTGAAGCGCAATCTGCCCGGGCCGTTCACCTTCGTGCTGGCGGCTTCGGCGCGCATTCCGGACAAGGCGCTCGAACGGCGCCGCACGATCGGCGTCCGCATTCCGGCCAGCCCCGTCGCGCGGGCCGTGGTCGGGGCGCTGGGGTGTCCGATGATCACCACGTCGGTCAAGGACGACGACCAGGTGGTGGAGTATACGACCGATCCCGAGCTGATCCACGAGCGTTACGGCCGCGAGGTCGCGCTGGTCATCGACGGAGGCATCGGCGACAACGTCCCCACGACGGTCGTGGACCTGACGGGCGACGGGCCGGAGATACTGCGCGAAGGCAAGGGTGAACTGCAATGAAGAGGGGGCTGATGCCGCCGCGCGGCAAGGCTGGCGCCTCGGAGTGTTAAAAACAAAATAGAAAAATGGAGAAGAAGAATTTCTGGAACGAAGCCGCGAAATACGGCGTGATCATGGCTCTGGTCGCGATCCTTTTCGACGTGCTGGGCTTTTACGTGCAGAACACGCTGCTGTCCCTGCTGTCGCTCGTCATTTTCGTCCTGCTGCTGGGGTATTTCACCAAACGCCGCGCGGAACGCTTCGGAGCCAGGGGATACGGCTACGGGCAGTGTCTGGGTTTCATGGTCAGCGTGATGCTCTGCGCCGGGTTTATCGAGGGAGCCTTCATGGGCGTCGCCTCCAACTGGCTCTTTGCGGCCAGATACGAGGCGATGATCGGTCCGTCGATCGCCATGCTGGAGAACACCGGGTTCTACACGGGCGACCAGATCGAGATGATGATGAAACTGATGCGTTCGCCGCTGGTGCAGCTCTTCAGCGGAATGCTCGCCTCGGCTATCAAGGGCGGCTTTTTCGGTCTGTTTATTGCTGCCTTCACCAAGCGTGATCCCGACGTTTTCTCGGAAGGCACTAACCAATAAGGATGGATAAACTGAATATATCGGTCGTCGTGCCGCTCTACAACGAGGCGGAGTCCCTGCCCGAACTGGCGGCATGGATTGACCGCGTGATGCGCGAAAACGGGTTTTCGTACGAGCTTATTCTGATCGACGACGGTTCGTCGGACGGCTCGTGGGAGGAGGTCGAACGGCTCAAGACGCAGTATCCGGCCATTCGGGGCATCGGTTTCGCGCGCAACTACGGCAAGTCCGCGGCCCTCTACTGCGGATTCGCGGCTGCGGAAGGCGAGGTCGTCATTACGATGGACGCCGACTTGCAGGATTCGCCCGACGAAATCCCCGAGCTGCGCCGCATGATCCTCGAAGAGGGCTACGACCTGGTCTCGGGGTGGAAAAAGAAACGCCACGACCCGATCGGCAAACGCTGGCCCAGCAAATTCTTCAACTGGACGGCCCGGGCCGCGTCGGGCATCCGGCTCCACGATTTCAACTGCGGGCTGAAAGCCTACCGCCGCAAGGTGGTGAAGGCCATCGAGGTCTACGGCGAGATGCACCGCTTCATTCCGTTCCTGGCCAAGCAGGCCGGGTTCGGCCGCATCGGCGAGAAGGTCGTCGACCATCGCGCCCGCAAGTACGGCAGTTCGAAATTCGGCCTCGAACGCACGGTGAAAGGGTATCTGGACCTGATCACGGTGCTGTTTATGACGCATTTCGGGCGTTCGCCGATGTACTTCTTCGGCAGCCTCGGAACGCTGATGTTCCTCATGGGCGGCGGCACGACGGTGTGGATCATCGCCGAGAAGCTCTGGAAGCAGAGCCACGCCCTGCCCCTGCGGGCGGTTACGGACCAGCCGCTGTTTTATCTGGCGATTTTGGCCGTAATTCTCGGCGTTCAGCTGTTTTTGGCCGGATTTTTGGGCGAGCTGATCAACAGAGGGTCTTCCGAGCGGAACAAATACCTGATCGACAAAACTTTGTAAATGATGATACAACGAATCCAAACGCTTTATTTGCTGATCATTGCGGCGCTTATGGCCGTGACGCTCTTTTCGGGGCTGGCGTGGTTTGCGGGTGACGCCGGCGAGTTCGGGCTTTACGCCTTCGGGTTGAAAACCGCCGAAGGGGAGCTTGTCCAGTCCACCGTCTATATGGGCGTCCTGCTGGCGCTGGCCTGTGCGCTGCCGCTGGTGACGATTTTCCTGTTCCGTCGCCGTTTGCTGCAAATACGCCTCTGTGTGGTGGAAATGGTGTTGCTGTTAGGCTCGCTGGTGATGGAAGGCGTCTATTACTTTTTGAGCTGGCGGGTCTTCTCCGACCTGACGTTCCATACGCAGGGCTTCAAGCCCGCCATTGTGCTGCCTCTGGTCTGCCTGCTGTTTGCCTATTTGGCGGCCCGTGCGATTTTCCGCGACGAACTGCTGGTGCGCGCAGCCGACAGAATACGCTGATCGAGCGGATACTGCTGACCCGGAGTATGCCCGAGCGCATGTTCCGGGTCTTCTGTCCCCGTCGGCGAACTGCTGTTCGGACGGAAAAGGGTTGCAATTCGGACCGATCTGATTATTAAAAGAATGTTACAAACCTTTGCAGGTCCGGAAAATAATTTTAACTTTGAGGCATAATATTGTCATTATGTAGTGAATTTAAAGAATTTTGGCTACAAACAATACATTTTTTAACTAACACTCAACTCTATGAAAGTAGTAAATTTTTGGAAGACATTGTTCTGTGCAGCGCTGGCCGTGACGGCTTTTAGCGCATGTTCGGACGATGACGAAGAGGGCGGTTATTCGGGCATGCCCGAAATTACCGTGAACGGCGGCGAGTCGGTGACTGTCGCCGGGAAACTCGAGGGCGGCAAGCTCGAACAGACGGTCGAGGTCGTTTCGAAAGGCGACTGGACCCTGACATTCAAGAACCCCGGGGATTCGCAGTGGGTTACTCCCAGCGCGATGTCGGGCAAGACCGGTACGACGCAGCTTACCTTCACGCTGGGTCAGGCTTCGGGAGAGCGCAGCGCAATCCTTGTTCTGACCGCCAGCTCCACGGTCGAGGGCTTCCCGCTTACGGACGAGGCTACGATCACGGTCGTACAGAGCGACAGCGATGTTCCGACGGGTAACGCTCTTTACAGCGAGAACTGCGGCACGAAGGTCGAGAAAGTCGATGGCTACTGGCCTTATGTGGACAAGTTCGAAGGTTGGACCCGCGGCGGTTCGCTCGATCAGAAGGCCGTTACTTACACCGGCAACAGCGCTTCGGTAGCCAACAGCGGCAAGGGTTTCGATCCTGCCGAGGATGAAACGACGGTAGTTACGGGTCCTCCCTATGTTTCGATGAACAAATCGACTTCGGTTTTCAACATCAATGACATCAATATCGCATCGAACACCAACTTCACCTTCACGTTTACTGCCGCTCAGCAGGTTAACTATTCCGGTGGCGTAGTGCTGGGCGATGTGACGGATGAAACGATTCGGTTCTCGGTGTCTACCGATGGTTCGAGCTATGCTCCCGTTGCTCTGAAAGTCAAAAAAGTCGCTTCCGGCTACTGGTATCTCTGCACCGCCGAATTCAAACTGCCCGCCGGTGTTTCGACCGACAAGATCTGGGTTCGTTTCGACGGCTATGCAGGACTTGAAAACCACGGTCTGCGTATCGACGACTTCAAACTTTATGAAGGCGGCAACGGTTCGGAACTCGTCGTTCCTTCGGTGGATTATACGAAGGGTACGGTTGCCGAGGCTATCGCAGCCGGAGCCGGCAAGAACTACGAGGTCGCCGCTACGGTCGTAGCCATGCACACGCAGGGTATCCTGATCGGCGATGCGTCGGGTGTCATGCTGGCGTTCCTTGGCGAGGCTCCTGCGGTAGCTGTTAACGATGCCGTTACCGTTAAGGGAACGACCGAATTGCGGAATGGCGTCATTCAGTTCGGCAAGGAGGGTCTTTCGGTCGCCAAGACCGGCACGGGCAGCTATAACACGCCTGCTCCCGAGGTGATGGACGGCACGGCTGTCACGGCCTATATCGCAACGGCCTTGGAAAATAAGGCTGTGTACAAGTATGTGAAATACAACGGTGAGTTTACTGTCAGCGGCAACTATTACAATGTCGTTATCGCCGGTACGACCACGAAAGGCTCTGTTGCCTATGGCAAATCGGAGTGGGCGTCGTTTAATGACAAACCGGTGACTGTCGAAGGCTGGCTGCTCGGCGGTACGGCCAACTATCTCCAGACGATGGCTACGTCGGTGACGGTCGATTCTTCGACGCCGATTGTTGAAATCTCCGCTCCCCAGCAGTTCGCTGCAACCTCTCCCGTGGCTCAAACGCTCAACTATACGGTTACCAACACGACGGCTTCGGCTGTAACGTTCGCAATCGAGGGTACGAATGCCGACAAGTTCTCGCTCGGCGCCAAGACTGATAACACCATCGTCGTAAGCGCGAAAGGCGACAACACGGATAAGACAGCCTATACGGCCAATCTGGTTGCCAAAGTTGCCGGTGCGACGGTTGCAACGGTTGCTCTGAAGCAGGCTGCGCCTGCGAGCGGTGAGGATACAAAGGGTACGTTTACCTCCATGTCACAATTTATCTCAACAGGTGACCAGTATGCCAATCCTTGCGGACTTGGTGATGGCGCAACTGCTAATGGGAACAATGCAAGTGGTTTTAAAATGGGATCAAGCAGTAAAGCCGGAGTCTTTACATCGGGTGCTGTAGGAGTAACCGGAGACAAAAAACTGGGTTTCTACGCTGTCGCCTGGAAAGGGAAGAAAGCCACGATCTATGTAAAAGTTGATAATGGCTCTGTGGATGGAGAATCGAGTTTTGCTATTAATGCTAATGAAACCGCTACGGGAAATCCTCCTTTTAAATTGACGGGCCTGAATGATGCCGATTATTATGTTGTGTCATTGAAAGGTTTAACTGCAGCTTCGACTGTTTCGATTTCTACGTCTCCGAATTTTGCGGCAGATGCAGATAAAAATACGGGCCGGGCTGTTATTTGCGGAGTCCAACTGTTCTAAATTAGTCGAGGAAACCGACTTGTAAAACCAACCACTCTTGGCGGGGATAACTCCCCGTCAAGAGTTTGGTTTCTAAATGGGTCTGCGGACCAAATGTTATACTTTATTCTGAATGATGTTGAAAATTAAACAGATAGGCATGCTGCTCGTGACGATGTCGGCGATGCTTGTCCTGTTTGCGGGATGCGGCGACAAGGACGACGGGGGCGACAAGGAGTCCCTCGCGACGCTCGTTGCAGAGACCGTGAGCAGTTCAACCACAACGAACAAGATTTCGACCCAAGGCCCGTCGGGCATCACCTTCGAGGCGACGATCGTCTCGCAGGGCGGGGATGCGGAGTGGTGTTCGTTCGATTTGAATAAGCAGGTGTCCTCCGCCGGCGGAAACGTCGGGGACCCGGCCTACCTCTATTTGGACAAAAACAATTCCGACGACGACCGCACGGCGCGGATCGACGTAACCTATACCAACGGTTATTCCACCTCCCTGACGCTGACGCAGAGGGCCGCGGGCTTCATCGACTACGACCGTTCGTGGGGCGAACAGCCCGAATATCGTTCCGACGACGCTTATATCTATAAGACCTATTATGCGACGTTTGTGAGCAATCAGTTCTTTCCGGGCGGAAAACTGCGCAACTATTCGGTATGCTACGATGTCGACCGGCATATTTCGCATTGGGTGGCTTATCCGATCTTCAAGAAGGTCTACGAAACGCCCGTTTTGAGACGGGTCAACGATTTCAATTACGATCCCAATGACCAGTTGCCCGTGATTCCCACCCGCGACCAGCAATACATCGGGACAGGCGGCAACGGCCGCGGTTACGGTGCATGGGGTTACGACCGCGGGCACATGCTTCCGCAGGCTTCGCGTTACAACAATTACGAGCCGAACCGGATGACTTACTACGGCACCAACATGATGCCCCAGAACAGCACGCTGAATCAGAATATCTGGGCCTCGCTGGAGGGCAAAGTCCGTGGCTGGGGAGGCTTGCAGACCTACGATACGCTCTATGTGGTGACGGGAGCCGCTTTCAAGAGCACGAAGACCATCGACAATGCCAACGGACCGATCGCCGTGCCGTCGCATTGCTGGAAAGTGCTGCTGCGCCAGCGGGGCAACCAGAACCGGCAGATCTCTCAATTCAAGGCGGATGAACTGAAAGCCATCGGCTTCGTGTTCACCAACGATGCCGCCGGAGCCGCCACGTCGATCGAATCCGCTGTCCGTTCGGTGAAGGAGATCGAGGAGCTGACGGGCTTCAAGTTCTTCCGCAACCTCGACCCGGCCGTGGCCGATGCGGTGAAAAGCCAGAAGAACCTCGCCGACTGGTAGGGATTATGATGCAATGAATTGAACCTTAACAACAAAAATCGTTTATGAAGAGAATCTTTTTGACAGGACTGTTTGCCTCGCTGATCGCGGTGGCATGCTTCGCGCAGAAGCCCTACAAAGTGGTCTTCTACAACTTCGAGAACCTGTTCGACACCATTCACGATCCCGGCGTCCTCGATGAGGAGTTCACGCCCGAAGGACCCAAGAAGTGGAACTCGGCCAAGTACACCAGGAAAATCGGGAACCTCGAACGGGTGTTGTTCGACATCGCCGCCGAGGATAAGGATTATCCCGTGGTGATCGGCGTTTCGGAGATCGAGAACCGCTCGGTGATGGAGGATGTGATCGCGCAGCCGAAACTCGCGCCCGGCAACTACCGCATCGTGCATTACGATTCGCCCGACGCACGCGGCGTCGACGTGGCGTTCTACTACCGTCCCGACGTTTTCAAGCTGGAGGGAAGCGCCGCCATTCCGTTCAAGATGCCGGAACTGCCCAACTTCAGGACGCGTGATTTCGTCACGATGTGGGGCACGATCGACAGCGAGCCGTTCTTCTTCCTTGTGAGCCACTGGCCTTCGCGTCTGGGCGGCAAGGAGGCTTCGGCCCCCAAGCGTCTGGCTGCCGCCAAGCAGGTGAAGCACATCGTCGACTCGGTGACCGCCGCCAACCCGGCCACGAAGGTGGTCGTTATGGGCGACCTGAACGACGATGCCACGGATGACAGCATCGTCGAGGGCCTCAACGCCAAGGGCAAGATCAAGGAGGTCGGCAAGGGCGACATGTTCAACCCCTTCATCGGCCTGCTGAAAGCGGGTTACGGCACGCTGGCTTACCGCGACGAGTGGAACCTGTTCGACAACATCATCGTTTCGGAGAACCTCGCCACCGGTTCCACGGGCAGCCTGAAAATCCAGCCCGCCGGCAACTCGAAGTTCTACGGCGGCATCTTCCGCCGTCCCTACATGATCCAGAAGGAGGGCCAGTACAAGGGTTATCCGCTGCGTACGTTCGTGGGCAACGATTTCCAGGGCGGTTTCAGCGACCACTTCCCCGTATATATCTACATCGCCAAATAAACACTCTAAAATATTTGTATGAAACTCAAAGTTCTACTTATTCTGATGCTCGCCGCCGTGACCTTCACGTCCTATGCGCAGGACGGAGGCATCCGCGGTAAGGTGGTTTCGCGCAACGGTCGCGTGGCCTTGAGCAATGTACAGGTGAAGATCGAATCGCTGGGTCTGACGGCCATGACCGACAAGGACGGCAACTTCATCTTCGAGAATCTTCCTGCGGGCAGCTACACGGTGCTCTTCTCTACGCCCGACTTCGAGGACCTCAACCTGATGGTCCGCGTGGGCAATGAGCATGTGCAGGACCTCAAGTCGGTGATCATCGTGCCGTCGGGGCAGAGTGCGGTTCTGGACGACGCCGTTTTCGCCGAATTCGACAGCGACTCCTCGTCGTCGGACACGCAGGCGCTGCCTTCGTCGCTCTCTTCGTCGAAGGACCTCTTCAACAACATCGCATCGTACCGTTTCAGCGAGATGCGTTTCAACGTCCGCGGCTACGATTCGCAGTACTCGGACATCTACCTGAACGGCATCCGCTTCAACGACGCCATGACGGGCTACGGTCCCTGGTCGCTGTGGAGCGGACTGAACGACGCGACGCGTAACCAGGAGAACTACACGGGCCTCGAAGCGTCGGATTTCGGCATCGGCGGCATCGGCGGCATGACCAACGTCAACGCCCGCGCCTCGCAGATGCGCAAGGGATTCCGCGTGAGCGTGTCGAACGGCAACCAGATGTACCGTTTCCGTGCGATGATCTCCTACGGCTCGGGACAGTTGGACAACGGCTGGTCGTATGCTTTCTCGGTGGGAACCCGTCAGGGCGGCAACGGCTATGTGGACGGCGTTTACTACAACTCCTATTCCTATTTCGCTTCGGCCGAGAAACTTTTCGGACAGAACCACCGCCTTGCGCTGACGCTGCTGGCTTCGCCTTCGGAGCGCGGCGCGCAGCAGGCTTCGACCGACGAGGCTTACGCCCTGTTCGGCAACAACTACTACAACCCCAATGTGGGTTACCAGGCCGGCAAGCTCCGCAACTCGCGCGTGCGCAACACCCACGAGCCGATCGTGATGTTGAACTATACGTGGGACATGTCGGAGAACACGCGTCTGAACGCCGCCACGTCGCTGCGTTTCGGCAGGAACGGCTATTCGGCCCTGACGTGGAACGCCGGAGCGGACCCCCGCGGCGACTACTACCGCTATATGCCGAATTCGGATAAGACGCAGATCGTGCCGGGCATAACTACCGACGAGACGATCTATTTTTACGCGATGGATGGCGCCATAGCGAAAGGCGTGTGGGACGGTATGCTCGACTACGACAAATTCTTCCAGACGAATATGCGGAATATCGACACCGATCCGGTGCTGTCCAAACTGATGGGTAATAACAGTCGTTCGAACTACATGATCGAGGAGCGTCACACCGACCAGCTGGACTACAACCTGGCGGTCAACGTGCAGCATAACATGCGCCACAACATGCGCATCGTCGGCGGCGCCAACCTGCGCGTCAACCGCACGAATTACTACTCGGAGATCAAGGACCTGCTGGGCGGCGACTATTGGTATGACATCGACAAGTTCGCCGAGCGCGACATGGCCAGCGCCGAGGCTTACCAGAACGACCTGGATTACTACTGGGCTACGGGGCACGCCCGCATTGCCCGTGTCGGCGACAAGTACGGTTACTACTACCGGGCGCACCTGCTCGAAACCAATGCCTGGGCCAACTACACGTGGGGCATCGGCGGTTTCTCGCTGGGCGTTTCCGGATCGGTCGGCTACTCGAACATGTACCGCGAGGGCATGTGGCGCAAGGGTCTGTTCCCCAACGATTCGAAAGGCGATTCGAAGAAACTCGACTACCTGACCTACGATGCGAAACTTTCGCTGGGCTACAAGTTCTCGGGAGCGCATTCGATCGAGGCCAATGTGGCTTACATGCAGCAGGCGCCCAAGTTCGCGACGGCATTCGTGTCGCCCCGTACGCGCAACACGACCACGCCGGGGCTGAAGGCCGAGAAGATTTTCGCAGCCGATCTTACCTATAACCTCAACCTGCCCTACATCAAGGCGCGTCTTTCGGGATACTATACGACGATCGAGGACCAGTCGAAGGTCATCTCGTTCTACGACGATACCCGCAGTTCGTTCACCAACTTCGCCATGAGCGGCATCGACAAGCGCCATTACGGCGTCGAGTTGGGCCTGTCGGTTCCGGTATGGCAGGGTTTGTCGGTCGTGGGTGCCTTGAGCTGGGGCGACTATACCTATACGTCGAATCCCAACTTCGTGCAGACGGTTGACAACGTGGACAAGATCGTACTGAAAGATAAGGTCAACTGGGACGGTTATCATGTGGAAAGCTCGCCGCAGCTGGCTTTCAACATCGGTCTCGACTACCGCGGACCGCGCAACTGGTTCGCCGGCGTGAACTTCAACTACTACGACAACATCTATCTTTCGATGAACCCGATGTACCGTACGGCTACCGCCATTAAGTATTATACGAATGTGCTGACTTCCAATACGGCTACCAACGCGCAGAAGGCATCGGCCCTCTCGTCGATCAAGACCCTCCGCAAGCAGGAGAAGTTTGACAGCGCATATACGTTGAGCGCCAATATCGGCAAGAACTGGTATATCCACCGGGTCTACATGCTGGGCTTCAGCCTCGAGGTGAAGAACATCCTCAACGATCAGGACATCCGCACGGGCGGTTACGAGCAGATGCGTATGAGCAAGGTCCGCGGCGAGGGCGGCGAGCAGATTTACGGCCGCTTCCCCTCGAAGTATTTCTACCTGTTCGGTACGACCTATTACCTGAATGTCTATTTCCGTTTCTAATCGCGCAAAGCATAATTTATGAAAAGTCTTAAAATAGCATTGGCGGCTCTCGTCGGTCTGGTGGCCGTGAGCTGCTACAACGATTTCGACACTCCGGCTCCGCAGAAGCTCTATACGGCCGACGATATGGCCGCAATGGGGCTTACTCGGATCACCATTGCCGAAGTGAAGGAAAAATTTGGTCCGATCTCCAATACGGGAACCAACGACAATTTCTCCACGACCAAGACCCTCAAGTTCGGAACCCGCACGTCCGAGGAGGCCAAGTTCGACGGCCTCATGGAGTGGCCCGAGGCTTCGAAATACTACATCAAGGGCAAGGTGATCAGCAGCGACCGTCAGGGCAACATCTACAAGTCGCTCTATATCTACGACGGCACGGCCGGTATCGAGCTGAAGCTCTACAACGGCCTTTATCTCGACTTCCTGCTCGACCTGGCTTCGAAGCCGATCAAGAGCCAGTGGGTCTACGTGCGTCTCGACGGTCTCTATCTGGGTAACTACCGCATGATGCTTTCGATCGGAGGCGCTCCCTCGGACGGCATCAACACGGCCGGCAACCACAAGTTCTACGCCAACTCGAACCTCGACAACCCGAAGGTCGCCGCCCTGAACGTCTTCCGCGGCGAATACACGACGCGGACATCAAGGAGGTCGACGGTTCGAACTACACGTCGCTCGGCGAGGCCGATCTGGGCCGGCTGGTGCGTTTCAACAAGATCAAGATCCGCTATGCGGGTGTGAAGAATCAGGACGGCGTGACGCCTCCGAACCTCAAAAACGGCGGAAATGCGAATCCCTATCCGAGCTGGATCGTGACCGACTGGGGAACGCCCATCTTCGGCGCGTGGTATCGCTGGGCCTACAACAACAGCGAGCAGAATATCCGTCTCTACGGTTCGGTGCTGATGAGCTACAACGATGCGGCGGAGTACACTTCGGACCCGGGCGTTTACGGCATCCGTACGAGCGGTTACAGCCAGTTCGCCATGAAGCCCATCCCGAAGGACGGCACGGAGGGTACGGTGCTGGGCATCTACGGCATCTATGCGAAGAAGAGCGATTTCACGGGAGGTTCGGAGGACTGGGCGCAGTACCAGATCTCGGTGAGCCGTATCGAGGACCTCGGCTTCCCGCCCGAGTCGCTGCTTTCCGAGGAGTGGATCAGGGCCAATACGCCCGCCTCGTCGCTGACGCCTCCCGTGAAGAACGGCGGCGATGATTACGAGGGTGACTGATCCCGCGTTTGAGCAATAAAAAACTGCGACCCAAAAGGGTCGCAGTTTTTTTGTGCCGCGGCGGCAGCGCTACCGCTTGTTCCATTTGCAGGAGGTCTGGTAGTAGCCGATCGCGCGGTCGACCTGCATGGCGTCCTTCCGCTCCATCGTTTCGAGGTGGTGGGGATTCTCCTCGGTGGGAACCACGCGGTACTGCTCGAAGCGGCGCACGGGCGACAGAATCGTGAAGGTGTCGCCTTCGAGGTAGCCGAGGTCCTGATAGGTGGCGATGAACGCGCGGTTGACATATGCCGGGTCGAAGATGCTGCGGCCGTAGAAATGCGAGTCGTAGCTCATGTTGAGCAGCGACAGCAGGGTGGGCATCAGGTCGATCTGCGAGACGATGCCGTCGACCACTCCGGGTTCGATAAGCCCGGGGGCGAGGATCAGCGCCGGGATGTGGTATTTCTGCAACGGAATCTCGGTGCGGCCTGCGCTCGAAGCGCAGTGATCGGCCGTGACGAGGAAGATCGTGTTTTCGAACCACGGCTGCCTGGCCGCTTCGGCGAAGAACCGTCCCAGCGAATAGTCGCTGTAAAGCACGCCTCCGGCGCGGCTCTTCGAGTCGTTGGGAATGCGGATTCGTCCGGCGGGGTAGGTGAAGGGGCGGTGGTTGCTGACGGTCATCACGTGGGCGAAGAACGGCTTGCCGCTGCGGGTCTCCTCGTTGAGCGTGCGGATGACCTTCCGGTAGGCGTCTTCGTCGCAGACGCCCCAGATGTTGGCGAAGGTGATCTCTTCGGGCTTGTAGCTTTTCTGGTCGACGATGTCGTATCCGTTGCCCGAGAAGAAGGTCTCCATGTTGTCGAAATAGCTGTTGCCGCCGTAGAAATAGGTCACGTTGTAACCCTTGTCGCGCAGCAAGGCTCCTGTGGAGTGCATTCCGGCGTTGTTCGGACGCTTGATGATGCTCTGGCCCGGGCAGGGCGGCAGCGAGAGCGTCACGGCCTCCAGGCCGCGCACCGTGCGGTTGCCCGTGGCGTATACGCGGTCGAACGCCAGTCCCAGTTTGTAGAGCGAGTCGAGTGCGGGCGTGATCCGTTCCGTGTTGCCGAACCGCTCCATGTACGAGGCGCTCATGCTCTCCATGGTGATCAGCACGATGTTGCGGCGGATCTCCTCCCCTTCGGCGCGCACGGCGTGCAGGTTGTCGCCCGTGCTTTGGTAGACCCCGTGCACGAAGGCTTCGGCCTCGGCTTCGGGACGCGTGAGGTAGAACTGTTCGTAGTCGAGCGTGTTCTTGACGAAGGCGTCGTAGAACTTGTAGAGTCCGTTGGCCTGCAATTCGTTGACGTAGACGTTGTCGCTGTCCTGGAAGCGGGTGTTGAAGTTCAGCAGCCCGATCGCGGCGAACAGCGCCGCGACGTAGGCCGGTCCGATTACGGCTTTCCACCTCCAGCCTTTCAGGCATTCGGTCTGCACGAGTTCGCTGCGGAAGAAGTACCACGTCACGAGCAGCGTCACGACGACGATGCCCAGCGTCATCGGAATGACGGGGTAGGACTCCATGATGTTGCCCACCACCTCGTTGGTGTAGACCAGGTAATCGACGGCGATGAAGTTGTAGCGGACGCCGAATTCGCTCCAGAAGAAATATTCGCTGATGCCGTTGAAGATGATGGCGCCCACGTAGACGACGATGAAGAGGGCGAACCACACCGTGGTCCAGTGGCTGCGGAATCCGGGCAGGAAGAGCCGCAGTGCGAAGCTGCCGGCCCAGTAGCCCAGCACATAGAGGGCGATTCGCGGCGCGACGCTTCCGTATTCGTCGAAGATCGTGTTGAAGAACGCCACGTAGCAGAACGCCGCCACGAGCAGGGCGAGGAGGATGTAGCCCCACGGCTTTCTGTACTTGGTGCGCGAAACGCTCAACATGAAGAGCCAGAGGAAAATGAATCCCGCCGTCGCGGCGCAGAAATCGTTCACGGCGCCCAGCAGGAAGACTTCGCACCATTCGCCGAATGAGAAGGCGAGTGAGGTGGTCTGCTCGTTGAAAAGCAGTACGACGCGCAGCACGAGGCCGACGGCGACGGTCAGCAGCGACAGTTTGAGATAGAGGCCGGAGACCAGCCGAATACTTTTTTGCATGATGAATTTGGGAATTAACGGTACAAAGTTAACCATTTTCAGCCCGTTCGGAAAAAGAAAAGGCAGTCAACCGGGTGACTGCCTTGTTCTGTTGTTTTGAAAAATCGTTTGTTTTGGTGCTTACTTCGACGGGCGCATGACGACCTTCACGAGGTTTCCGTCCGCAAGGATCTTCTTGGCGAGCGCCTGCACGTCGGCGTTGGTCAGGTCGCGGATCGCCTGTTCGTGGTCGGCGATGTAGTTCAGGCCCGAGCCGTATTTGATCTGGATGTAGTTCATCCATGCGCCGTTCTGTTCGAGGCTGTTCTTCCAGCTCTTGAGCATGAATTCGCGGTGTTTCTCGATGTCCTCGCTCTTGGGACCGTTGGCTGCGATCTCCTCGATCTCCTTCATCACGATCTCGCGCAGTTCGTCGGCCATCTCCTCGTTGGTGTCGAACGAAATGGTCATGCTGTAAGTCTCGCGGGGGATGTACTTCGTCGAACCCTGGACGCGCACGCCGTAGGTTCCGCCCTTCTCCTCGCGGATCGAAACGAGATAGCGCGAATTGAGCGCCTGCGTCAGGAACGTCAGGGCCATTTTGTTTTTGAGCGTGTAGGGCATCTCACCCGAGAAATGGTAGTTGACCGAGACCTTCGGCTGCTGCATCGGAGCCGTGAACTCCTCCGTAACCTCGCCTTTCACCGGATAGGCCTTGTCGTCGACGTAATTGATCGGTTTGCGGGCGGCGGGGATCGAACCGATGTATTTCTCCACGAGGGGTTTCAGCGTTTCGGGGTCGATGTTGCCCACGAACGTGAAGACGAATCCGTTGGCTCCGGGGTAGAGCTTGGCGTAAATGCCGGGCAGCTGTTCGAAGTCGAACTTGTTGACGATCTCCGTCGAGATCATCTGACGGCGGGGATTGTGGCCGTAGGTCACGTCGGCCACCTTCTCCTGCATCAGGAAGTCGGGATTCGACTTGGCATTGGCGAGCTGGGCGAGGAGCATCTTCGTGAGATTGTCCACGTCGTCCTTGTTGAACCGGGGCTGCGTGAAATTGAGGTAGAGCAGCTGGAGCATCGTCTCGATGTCCTTGGGCGAGCAGACGCCGCCCATGGCGCTGGTGTAGTTCTCCACCGAGGGCTGCACCGAGGCCGTTTTGCCCGAAAGCTGTTTCTTGAGTTCCGTGGCCGAGAATTTGCCGACACCCGACATCGAGTTCACGGCGGGCATCATTTCGCCCATGTAGTACTCCTCGTCCGAGAGCAGCGACAGGCCGCCCTTGCCGACTACGCCCAGGCGCACTTCGTCGGCCTTGAAGGTCGTGGGTTTCACGACGACCTTCGCACCGTTGGCCAGCGTCCATTCCGTCGTTCCGAGCTGTTTGTCCTCGACCGTCTTCTTCACGGGCGAGCCTTTGAGCACGGTCCCTTCTGCGATCAGCGGCTCCTTGACCACGTTGTCCTCATAGGCCGTGACCTCCGATGCGGCCACCTTGTCGCGGATGGCGAGAATCTCCTCGGCGGTGGGCGTTGCGACGCCCTCCTTCTCGGGAGCGTTGATCACGATCACCTGATTCGTCGGGAGAATGGTCTGCTTCGCGAAGGCGTTGACGGCATCCACGTTGAGCATCTTGATCAGCATGCTGTCGAGCTGCCATTCGGTCTCGGCATCGGGCATCGGCTGGTTTTTCTGGTAGTTGTTCAGATAGGTCTGCACGAATTCGTTGTTGCGGCGGTCGTTGCGGTTGGCGTACGAGCGTTCGGCCTGACGCATCAGGTTCTCCTGGGCGCGTTCGAACTCGCCCTGCGTGAATCCGTAGCGGCGCACCTTCTCCATTTCGGTATAGAGGGTCTCGAAGCCGCGGGCCAGCTTGCCGTCCTCGGTCATGGCCACGAATACCGTGGCGTCGAGCGTCGGGATGATGCCGATCACGTCGCCCGTGCCCATGCCGGCGCCGAGGAACGGCGCGTCGGGCTGCATGGCGATCTCCTGCAGGCGGGCGTTCTCCATCGTGGTCATGTAGGCCTCGATCACGTTGTTGGCCTCGGCCAGCACCGTGTTGGCGAGCTGTTCGGGAAGCGCCGGGCGCTTGATGAAGAGCTGCACCTTCGTACCCTGCATTTCGGGATCGGTGTAGATGCTGACGATCGGCTCCTCGTTGTCGGGAACCTCGATGGTCTCCTTCTGCGATGCGCCGGCGGCGGGAGCCGGAATGTCGGCCATCAGCGTCTTGATCTTGGACTCAATGGCGTCTACGTCGATGTCACCGACCACGATTACGGCCTGGTAGTCCGGACGGTACCATTGTTTGTAGAAATCCTCCAGCTCCTTGTGCCGGAAGTTCTTCAGCCCGTCGAGGTAGCCGATCAGGTTGCGGCGCTCGTATTTCGTGCCTTTGCCCAGCGCCTGCAACAGCTTCATCGTCGAACGCCACGACGCGCCGTCGCGCGTGCGCAGCTCCTCCATGATCACGCCGCGCTCCGAGTCGATTTCCGACGGCTCCAGCGCGATGAAGTGCGACCAGTCGTGCAGGATCAGCAGCGCCGAGTCGATGATTCCTTCGCGCGAGGTCGGCACGTCCTTCATGTTGTAGCACGTGTAATCCCAGCTCGTGCCGGCATTGAGGTTGGCGCCGAATTTCACGCCCACGGTCTCCAGATACTCCGTGAGCTGTTTGCCCGGGAGGTTCTTGGTTCCGTTGAAGGCCATGTGTTCCAGGAAGTGGGCGAGGCCCTGCTGCGAATCGTTCTCCTGGATGGCTCCCACATCGTGGAGGATGTAGAAATCAGCCTGGCCTTTCGGCTTTTCGTTGTGGCGGATGTAGTAGGTCATTCCGTTTTCCAGTTTCCCGGTGCGGACCTCCGGATCGGCCGGGATCGGCTGGTTCATCTGTGCCGCGGCGCTGCCGGCGGCGAACGCCGCGACGGCCAGCATCAATAATTTTTTCATGGGCATTTGTGGTATAAGGTTTATTGTTTCTGTGTCTCTTCGGGGCGGTATTCGATGATATCACCCGGCTGGCAGTCCAGCTCGCGGCAGATCGCTTCGAGCGTGGAAAACCGGATGGCCTTGGCCTTCCCGTTCTTGAGGATCGAGAGGTTGGCGGGCGTGATGTCGACCCGTTCGGCCAGTTCGCCGAGCGACATCTTGCGTTTGGCCATCATTACGTCTATGTTTATGATTATCGCCATAAAGTCGTCCCCCCCCCTTTTATCGTTTGCATTTCTCTCATGTCGTCTGTTTTAGATGGTCAGTTTCTGCTCCTCGCTCAAATTCTGGCCGATGGCGAAGACCTCGGCGGCGAAAAGGATCAGGATACCCATGATGATCATTGCATAGGAGACGTGGAAACCCGCGTCGACGGTGTATCCGCTTCCGGCGAGCAGTTCGGCGGCGCGGCTGTTCATCACCCAGTCCACGGTGTCGCTGATCAGTTCGGTGACGATCGTCAGCATGCCGATTGCGCGCAGATACCAGACGTTGCGTTTGTCGAGCGTGCGCTCTTCGCGGATCGAGCGGCGCAGCGAGTGGATGATCACGAACATCAGTACGATGATGGCCAGATAGAGAAGCGGGCAGAGCATAACCAGCGCATAGAGCCATGCGCTGCCGCCGATCGAACGGAATGCCAGCCCCAGCGGGGATGTGCCCGGGGCGTTCTGCTCGACGACCAGGGCGAGTTTGCGGACGTTGGCTTTGATTTCCACGCCCGGCGCCGCGGCGATTTCGACAGCCGTTTCGGGTTGTCCCGTTACCCGGATGTCGCCCAGCATGTAGATCATGCGCGGCACGCCGGATTTCCACTTTTCGGCGATGTCGTTACCGAGTTCCGCGCCTTCCGCCGCGCCCCGCGAGAAATTGGGCAGGATTCCGTGGGCGATGCTTGCCACGAGTACGATGAAAAACGTAATGTAAATGACCAGCAGGCGTTGCAGGAGCGATTTTTTGTTCTGCATGTGTGACTATTTTGGTTTTACAGTTGCAAAGATAGAATTAATTTTCGAAAAACAAATAATATTTATCGTTTTTCGATAATTTTTTATTTCGTGGAGTAAAAAAGACGACCCTCAAGGCCGTCTTGCGGTTGCATGGGAGGGAATCTCTACTCCACGTTGTCCTTCAGCTGTTTCCAGATCGAGGCTTCGATGGCCATGTCGATGGAGATGGCCAGCACGACGAGCGCGAACATGACCAGGAAGGTGATGAACCCCACGTCGATCAGGCTGCATACCGCGCCGAGGATGCCGAAGGTGACGCCGAATACGATGCAGAAGACCAGCATCACGAAAAACATGGTCCATTTGCTGCCGTAGGTGGCGTCGTTCGAAGCCTTGATGGCCTGCGTCGG
>ENA-OPSZ01000657-OPSZ01000657.1-human-gut-metagenome-genome-assembly--contig:-NODE-657-length-21063-cov-4.184930_pt1 | contig 21063 bp, 15 predicted proteins | sample MGYA00241814_ERZ501919 | MGnify/ENA primary metagenome ERZ501919 (study PRJEB25962, sample SAMEA2042440) | human gut metagenome | biome: human gut; feature: human-associated habitat; material: faeces... | reverse complement strand
TCAGAACGTCGTGAGACAGTTCGGTCCCTATCTGTCGTGGGCGCAGGATATTTGAGGAGAGCTGTCCTTAGTACGAGAGGACCGGGATGGACACACCTCTGGCGCACCAGTTGTCACGCCAGTGGCACGGCTGGGCAGCTATGTGTGGAACGGATAAACGCTGAAAGCATCTAAGCGTGAAGCCGCCTCCAAGATTAGATATCCCATGGCGTAAGCCAGTAAGGCCCCTTGTAGACTACAAGGTTGATAGGCTGCGTGTGTAAGCATGGTAACATGTTCAGCTTGGCAGTACTAATAGGCCGAGGGCTTGACCATAATCCTTTCTTTGAGATTGTGTGCCTTCTTCTCTTCTTCTTCTTTCAGCTTTATTCAGTTTTCAGGGTACAGAGCCATCCGGGTCCGGGTGGCTTTTTTGTTACCCGTTCTGTTCAACCCTCAGAGCCGTCCATTATGGACGGCTTTTTTCTGTATAGAAGATCTGATAATGAAGTTTTAAATCTTATTCTTTTTCTATTGACGGGGTTTAAACAATATGATATATATTTTATAACATCTATTAGCAACAGCCGAAAATCGAAAATGATGGAGCTGTGGTATTTAAGGAAGTATTTTACGACAAACAGGTAGTTACGATGAAAAAGGTTTTGATCGTTTGGATTCTTCTTGTTTGCTTCTTATTGACAGCCTGCACGAGCCAAAGGGAGAGCAGCTCTTCCCAGATGGAGAGCTCTCAGGGAACCGCTGTTTCCACCGCCTCTGAGGCTCTGGAAAGCCGGGGATCGGCGGATCAGGAAAATTCCTCGTCCGACGGCTATACCCTGGTTAAAAGCTCTCCTAGCCGGCAGAAGGAGGATTCCTCATCTCTGGAACCTTCTTCCCAGAACCAGGACGGGGAAACTTCCCAACCTCAGAAGCAGCAGGGGTTGACCCTGGAGGACCTTTCCTCCCCAGAGGGGGATTTCACCTATCTGGGGCTGGAGTACGGCACCCCGGACCAGGTGGTGCTGCCCCTTTTCGGCCTGAGCGGTGCGGAACCGGATCGGGAGTGGGAAACCAGTGACAGCGGCCTTCACAGCGAGTACCGTACCGGGATTGTGGATCTAGGGGGCGTCAGCTTTGGCCTCACCCTGGGCTTTCTGGATGGCCTGCTGGACAGCTTTACCTTCACCTGGGACGCCCAAGAAGGGAAGGATCTCACGTCTCTGTATGAAGACCTCCGTGCCCAGCTTGGAAGCCTGTACGGCCTGCCGGAAGAGGAGACTGTACTGGAGGATGTGCTGGCAGTAGTGGACAGGGAAAAAGGCAAGACCGTGGCCTACGATAGGCAGCGGCTTTCTTTCGTGGTGGAGGAGGAAGGGGAGCGGGCTACCCGGATGGATTTGTCCCTGATGGAACGGGACGGTGCAGGCGTCCAGGTGGAGCTTTCCTTGAACCTTTACCAGTAATTCCCTTTTCCCGGGACCACCCGGGCCCGTTGGAAAATAGCCTGGCAAAAAAATAAGGCACAATAATCGGCCCCTGAGAGAAGCAGAACCGCGTCTGACGAGGGCCGATTTTTCTTGCCGGTTTCTAATCTGTTATGCAGCTTGGGAGTGTATTTTCCTTTTGCAAGATCCCCTTTGCCAGGGGCTTGCCTCCCCCAGAAGAAAGCAAAACCCTGGTAAGTGTGAACCCAGAGAATAAAAAAACCCCCGGCGGCTCATCACCGTCGGGGGTTGAATTTTAGGGAAACGTTAGAAGATATTGGTGAATTGGTCCACCAGATCTCCGTTCCGGGTCATGGAGATATTGTTCACGCAGATCACGTCATCCACGCCCTTTTCCTGGGCCAGCTGGCTGACCGTGCCCTGATAATCCCGGTAGTCCACCACATAGATCTTCTGGTAGTGGTTGACCAGGAAGGGGATAAAGCAGTTGCCGAAGGATTCCTTAACCACAATGCAGGAGGGGCCGTCGGTCATGTCGTTGTTGGTGATCTCCTCGTAAGGCTGGTCACCAGCGCAGAAGACCAGGTACTTGTTCACATCGCTGTAGGTGTCGCCGTCGGCAATCAAGGGCCAGTTTTCCAGCACTTGACCATCTTTCTGGGTGGCATCCAGGGTCACATTGGCTTTGGGAACGTAAGCTTCCACCGTGTCCGGGTTGCCTCCCAAAGCCGCGGCCGCGGAGGCGCTGGCGCTGTAGAAGCTGCCCAGGAAGCCGGCGTATTCCTTCTTGTCAAACTGGTCCAGAGCCACGGGCTCAAAGCCCCGGACCTTGCAGAACTCCACATAGGCATAGTAGGCACCCAGCTGAGTCCAGTGATGGTCGGTGCGGAAGTACAGATACTCGTTGGCGTGAGACTTCAGGGCGTCAAACAGGGAAACGGTCTTTACGCTGGAGTTCATGGCCTGAATCGAGGGGTAAATATACTCCTCAATCACCTTCCGCTGATCGGAGGAATTCACCTGGTTTTTCTCCAGATAGCTTTCCGGCAGCATGATGTCGATGCTGGTGGGGATCACCATGTCATACACGGTGGAGGTGCCGGACAGCTTTTTCCCCGCATCGCTCACCGCGGTGATGTACTGGTTGGTCACATCTTCCTTGAAGTTGTAATATTCATAGGCCGTGTCTCCTACCAGCATCAGGGCGTCCACGGTTTCAGGAGCCGTCTGGGGTTCTTCCTGGGAGGCGGGAGAGGGACTGGGAGTTGCCTGGGAAGTCACATTGGAGGTTTCTCCGCTGGTGGTTCCTTCGCTTGTACCGCTGGTGGCCTCAGACTGAGAGACCTGGCTGGTCAGAGAGCTGGTGTTGGAGTTGTTGGACCCCTGATCCGTATCGGAGGAGCAGCCCTTGGACACCAACAGGATCACCACCACAGCGATGATCACAATCAGCAGCAGGATGAGAATGGGGAACAGCGGAGGACCGGATTTCCGGCGGCGCCGGGTATTGTGCACCGTATTTCTCCGGGAGGAGGAAACTGGAGCAGCAGAGGACCGGCGAGGCGGAGGGGAGGAACGACGGGGAGTGTAATTACGTTCCATGGGAATTGACCTTCCTTTCCATAAAAATCTTTTTCAAAGGGGCTCAGTTGCCCGTAAAGGGAGCATCGGGAATTTCGTCTCCCTGAGTTACCGTGCCCACAACGGACGTGGTTTTGATGCCGTAAAGGGACTCCACCCAGCTGTTGAGCTGGAAGAACATGTCCCGCAGGGGGAACGTATCGGCGAACCAGGTGTCGATCCCCTTGGTAAATTCCCCGGTGGCCAGGGATTCCACGGAAAATGTGGGGAACTCGGTCAATTCCCGTTTTTCCATCTTGGAAAAGGTAGGCCGCAGAGGGAGGACCATGGATAATACTCCAAAGGCATAGAGGGCCACGAAGAACAGGGCGGCCTTTCCCCGGGAATCACGTTTATAGAGCTTGGCGTGACGCATCATAGATGGAATCTCTCCTTTCCGTTAGAACTGTAAATACAGGAAGGGATTGTAGGAATCCCCCACCAGATAGCTGACAGAGAACAGCAGGGCTGCTATGGGCAGCACATATTCCATCACAGTGCCCACGCCGATGGCCGCGGGATTGGTGGAAGAGCAAATTCGATGGTAGAGCATCCGGGGCAGCGGGGTGCAGGCAATCACCGCAACGATCAGGAAGAACAGGTAATTCAGCCACAAGTTCTTGCTTTCGAAGTTGAGGAAGGGGTTGCCGTTCAAGCAGAACAAGCCCTTCAGCACCACCCAGCCCTGGGTGAAATCTGTAAAGTAGAAGAGGATCCAGCCGAAGAACACCACAATCAAGGTGTACAGATGGGCGAAGAAAGCGGGAAGCCGCTGGAGACCGGGCAGCAGGAACTTTTCCAGGGCCAGGAAAACGAAGTAATACAGGCCCCACAAAATGAAGTTCCAGTCGGCCCCATGCCACATGCCTGTAAGCAGCCACACCACAAACAGGTTAAAGGCTTGCCGGGCTTTGCCTTTCCGGTTGCCGCCCAGGGGAATATACACATAGTCCCGGAAAAAGCTGGACAAGCTCATATGCCACCGCCGCCAGAAATCGGTGATGGACCGGGCCAAATAGGGATAGTTGAAGTTTTCTTTATAGTGGAAACCCACCATCAAGCCCATGCCGATAGCCATATCGGAATAGGCGGAGAAATCCAAGTAAATTTGCAGGGCGTAGGCAAAGCAGCCCAGCCACAGGGAAAGGGCCGCAGCGTGTTCCAGGGTGGCCATATTCTGGGCCTGGTTGGCCAGGGCGCCGTCCAGAATGGTGCGGCTGGCAATCTGCCCGCAGACGTTGGCCAGCAGGACCTTTTTGGCCAAGCCGGACACAAAGCGGTTGATGCCGTTGCGCATGTCCTCCCCATCCACATGGCGGGAGAGGATCTGCTCGGAAACGTCCTTATACCGGACAATGGGTCCGGCGATGCACTGGTGGAACAGGGACACATACAAAAGCAGCCGCCGGAAATACCGCTGAGGCGGCACTTCGCCCCGATACACATCCACCATGTAGGACAGCAGCTGGAACGTGTAAAAGCTGATGCCGATGGGCAAGGCGATCTGAGGGATCACTTCGGGGAAACCAAACCAGTTGTGGGTGTTTTTGGTCACAAACATCCCGTACTTGAAAAAGGCCAGCAACCCCAAGTCGATGACGCATCCCAAAACCAGGAAGGCCTTGCTGGCCCCCTTGCCCCGAAAGCGGTAAATCCCCTGGGAGATCAACCAGTCGGCAAAGGCCATGAACACCAGCAATACAATGTAAAAAGGCTCGCCCCAGGCGTAAAACACCAGGGAGAAGAAAATCAAGACCGTATTACGGGCTTCGATGCCCCTTGCCAGGGTGTACACCAGCATCTGCAAGGGGAAGAATACACAAAGAAAAACCAGGGACGAAAAAACCACGCCGCATCCTCCTACATTTCATTTACCCATTGAGAGAAAAGGAAAGGTCCTCCTTCCAGGACCTTTCACCGTCTTTATTGTCTGGGGGGCCAGGGGCCCTGAGCGCCTTGCTGAGGTGGTTGAGGCTGCTGAGGGGCTCCACCGGGGGCTTGGGGAGGCTGTTGTTGCCTTCCGGGTCCAGGGGCACCGTAAGGAGGTTGTCCTTGGGGCGGATAAGGCGGAGGATAGGCTCCCGGGAAAGGCCGGGGCTTTACTTTACCGTAAGCCCGGTACGCCAGATTGGAAAGAAGGGGCAGGTCCACTTCCCGGTCCTTGATCACACGGAGGATGGCCCACACACTGAGCACAATGGCGGCCAGGTAGACCAAGGCGGAAAGGAAATTGAAGGCCAGAGAGAGATACCAGAGAAAATAGGGGGAATCAGGCAGTGCATGAGCGCCCCACACCAAAATCCGTTGGATGATTTCTGTAAAAGCGGATAGCAGCAGGGCTTGCAAAGTTTGTCGTCCCGCCCATTCGTCCCGTTCGGCCAAGAGCACAAATCCAAAAGCCAAAGCGCACACCAGAGGCAAGCGCAAAATCACACAGGAAAATGCAATAATGGGATAGACATAGAGCAGGATACCGAAACGGCCTTTTCGCATGGAAAAACCTCCCTATTGGTTTACAAAATACCGACATCCTAAGTTTAAGGCATCCGGCAAATCAAGTCAAGGGAAAAGAGGGAAAAAGGTGACGAAAAAAGCCGCGTTTCCCCGGAGGGAAACCGGCACAAAAATCAAAGAGGGAGAAAAACAAAAAAAGCAACCGCAAAAGCGATTGCTCTCTTTCGTGTTGGCGAAAACCTATTTTTCCGGGCCGTCACCAGCCAAGTATCTTCGGCGCCGACGAGCTTAACTTCCGTGTTCGGGATGGGAACGGGTGGACCCTCGCGGCAATCAACACCAACTCTTTTGTTTTTTCCGTCTCTCTTGACGGCTCAATTATAATACCACAGACCTTTTCAAAATGCAAGCCTTTTTTTCAAAAAATTTCAAATTTCTTTTCAAACCCCAGAAATAGACGAAAAAGCGGTATATACCACAAGAAATTGTGGTGCGTCGCCTTACCAACCGTCCAATCCGGCCCGCTGCATGGCGCCCATCACCTTCCGGCGCAAGTCGGGGAACTGTTTTTCCAGGGTTTGGAGCAGCACTTCCGTATCTTTTCGAGCCGTGACCCCGTCGGCAGGGCACCCGCTTTTCACCACCGGCAGCTCCATCCGGCTGGCGGCGTTGCGGAGTTCCCGTTCCTCGCAGAAGATCAGGGGCCGGATCAAAGTGATTTGTTTCCGGCTCAAATAGCTTTTGGGAGAAAAACATCCCAGCTTCCCGCCGTAAAACAGGTTGAGGAAGAAAGTCTGTACCGCATCGTCGAAGTGGTGGCCCAGAGCCAGCTTGTTGAGCCCCTCCTCCACGCACAAGTTGTGGAGAATGCCTCGGCGCATTCTGGCGCAAAGGCTGCAAGGGTTTTCTTCCTTCCGCTCCTCAAAGATTAGGGGCCCCAGATTTGTCTTTCTAATAATATAAGGCACGTCCAAGGAGTCGCAGAGTCTTTGGATGGCAGAAAAGTCCGTTTCCTTCCCGCCAAAACAGGGATCCGCCGTAATGGCGGTGACGGTGAACTGTTTGGGGTAGTACCGGGAAAGCTCCGCCATGGCAGTCAACAGGTAGAGGGAATCCTTCCCTCCGGAGACACCCACAGCGATTCGATCCCCCTCCTCAATGAGCGCGTACCGCTCCACCGCGGCCCGCACTTTTCCGATCAATTTCTCCATAATCTCCCTCCGAAAAATCCTATATATAATAGTATACCAAAAGTCGACCTTTCACAACCCCTGGAAAAACGCGTCGTACCTTTCCAATTTGTAGATGTCCTTAAGGGCTTTCAGCACAGAGACCCGTACGCTGTACCGGCCCTGTTCCATTTTAGACAGGATTTCCGGTGTGATGGGCAGTCCCTTAATTTCCAGTTGAGCAGCTGCCTGGGCTTGGGTTAGGCCCCTGGCTTTTCGCAGCTTCTTCAGATTGGGACCAATGGAAAGGTCCTGCTTGAGAGCGCTTGACATAAAATCCCCCATTTCCCTGGATTGGATAAATACATCCTATTGATTGTACTTTGTTTCAGCCGCTAAAATCGGATAAATAAATCCGATCTATGGGGGAGGCCAAAAATGGAAGGGACATCGGCTCGGAACAGCTTTCTCGGCAGTTGACCGGCCTATCTCTTCAGGCTCCCTTTATAGCTGCCGGCGGAAGGCAGGCCTCACTTTGACACATCAGCGAACTTCCTGCGGGGCTGGGAGCTGGAGCCTTAGACTGAGCCTTGGGAGAGCTGTGGCAGGCGGAACGGGCGGATTTCCTGGCTTTGACCCTGTGAAGATCCTGTCAAGAAAATTAAAAATAGGAAGTGAGAAAACAAGAGATAATCCTATGAAAACAGGAGAAAACAAGAGGATTCAAAAAATAGATTAAAAAACAGCGGAAAACCTGTTGACAGGGGGAAAAACCTGTGCTATCATTCATAAACGGATCCCAAAGGAGACGCAACGCCTGCCCAGGCGTTTTGCTTCGTTTGGACAAATGGAAATTCAATGCTTACAAAAATTTGGAGGTCTAAAAGCTATGTCTACCACGATGCCGAAAGCCGGTCAGATTGACCGCAAATGGTACGTCATTGACGCCGCTGGCAAGCCCTTGGGCCGTGTGGCGGCACAGGCCGCCGTACTGCTGCGGGGCAAGCACAAGCCCACCTTTGCTCCCCATGTGGATTGCGGCGATCACGTGATCATCATCAACTGCAAGGACGCCGTCCTCACCGGCGGCAAGGCGGAGAAGAAGTACTACTACCGCCATACCGGGTACATTGGCCACCTGAAGGCTGTGCGCTATGACACCCTGATGAAGACCAAGCCGGAGCTGGCTATGGAACTTGCCGTCAAGGGCATGATCCCCTCCAACTCCATTGGCCGCGACGCCATGAGCCGCCTGCGCGCCTACGCCGGCAGCGAGCACAAGCACGCAGCCCAGAAACCCACTGAGTGGAATATGTAAGAGGAGGACGTAAACTATGTACGAGACTGCACCTTATTTTTACGGTACTGGCCGCCGGAAGAGCAGCGTAGCCAGAGTCCGCCTGTATCAGGGCACCGGCAAGGTCACCATCAACGACCGTGACATCGACGATTATTTCGGCCTGGACACCCTGAAGTATATTGTACGTCAACCCCTGGCACTCACCGGCACCGATGAGAAGTTTGACATTGTCTGGGCAAGGTGGACATTGTTGCCACCGTCACCGGCGGCGGCGTGACCGGCCAGGCCGGCGCCATCCGCCACGGTGTTGCCCGCGCTCTGCTCCAGTATGATTCGGAGAACCTCCGCTCCATGCTGAAGAAGGCTGGCTTCCTGACCCGTGACCCCAGAATGAAGGAACGGAAGAAGTACGGCTTGAAAGCGGCACGGCGCGCTCCCCAGTTCAGCAAGCGCTGATTCTGTTTTTCCGTATTTTTACAGAGAAAGCTCTCGGGATTTCCCGAGGGCTTTTTTTGTTGCTTTTTGGAAAAAACGGGGAAAAACAGGGGTGCACCCCCACCGACCTGTGTTTTTTCCGGGAAAAATAGGGATGCGACCCCCCAATCCAGAAATTTTTTCAAAAACCCGAGACGGTTTGCCTGCATTATCATGCAAAAAATAGAACGGATGTTCTAAGAAAAATGCAACTGTCGGGTTTCCAAAGGGCTTTGGAAGGAAAACCCGAAAAAAACGCGCCATTTCGGCATTTTCACGAACCCGGTTTTCTGTATGAAGCTCCATTTTTTATGCACAAGGTTTACAAAATATTCCGAAAAACCTGGATTCCTCCTTATCTAAAATGAATAAATTCTCATAAATTTTTCATTTTTTCGAATTTTAGAAGGGGAGTTTGTTTGCCGTTTGGTGCATTTTGTACAGGGGAGAGTTTCCATAATTTGAAAGAAACCAAAGAAAAAACGGGGAATAGTCCGCATTCAGGGACTGTTACCCCGGAATGATCCATTCAGAATTGTGAAAAACTAACAAAAGAGCCCCGGAAAATTTTTTGACACATCATCAGTTTTTTACTATACTACCCCTGAAACCGCCGGGAAAAGGCGGTGAAAGGAGCATCAGTATGCACGGCAGACACATGAAGAAAGCGCCCAAGCTCTTCGTTCTCCGGGGAGTGGTCGCGCTGATCCTTGTCCTCGCGCTCAGTGTATCCTCGTTTGCGACTGTGATGGCAAACACGGTTTCCGCCAACGTGATCGACGGGGACCAATCCTATACGTTCAGCATGAGCAGCACGGACCTTGATGAGATCCTGGCCCAGGCAGAAGACCTGGGGATGGAGCCTCTGGCGCCTCTGGACGCCGCCGAACAGGTGGGGAACACCACCACGTTGATCGCCCGCCGGGGCGTGCGCCTGACGGTGGAGGAAGCCGGCCGGGAAACCGACTTGGTGGCCTACCGGGGCGACACGGTGGAGCAGGCTCTGTTGGAAAACAGCATTGTCCTGAAAGAGGAAGACCAAGTCTCCCCCAGCCGGGACACGGTCATTGACAGCGACACCCAGGTGCAGCTGCGCCGTTCCTGCCAGGTGACGGTGACGGCCCAGGGAAAAAGCCAGCAGGTGACCAGTACTGGCGGCACTGTGGCCGACGCCCTGAAGGAAGCCGGGGTCCAGGTAGGGGAAAACGATACCGTCAACTATCAGATGGACGATCCCCTGTTCGACAAGATGCACATCCGCGTTACGGGAACCATGAAGATTCAGGTGACCGCCGACGGGGAAACCAAGGAATATGAGACCTCCGCCCAGACGGTGGAAGCGGCCCTGGATAAGTGTGGGGTCAAGCTGGATGAGGACGACCGCACCCAGCCGGAGCGCACCGAGAAGATTCAGGACGGCATGACCATCCAGGTCTTCCGGGTGGAAGTGAAGGAAGAAAAGAAAACCGAAGAGGTGGACTACGAAACCCAGTACCGGGACACGGACTCCCTCTATGAAGGGGAGACCCAGGTGAAGACCCCCGGCGTCAAGGGCGAACGGGAAGTCACCTACCAGGTGACCTATGTGGACGGCAAGGAAGAGAGCCGGGAGGAAGTTTCCTCTCAGGTGACCAAGGAGCCGGAGGATGAGGTGGTCCTGCGGGGCACCGATGTCCGAGAAGAGAAGCCTGCGGAGGAAAGCGGTTCTGCCGGCAATACCTCCGGCAGCACGGGCAGCACCGGCAGCGGTGCCGGAGTGGGCACCTTTGTGGACATGAACGGCAACACCGTTTCCTACTCCTCCATGCTGACCGGCACCTGCACCGCCTATTCCGTGCCCGGAGGCACCACCTCCCTGGGCTGGGATGCCGTGTACGGCGTGGTGGCGGTGGATCCCAACATCATCCCTTACGGCACCAAGCTGTACATCACCTCCCCTGACGGAAGCGTGGTCTACGGATACGGCGTAGCCGGTGACACCGGCGGCGCGGCCATGGCCGGAGACATTCTGGCGGACCTGTGCTACAACACCGTGGAAGAGTGCAGCATCATCGGCCGGCGGACCATGAACATTTACATCCTTTCCTGAGAACCATTTCCCGGGGAATGAAAATCGGTAACAGCAACGCGTCCCAGATTTTGGGGCGCGTTTTCCTTTTCCCTTGTGTTTTTCCTGGGAATCCGGTATAATAAACTGTAAGAATATTGCGAAGGACGGTTTCCATGAGTTTTATCTATGCGATTGTCATGTTTATCGTAGGATTGATTTTGATTTTTTCCCTGTCCAAGGAGAACAAGGTGTTCTATGTGGCAGGGGGATATTTTTTGGTGTTGGGAATTTGGTGGCTGATTCAGGGCCTGATGCCGGAAACCAATCCCTTTGCCGGTGGTTGGGGCATTGCGTTCCGGGTGATCACCGGAATAGTATTGGTTCTGCTGGTGATCGTTTTCGTAAAGGAGTATCGGAAAAAGGGCCGGGATGTGAAGGACGATTCGTCCGCCAAAAAGGGATCCTGAAAGAAATCTCTCAAAAAATGTGTGCCATTCCTGCGGGAAATGAGAAAAACCGGGTCTCACCGGTAGGGGAAAGAGGATGAATGCATCATGGAGGCCATGTTGACCATCGTAAGTAAGGTGGCGGTCATGCTGATCATGATCGCGGTAGGGTATTTGATCTCCAAGAAAGGATTGCTGACCGATCGGGGCGCTTCGGAAATTACCACCCTGTTGATTCAGGTAGTCACTCCCTGCTTGATTGTCAACTCCTTTTTGACGTCGGACAACAACCTGCTGCCTACGGAACTCTTGCTGGCTGTGGTCACCTCTGCTCTGGCCATTGCCATCAGCATCGGATTGAGCTATTGCTTTTTCCGGAAGGAACCGGTAGGCCGCCGGAAAGTGCTTCGGTTTGCGGTGGATTTCAGCAACGCCGGCTTCATGGGTCTGCCCCTGGTGGAAGGCATTGTGGGAGATAAGGGCGTCATCTACGGATCTTTCTTCATTGTGGTCTTCAATATTTTTTGCTGGACTTACGGCTACAACATGATGAGCGGCGGCCAGAAAATGAGTTTGAAGGTGCTCCTGTTCAATCCGGGCATCATCGGTTTGATTTTTGGGCTGCCCATCTACTTTTTCAAGATCCATCTGCCTCCGGTGATCACGGAGCCCATTGGGTTCTTTTCCGGGTTGAATACCCCCCTGGCCATGCTGATCATCGGCAGCTATGTGGCCAAAGTGGACCTTCACGCCTTTATTTCGGATATGGCGGTGTACAAGATGGCGGCCCTGCGGCTGATCGTGGCCCCGGGAATTTTCCTGCTGGTCATGCTGCTGATCCGTCCCGAAGAAGATCTTCTGGTGTCCAGCGTGATTCAGGCAAGCGCTCCCGTGGCGGCCAATACGGTGCTGTTTGCGGTACAGTATAAATGCGATTCCGCTCTGGCCTCCAAAACCGTAGCCGTAAGTACGGTTCTCTCCATTATCACCATCCCCATCTTTACCATTCTGGCCCAGGCGGCCTGCCAGCTTCTCTACTAGTGACTTTTCCCCAGCAAGGGAAAAGGAATTTGGCGGCCTGACGGTTTTGAAAAAAGGCCCCTTCCGGGGCTTTTTTCTTGGGAAGAGCATCCTGGGCTCTCTCAAGAACTGCTAGATATAGTATATATATTGGTATACAGGAACCAGCCCTGGGAAACCAGGGGAAAGGGGGCCGCCAGAACAAAAGGGCAGGCCCCCAGAAAAAAGAAGGAGAAATGAGAAAGGAAGTGTTTCAGATGATATGGATTGCGCCCTCTCTGTTGGCGGCAGATTTTTCCGCCCTGGGTCAAGAGGTGGCCCGGGTTCCCCAAGCGGAGATGCTCCACATCGACGTGATGGACGGTGTCTTTGTTCCCAACCTGAGTATGGGTCCTCAGGTGGTGGCGTCCATCCGGAACAAAACCCGGCAGATTTTTGACGTGCACCTGATGCTGCTCCATCCCCTGCCCTATATTGAATCTTTCCGGAAAGCGGGGGCGGACTGGCTGACCTTCCATCTGGAATCCGCAGACGATCCGGAAAAGGTGATTTCCGCCATTGAGGCAAGCGGCGCCAAAGCGGGAATCGCCCTGAAACCGGGCACTCCCATTGAAGCCATCCGACCTTATGGGGACCGGCTTCACAGTGTCACCATCATGACAGTGGAACCGGGATTTGGAGGCCAGAAGCTGAAACCGGAACCTCTGAAAAAAATCCGTCAGCTGAAAGAGTGGTTTCCCCAGGTGTTGGCAGAGGTTGACGGCGGTGTAAACCGGGAGACGGTGGCCCAGTGCCGGGAAGCGGGAGCAGACATCTTGGTGGCGGGAACAGCTGTGTTCCGGTCCCAGGATCCCGCGGCGGAAATGGATTTTCTCCGGGGATAAGGAAAGAATCCTGCCCGAAAACCTGAAAGACACAAAGGGCAAGCTTCCCCCATAGAATGGGATAAAACCCAGAGAAGGGGAGGGAGCTGCCATTGCGATTGAAAACACCTGTGCAGCCCCTGGTCTTTCGATTTATGGATGCCACATCTCTCTGCGGAGCAGTGACCGACCTCTATGAGCAATGCCCCCATACCCCGGCAAGTCTTGCCTTGTACCATGGGGTTTACTATTTAGCGGTCCGATGCAACTTGGGAAAGCGCAGTACGGCTCGAAAAGCGGCAGCAACCTACGGAAAGCCCTTGGGAGCCTGTGGGGTGCTGTATGCCTATTACGAAGAACATGGCAGAAGTCTCAGTCAAGACGCCATAGCCGAATTGGGCGGAGCCCTTCACCGGTCCAGAGAATAGGGGAACGTAAAGGAATGATCTTTACAGAAAGAAGGAAAACGGGAAGAAATATCCCGAATCTGCTTCCCAGAAGGTGGACAAGTTTCCCAAGATCTCAAAAATGAAAAAATATTATTTGTAAAGAAATGTACAAATACCATAAAACGAGCAAAAGACGATAGACAAAATAGCCAAAAGAAAACCGCAATGTAAAGGGAAAATATAGATAATTTTCCGATTTGTGGAAGGGGTCTGTTAGGAAAAATGCCCAGAAATGGCTTAAATCCGCCATTTTTCCCGTTTTTCACATTTAGGAACAATTGCTTGGAAAAACTGTAAAAACTTGAAAAAAGGGCTTGCATTTTTCATGGACAAAGATTATTATATAGATAACTTCAACTCATGGGGAAAAAGCCTCGTGAGAATCTAAAATTTAAGAGGGTTGAAATTATGAAGAAAAGCAAGTTTCTGAAGAAATCACTTGCGATGCTTCTGGCTGTTATGCTGGTCGTCGCAATGATTCCGCTCAGCGCTTCCGCGGCTCCCAGTGGAGTGTCCTTCATTTATGTGAATGACAATCCTGTTACCCTGGGTTCGTCTATGTCTGTAGACGTTCCTGAAAACGCCACGGTTGTGGAAATCCGGACCAATGAGGATTGGAAGACTCGCGGCTATCAGCTGCGTGTGCAGACCAACGATTCTCAGTGGACCGAGAAGGATGTTACCACCACCAACGGTAATGCCAGCAACTTTGCTCTGGGTGACTATCTGCAGGCAGACGGTACCATGCTGATCAACGAGTACAAGCAGAATGGCACCGGCGCTTGGGAAAAGACCGGCACTACCTATGTGCTGACTGTCAACAAAGTAAAGGACAACACCACTACCAACCTGGATGAAAATTATTTCAAGAACGTCAAGGGTGTGTACAGTGTTGACGTGGACAATGAAAACAAAATTGTCAACGTAGTCCTGGCTCGTAACACGAAGTTGGATAACGGCAAGGTCGTTGACAATCAGGCAGCTTTGGGTGCCCAGGTTGAGTTGAAGACCGTCGAGAACGCTGTTATCAACAATGGCGGCACCACTGAAACGGTCCCCGCAGACAATGATAAGACTTTTACTGTGACTTCTCAGTCCGGTGGCAACAAGGCTACTTACACTGTGAAGGCTACTTATCTGGATGCCCTCAGCACCATGACCGTAATCGGTCTGGACGGTGAAAAATACACGGCTGAGGCTGTGGACACCAATGCCGATGACATCCCCGATGCTTTCAACATCACCATTCCCGATTCCGCCATTTATGACGAGCATGATGAATTGACTGCCGATCCCAAGATGGGCGTTGCTTTCGAAGTGGAAGGTGACACCACCACTAACGTGAGCGTGAATGGTACCGATGTTAAGGCCGACGGCAGCGTGAAGATTCAGTTCACTGATTTGGACGAGGATCCTCAGGAAGTCAGCTTCGATGTTGTCACTGAGCGCCTGACCGAAACCAACGGTGCTACTCAGAACTACACCTTGAATGTTCAGCTCCAGAAGGACAACAGCACCGATATCACCTATGCTCAGGTGAACAGCACCATCGCTACTGTGGATCTGGAGAACAACACCATCGTTGCGGAAGTTCCTTCTTCCGACAACCTGAGCAGTGCTAAGGTTACTCTCAAGACTGCAGCTTCTGTTGATGAAGTTACTGTGAATGGCGTTAAGGGAACCAGCAACAATGGCGAGTGGGTCTTTACCAAGGTCGACCTGTCTTCTTCCAAGGTTGTCACTGTGACTGCTGAAGACGGCACGGATCGTCAGTACACTCTGTCCGCCAAGAAGGTTTCCAACGAGACTGACGCTGATATTACTGCTTTTTGGGTTAAGGACGGCGATGGCAACGTTTACGAAGCCGATATGACCGGAGACGATGATATCACTGTCACTCTGCCCTACATGACCACTACCATTGATTCCTGGAACATCTATGTGACTCCCGCTAGCTATACTTATGTAACGAATACCAATGGTGTCCAGCTGATCAATGGCACTCACACTGCTGCCAACATTGGGACCACCAAGAAGGCCATCCCTGTAGGCGGCGAACTCACTGGCACCATCGTTGCCTACAATAAGAACAACGAGTTAATCACTAAGACTTATACAGTCCATTTTGTCCTGGAAAAGGATGTTGCCACTGGCAACGAGCTGACCGACTTGGAGTTCACTGCTCAGCCCACTACTAACACCACTGATAAAGCTGTTGTGCGTGCTATGACCGAAGCCAACACCTTCAACAACGAAGTGGCCCAGCGGACTTCCGGCAGCAACTATGTCCAGACTCTGAATCTCCAGGTTCCCGTGAGCCTGACCAAGAGCGATCTGGGTATTACTTATCAGAACATTGTAACTGACTTTAAGACCCGGGATGAGGGCGTTGCGTTCTTTGTAACTGCTTCTTACGGAAGCGGAAATAATACTTCCTATACTGTTGAGAAGCTGACGGCAACTCAGGATGAAGTTGACCAGCCTATCACCGGCGATATCATTGAAACCGGTAAGCAGATTATTGTTTTGCCCGAAGAGGTAGCCCGTCGAGTTCTTACTTCTCAGGGTGGAAAGACTTTGTCTGCCGCTGACGCCCAGTATGGTACTTTGTACAATATCGTGATCACTCCCAAGACTGCTAGTCCCGACGCTGATCTGAAGACCATTTCCGTGGGCGGTTATGATCTGACCATCGACGGCGACAAGATCACCGGCGAGCTGCCCTTTAGCCTGACTACTGAAACCAAGAGTGCCGCGAACGGTACTTTCGTTGAATTCACTGTAAGCGATTATGCTCGATTGAAGGATGGACAGGCTGCTGTCAACTACTTCTCTAACGGTGATATTGAAGGCGACGGAATTGTCAATGACATCGACGCTAACAATAATCCCACGTATTCTCCTGGTGATTACATCGGAATAAACAACTACAAGCTGTTGTTTGTCCGCAATAGTGATCATACGGTAACTGTTTATAGAGCTAATAAAACTCAGGTTGCAAATTCTGCTACTACCTCCCTTATGGTTTTGGCCGAAGACCGTCTCACTGGCGGCAACTCTTCTTCTGAGTATACCTTTGAGCTGACCTGGGCTGCTCCTTGCGAGGATGCCGACATCGAGTCCTTCACCCTGGGCGGCTATGAAGGCGTGATCAACAACGATCCCGAGCAGGGCCGTACCATCACTGTGAATGTGCCCTATGGCACTTCCGTGACCGGCCTGACCGCTACCTTCACCGCTTCTACCGGTGCTACTGTGAACGTTGGTTCCACCTCTGGTATGAGCTTTGAGAGCGGCGTAACTTCTCTGAACTACACCAACCCCGTGAAGCTGTATGTCACTTCCGAGGACAAGGATACCACTCGGATGTACACCGTTACCGTCAAGCAGGGCCTGACCTTCTCCGATATCAACGAGAATGACTGGTTCTATGACGATGTGGTTTCCGCTGCCGAGAATGGCTATGTCAACGGCATGGGCGACGGTAAGTATGAGCCTTATGGCAAGCTGACTCGTGCCCAGTTCGCTCTGATGATTGCCCGCGCCATGAATTATGACTCCAACCCCGATGTTGAGTCTGCATTCCCCGACGTTGCTGACAATCACTGGGCTAAGGCTGCTATCAACTTCTGCTATCAGAACGAGATCATCACCGGCTATGAGGATGGCGAATTCAAGCCTGACAAGACCATCACCCGTCAGGAAGTTGCCACCATTCTGGCTCGCGCCTTCAATCTGGAGGAGATCTCCTCTGAAGCTTATCCCGACGACTCCGCAATTGCAGGCTGGGCCAGCGACTATGTGTACATGGCCAAGGCTGCTGGTCTGATGAAGGGCGACGCTGGCACCGGCAAGTTCCGTCCCAACGACACTCTGAACAGAGCGGAAGCTGCTACCATTCTGATGAATGCTAACAGAGCAGGTAAGATTAACTGAGGTTTCAACTCTACTTAATTTTATGATTACCCCATAGGATGAGGGCGCTGTTTCGACAGCGCCCTTGTTCTTTTGGGAAAAAGGATATCATCTCGACTTATTTCACCCTGATTCACTGTTAAACACGAAAAAACCCCTTCGCTTTTTATGGAGCGAAGAGGTTTTTGCTATGTATGGAGATGAATACAAAGGAGCGGTTGGAAGCGCTTCTTCAAAAGCAATTCCAAAATGGGATTCTCCTCCCAGCGGGGCAAGCCTTTGGTACCAGAGATTTCCCAAGACTCTGGCTGGTTAGAGATAGCTTAAAAAGATTCCACCATTTTTTGATGACCTGTGGAAAACAAGATAGAATCAAAAAAAGTGCCCCCATCTCCAAGATGAGGACACTTTTCCTTTTTGCAAGACAAAAGGGACAGCTCTCGCTGTCCCTCCTGCCTATGGGGTAATCATAAAATTAAGTAGAGTTGAAACCTTATTGATTGTAAGCGTTCATCATGATAGTAGCAGCTTCAGCTCTTGTAATCTGATCGTTGGGACGGAAGGATCCGTCGGTGTCGCCCTTCATCAGGCCGGCAGCCTTAGCCATGTACACATAGTCGCTAGCCCAATCGGCAATCTTAGCGTCATCGGTGTACAGCTCATCAGAAACTTTGGAAACACCCATGGCTGCAGAGATCATCTTGGCAGCCTCCTGACGGGTGATGGTCTTGTTGGGCTGGAAGGTAGTATCCTCGTAGCCGTTGACAATCCCATGAGCAGCGCAGTAAGCAATTGCCACGATGCCGTAATCGTCCTCGTTCACATCCACGAAGGGAGACACTGCAGTGCCTTCCACATCCACGCCCAGCACACGGCAGAGCATGATGGCGAAGTCACGACGAGTCACACTTGCCTTGGGAGCGAAGATGCCATCGCCCTGACCCTTGACAATACCGGCAGAAGCAGCAGCCATCACATCGTCATAGAACCAATCGTTGGTGTTCACGTCCTTGAAGGCATTAGCGGTCTTCACAGTCACAGTGTAAGGCTTGGTGTGCTGCTTGTCCTCAGCAGTGACCAACAGCTGCACAGGATGGCTGAAGTTCACGAAGGTCTTGCCGCTGACAACACTCTCGCCGCCCAAGGTAACGGTAGCCCCGGAAGAGGTGGTAAAGGTGGGAACCAGGCCCTTCAGATCGGTGCCATAGGGCAGGGTCACGGTGATGTTCTCGCCGTTGATGGAACCAGTGTAGCCATCAATGGAGAAAGCAGTGATCAGGGGATCGGTGTTGGGCTCAGCCCAGGTCAGCTTGAAGGTGTAGGTCTTGGTGGAACCATTCTCAGCAACCACAGTGATCTGGTTGTTAGTCAGTTTAGCGCCGAAGTTCTCACCGTCATTGGAATAGTACACATCAACAGTCTTGTCGGTGTTGCGTTTAAACTTCAGCATCACATTGGTAGTACCAACTTTATCTGCAACTCCATCCTCGTTGGTGTCACCACCGTCGCGCAGCCAATAGGTACCAGCGTCGGTGCGAACACGAGCATGGGGAGACAGAGTGAAGTCAATGAACATACCAGTCTCGGTAGCGCTGTAGGGCAGCTCACCGATGATATCGGTGCTCTCGGTAACCTTCAAAGCAGTGCCGTTCACAGAGATATCGCTGATGGTGTTATAGCCAGAGGGATCCTGAGAATCCATGTTGAAGGAGTAGACAGTACCAGCAGCGGTCTCATCTACACCATTCAAATTAGTGTAAATAGAAACTCCATATCCATTTCCAACATCGCCACGGGCCAGAACCGTACGGGCAGCATCTTCGGGCAGAACAATCAGCTTCCAGGTGTAATCCATCACAGTGCCGCTGAAATCGCTCAGGTTGTCTGCCAAAGAGCTGAGCTCGATTGCATTGGTGTAGTTGCCGCCAACATTCTTAGCCAGGAAAGCAACGCCGTTGGTCTCAATCTTGGTGAGGATGTTGAACAAAGGCTCGATCCACTGGTTAGTAGCACCGCTCAGGCTGTCAGCGGGCTTCAAAGTGATGGTACCGGTGTTGTTGTTGACATTCTTACCGGTTTCAATGGTGATGCTCTTGTCGTTGGCCTTGATGCTGTTGTAGGCAGTCACACGGTCATAGACTTCAGCATTGGTCTGGTCGTTTTCGGGATTGACGTTCTGAATGGAGATCTCCAGATCGGTCAGAGTCTTGCCGGTCTTGGTGGGATCAGCCAGATTGACGATCACGTCATACTTGGTGAAAACGGTGGGATCGTTCTTGTTGGTAGCAACAACAGCTTCCACAGCCTTGTTGGCATTCTCGCCAACCTTGAGCTGGCCCAAGCCCAACACGTCGCCCTTGGTGCTGCCGTTGATCACAGCCTTGCCGCCGGCAGTGATGGTGGTGTTGATGCTGTCGGGAGTGGTGTAAATGGCCCAATCGTTCAGATTCAGGGTCATGTAGGGAACATTGTCAAAGGTGATGGTATTGTTGGACACAGAGCCCTTAATCTGCACATCGCCCTTCTTCAGATAGATGGACTGAACGGTAGCTTCCGTCTTGGTCTCAGCCAGAGAAGCGGACAGAGTATAGGTCTGGGTGGTGCCGTCCTCGGCAGTCACGGTGACGATACGATCCTTGGAAAGATCCAAGTAGTTATTGCCGCCTACACCGCTAATCCAAGCATCCATACCTGCCATAACATATCTGCTATCATTGGTAGCTTCAAATCCGGTAATATCATCCACATGATCTGCGGCATCAGTGTAGAGAATGACACGGATCTGGCTCAGAGTGGTGGTAGAAGGCAAAACGGCAGAAATGGTGGTGCCGTCCACGCTCTCAATCAACTCATCAGCGAAGCGAGCAGCCTTGATGGCAGTGCTGGAGCTTTCCGCAACCTTCACAACCAGGTTGTACTTCTGCACACCATTAATGCCTGCGCAGTTCAGCACGATGGCGTCATCATTGTTGATCAAATCGCCTTCATCCTTACCAACAGGAATGGTAAAGGAAGCGCCGTCTGCGTAATTGGTGCCATTGATGCTCACAGTGGTCTGCAGAGCGTAGGTATCATAATTCACAGGCACCACAATGTTCTGCAGCTTGCCGTACTGGTTGTACAGGTCAGCCCGGGGAACTTCCACCGTGACAGTTTCCGTTGTCTGATTGATGGTACCCACATAGTCACCCAGAGCAAAAGCGGTCAGGTTGCTCACAGGGTTGACATTCACGGTCCACTCAGCCGTATTGGCATTAGACTGAGAAGTTACGTTGAAGGTGGTTTCTTTCGCAGTGACCTTAATGGTGTACTTCTCAGGCTTGTTGGCGTCCTGCGTAATAGTGCCAGAAGTAGCGATCTTTGCACCGTCCTGAGTTTCTACGGTAAATTCGGCAGTATAGCCAGGATAATTCTTGGGAACGGTCAAATCGATCTTGTGGTTGGCGTTGTTGATGGAAACGGCATAAACGCCGGTGCCGGGCTGGCCGTTGGTCAGGCTGGCAGTCTGGCCATAGGAAACCTTGGTCAGCTCCACGGTGTAGTCCTTGTAAGCAGAACCAGAGGACACCCGCAGGGTCAGCTTCCAGCCGTTGTCAGTGGCAGCAGCCCACTTGGTCAGGTCAACAGGGGTAGGAGTACCATTGCCAACCTCGATGGGCAGGGTTTCGGAGGTACCCTCCTTCACCACAGCCAGATCAGCCTTGCCGCCGCCCTGCATGCCCATGCTGTTCTCTTCGCCGCGCAGAGTAATATTCTGCTCGTCATAAAAGACGTTGGCGGAGAAGACACCGTTAGAAGCATCGAAGGCAGTGCCATCGATATAGAGCTTCGTCAGGTTGGGCAGTTCTGCAGCGGAAGCGCTGAGCGGAATCATTG